>Ga0247831_1006582_pt1 | contig 13634 bp, 11 predicted proteins | sample LaCruzMarch2015__9_FD_192406 | JGI IMG/M metagenome (GOLD analysis project Ga0247831, IMG submission 192406) | Freshwater microbial communities from meromictic Lake La Cruz, Castile-La Mancha, Spain - LaCruzMarch2015_1m | ecosystem: Environmental > Aquatic > Freshwater > Lake | place: Spain...
AATTTCCCATCATAACTTTTAGTCTTTTAAAATGATATTCTAATTGGCTCAAGATGCCTTGATTATAGGTTCTATTATTAAAAAAATTAGGCTTTATGTTTAGAAAGCCGTGCTTAAAATGTGTTATTTCAAATGGATTGTAAGACCAAATATTTAGATTTATCTCATTTTGTTTTTTTATTTTTTTTAAAAATCTGTAAAAATGTTTATCTCCAGCTGTAAATATATTAACCATTCCCAAATGAGGTTTCTTTAACCAAGCAAGAACATTTTTTTTTATATAGGATCTTTTTCTTTCAATTTTATCGGCGACAATAATATTTTCAACATTTAATGCAGAGCACATTCTGCTTATATTTCTTCTTGCTAAGTCAGTCACTAAACCCCAGTCATAGGTAAAAGCTATAGGTTTTAATCCAAGTTCTTTGACTGCTAAGTGAAGCCCATAACAACTATCTCTTCCACCAGAAAGAGGAAAAATACAACTTATATTGTTATTATTTATATTTTTATAGTTCATTAAAATTTTTTCAAAATTTTTCTTTTCATCAGCCTCATTAAATTCCTGATATTTTTTTTTATAATTATTACAAAAATTACATACGCCATCACTATTAAAAACTATGAAAGGGAAGTTTGATGGCAAAATACACTTTGTGCATCTTTGTATTTTATTATTTAAATTATAATTTAATAGTTTTTCATTAATATACGTGGTTGAAAAATCTGGAACTAAATTATTTCTTTGAATTTTATAATCTTGAACAGAGGTTTTATCTTTGCTTAAAGGTATATCAATTATAATCGGCTTACTTACTTTCTTAATTTCTTTGCACTTAACTTTTTTAAGTGAATAAGACTCGGAACTGAGATATATACTTTTATTTTTTTTTGCCCAATACAAGCTTCCATTATTTGTAAACAGAAGCAGTTTACCTATATCTGCTAAATGTACCACGCAGGATGCTGTGCCTTCAATAAGAGATAAAACAGAGTTAATAACAGCTTCTAAATCCTTGCTCTGATTTAAAAAAAAATGAAATAACTCAACAATTATTTCTGTATCGATTTTTAGATCTTGATTAAATTTAAATTTACTAAATAAATTTTCAAAATTTACTATTATTCCATTATGAATTACGCTTATATTATATTTTAATATCGGCTGATTATCGACCATAGAATTTGTTACTAACCTACTGTGACCGATAATTATTTTGCCTTTTTTATTTATATTATTTATTGTAGTTTTTAAATCTAAGTCGTACCTGCTCACACTATATTTGTATCCGTCATATTCTAAAAAACCGCAAGAGTCTTTTCCTCTTTGTCTTGCGTTTTTAGCTAGAATTTTAAGATCATTAAAATCAAAATTTGTATTAGATATAATACCAAAAATTCCGCACATAAAAATTAATTCAAACCATAGCTATACATGCCTTGGTAAAAAGTTAAAAATAAATAAAACAAGAATACGAAGCTTAATGAAAAATAAAAATCTCTTTTTTTTAATAAAAAAAGTGAAGTTAAAATTAAAGGAATAGAAGCCATCATATTCAATCTTTCGTAAGAATACGTAAAGTCAAAAAAAATGGTTATTGGTGACAGGAGACAAAAATAGTAAAAAAATAAACTAACTTTTTTAGTTTTTAATAACATAAAAAAATTATAGAAAATAAAATAATAAAAAACGTATATAATATTTACAATCATCCAAAGATATCTAAAATCCGTGCCCACAATGCTTCTTTTGGTTTCTTTAAAAAAAGATAATTGCATAATATAGTAAAAAAAAATTACCAAAATAAAGCTTAAAAAAATTAAAAAAAACTTTTTTTGTTTTATTCGTTCAAGGAAGTATGAAGAAATGACCATTAATAGGTATAACACAAAAAAAAATAAACCAGATTTGTGCATTATCATTGCAATAGTCATCATAATAAATGACAAAAATTTTTTCTCAATCAAAAGATAAAAAATAGAAAAAAAAACAAATATCATTGCCCAACCTTGTCTCATTGCCCCAGAAGTTGACATTATTAATGGGTGGGTATGTAAAGCTATCACAAAGATAAAAACTAAAAAAAATAGGGATCTATTTTTTTTTATCTCAAGAAAATTTTTAAGCATTAATCCCACAGATAAAGCTAAAAAGAGACTTGTTAAATAAACTCCTAAATTTACATCGTTTATTGTTAGAGTTGATAATACTATCCCAAATTCATTCCATTTATAATAATTTAAATTTTTTTGATAATAATAACCATAATAATCATTTGAATATCCATAGAAACCAGACCCAACTAAAAGAGAATAACATAAAGATATTAAACACAATATAGTGATAATTTTTTTTTCAGAAAGCAAAATTGTAGATTTATCCTTCATGATATTTTTTATTACTTAGATTATAATTGAAAAAATTTTAATTTTTGTTTTTTTAATTCGTTAACTGAGTAATTATTTTTAATATCAATAAAAATTCTAATTTTTTTATTTTTATAAAATTTGTTATAAAAGGAAATTTTTTTTAAAAAAAAATCATGTGAAACAGCTAAAATAATAGCATCGTATTTAAACTTTTTTAAATCTTTAAAATCATAAAGTTTAATTTTTAATTTTTTAGCTTCATTTTTAGATGCAAGAGAGTCAAATGTCTTAACAATAATTTTATTTTTTTGAAGCTCATTAATAAGTTGTAGAATTTTTGTATTCCTAATATCGGGAATGTTATCTTTAAAAGTAAATCCTAATACCGCAACCCGCGCTGCAGATAAATTGACTTTATTGTCTGACATTAATTTTATAGTCTGAATTGCAACATATTTACCCATAGACTCATTAATTTGCCTTCCAGATAAAATTAATTTTGTATTAAATTTATGCTGTTTTGCTTTATAAGACAAATAATAAGGGTCCACGCTTATGCAATGTCCTCCTACTAAACCTGGCATGTAATAATTAAAGTTCCATTTCGTACTAGCTGCTTTTAAAACTTCATTGGTTGATATTTTTAATTTATTAAATAAAATTGAAAGTTCATTAACAAAAGCTATATTTATATCTCTTTGGATATTTTCGATAACTTTTGCACTTTCTGCAACTTTTATGCTTGAAACAAGATGCACTTCCTTACAAATTTTTTTGTAAAAGTTTTTTACTTTTTGAAGAGTTTTCTGATCATTTGCACCAATAACTTTTGTGATTGAATTAAGTGTGTTAACTTTATCACCGGGATTAACTCTTTCGGGCGAATAAGCTACTTTGAAGTCTTCTTTGAATTTGAATTTTGAATTTTTTTCAATAATTGGGATACAAATTTCTTCTGTACAGCCCGGGAATGTTGTTGACTCGAAAATTATCATAGAATTTTTTTTAATAGACTTACCAATTAATTTACTTGCGTCTTTTAACATTCTCAAATCTGGGCGATTAAGTTTATTTATAGGGGTTGGTACAGTAATAATATAAGTATCAAAATCTTTTATAATTTTTTTATCATTCGAGAATATTAAATTTTTATGTAAAATTGATCTACTATTGTGTTGTTTATTTAAATCAATACCTTTTGTTAGTTCTTTAATTCTATCGGAACTTATATCATAACATACGACTTCACATTTTTTTGAAAAAGCTATAGCTAAATCTAATCCAACATATCCTGCCCCTATTATGGCAATATTATATCTATTTTTAATCACTATTTTATTGATCGTTTAAATTAGGGTTTGTTTTTAAAAAAAACATAAAATGATTTTAAAATTCCAATTATAAAAAAACTTAACTTAGCATAAAACGGCACTACTTTAATTGTAAAATATAATTTGCTAATTATATTTGAACTTGATTTTATATTAAAAAAAGTAAAAAATAAGCTTTGTAAACTTATTTTTTTTTTATTTTCCTGATTTAAGGTTTTTAAAAAAACAATACTATTTGGGCAAACTAAAGTTTGAAAACCGTATTTTTTTACTCTCATTGAAAATTCATCATCTCCTCCGTAATGTAAAAAATTTTTAGAATCGTAATTACCCACTATCTTGAATATCTCAATCGGATGCAATAAACATCTCCCAGTTAAAAGATCAACTTGTACCGGGTTTTTATTATTGATTTGGCTTATATTTAACCCTTTAAATATATGATTAGTCTTATTAAGTAACCAGCTTTCTACAATTGTTCCTGATTTAATAATTGTTTGTTTATCTCTCGCATTCAAAGTCAAAGCACTTGTAAGAACCTTCCTATCTTTTTTTTTTGAAATATCAATTAAAACTGAAATAGTGTTAAAATCAAATTCAATATCATTATTGACTATTAATACCCAATCTTGATCCTTACACATTTTTAATACAAATTTGATACCTAGGTTAATGGATCCACCCCAATAAAGGGATCCGTTTCCTCTTAAAAGCTTTACTTCGGGAAAATTTTTTTTTAAAAAATCTCTGGTACCATCTGATGATCCATCATCCACAACTATTAGATTAAATTGACTATAATTTTTCTGTTGTTTTAAAGAATTTAGGCAATCTTTAGTGAAATTTAATCTATTATGAACTGGTATAATAATATGAATCATTCGACACTTGGTGATGTTAAGTATTTTTTATTCGATCTATAAAAAAATTAATTTTTTATTTCTCAATATTTTATAAAAATTTATTAATTTTGTAAGTTGTACTTTAATATACATCTTATTGCACTAAAACCGTCTTTCCAAGTAATTTTCTTGCCTTCAGAATATTTGCGTCCATAATATCTTACACCAACCTCAAATATGCGTAAATTTTTTTTAGAAACTTTTGCTATTACTTCAGGTTCAAAACCAAATCTATCTTCTTCTAGATTTATACTTTTAATTACATCTGACTTAAAAACTTTATAACAACATTCTATATCACTCAAATTTAAATTACTGAAAATATTTGATAATAAAGTTATAAATGCGTTACCTAATCTATGCCAGTAATATAAAACTCTTTTTTCTTCAGAACTAACAAAACGAGAACCAATTACTACATCCGCTTTTTTATAAAGAATAGGATTAACAAGTTTTTCGTAATCTAAAGGATCATATTCAAGGTCAGCATCTTGTATTAGTATAATATCATTTGTCGATTTTTTTATTCCTTGCCTAATACAATATCCTTTTCCGTAATTTTTTTCATTTAAAACAAGGTGTTGTATTTTGTTTGCTAAATTTTTTAAAATATCACGTGTACCATCTGTAGAAAAATCATCTACAACTATAATTTCATAATCAAATTTTTTATTTTTTAATACTTTTTCTAATATTTCAGAAATTGTAAATAATTCATTATAACAAGGTATTATTACACTTAATTTATGCATAATTTTTTTAAATATTTTTATATTTAGTTTATATTTATTTTTAAAAAATTCATTTAGATAATTCTTAACTTAGTTTGATTTGCAAAAAAATTTAAATATTAAATACGCAGATAAGATAAGTTGCAATATTGCTGAAATTATAACAATGACATAATTTGAAAGTATATAATCATCAAGTGAATTAAAATTGCCATTAATTATAATGTTCGGTAGTAAACCAACAATCAAAAAAAATCCAAAAAATAATAGTAACATCAAAAAATAATTAATATTTGGCAAATTATTAATGTTTTTTAAAATAAAAAATGTGCCTATAAATAATGATGGAAGCATCAAAAAACACATTCTCGTGACATCGGAACCAGAAAATATACTTGAAAATAAAGATCCTAAAATACTTGCTAAAAAAAATAATAGAGTAACTTTGTAAATGTACTCATTACGATTTTTAAAAAAAAATAAACCAGCTAAACCCAAAAACCATAGGGAGCCAAATGATAAGTAGACTTTAATATAAAATATTAAATCAAGTAATGAGCTAAATTTTTCTATTGAATTGGAAAATATTCCATAAACACAAATTTTACCACCTATAATAATTTTGGGCACAAAATAAAATATTAGAATTATTAAAGTTGCAAGAATAATTTTTTTTTTTGAAAAAACATAAAAAAAAATAGGTAAAAATACAATTGCTGTTTCTCTAAATAACAAACTTAAACAAAACCAAAATAAAGAGTAAAAATAAGATTTTTGAATAATTGATATAAAAAATAAAATAATTGTAGTTAATGCTGGAAGATCATATAAATAAAAATTGCTAAAATTATAAGAAACACTAAAAGTAAATAAAAAAAATAATAGATTTAAAAATATAATTTTTTTTGGTATAAAATATTTTTTTGCGAGCTTTATTAAACTATAAAATAAAAAAATAAAACTAATTAAATTTGTCATAAAAATCTCATTCATTGCACTGAATGGTAATTGCATAAATACGAAGGGGGGGAAAAAACGACATTCGTGAAGTCTAAATTCGATTTTAAATCCATTAGACAATTTTATATAATTTATTTCATCTATGCCTAAAGTGTATATAGGTGAATCCCCTAAAATTTTTCTTTGGTAGAAAAATAAAATTCCAACACAAACCAATAAAATACTAAATAAAATATAAATAATATTTTCTTTAAATTTTTTTCTCATTTTTTAAAATATCAAAATAAATTATATAATTTAATTAAACTTTTAATCTTTACGCAAAAAAATGGCGTCCATCTGCAATAATTGACCTGTTTTTGGATCTGATAACCCTTTCTGCAGAGCCCATAACATGAATCCTTCGAAGACTAACCTATCTATTATTTCTAGCCACAATCGCTGATTATAATAAAGTGGAACAAGTGATAATTCACAAATTATTCCACTTGCTTTTGAAATAGTTTTTTTTGCACCATCAAGTACTTCCCATTCATATCCTTGTGTATCAATTTTTATAAATAATCTAGAATTATTGTTAAGATATTTTTCTGAAATAGAATCAAGTTTACAAATAGACACTTTCTCATTTGAAATAAAAACAGATTTTGGGGCTGCAGATAAGTGTAAATCCCTCATAAGCAATACAGATGATGATACTGAATTCTTTGAAACATTAATTGTAATTTTTCCATCTGCATTGCCTATGGCAGTCTGATCGTGCACATGCCATTTCTTATCTTTTTTTGCAATATCTAAAAGTTTTACATATACAGTGGATAATGGCTCGAAACTTATAATTTCTCCATCATAACCAGCAGATCTGAGATCTTTTGAAAACTGACCGATGTTAGCACCTATATCAAAAACGATATTTATATTTTTTTTTTTTAATACTGTGATAATTTGCATTTGAGGGCTGCTGGATGGTGTAAATCGGTATAAATCCAATCCAAATTTATATAATATTTTTTTTATTACGCTTTTTAAGTAGATATTCATAAAATATTAAATTTCATGATTAAATTTTTTTTTTTTAAACAAATATGTAATTTAGCTTAAAATATAGATTTAAATTATTTTTGATACATTTTAATACGTCTTTTAGTTTTAAAAAGTTAATTAGGCTTAATAAATCTATCGCAAGTTAGTATCATGCTTTAGCTATTATTAATAATTTCAATCATTTTTAATATCACTGAAAATATTTAATATTTTTTGACAATATGAGTCATGATTAAAACCTTGAATTCTATCATAACCTTTTTGACCCATTTTTTTTCTTAAGCCAGAATCATTTAAATACATTATCATTTTATTTGATATGTCATTAACATCCCAAGGATCAAAAATAAGAGCAGCATCACCAACTTGCTCTGGCAAAGAAACAACATTTGAACATGCGACTGGTACTTTTAATGAGAAAGACTCATATATTGGAATACTAATACTTTCAAAAAGAGTTGGCATTATAAGAAACTCTGAAAGTTTATATAAATATGGTAAATCTGAATAATCAATATAGCCTAAATACTTAATTCTACTTGTTAATTTACTTTCACTAATTTTGTTAATTACTTTAGAGTGATTTGATTTTTGAGTTCCAGTTAAAATAAGATCTACATCAGTAAATTGATTAGAAATAACTTTAAATGCATCAATAAGACGAATATGATTTTTGTGAATCCAAGTTTGGGCAGGATAAAATATAAATCTATTTTGAATATTATATTTTTCTTTGATCATATTTTTTTTTAATAAATTAATTTTAAAATTTATTAATGATATAGGTGGAGGTGCGGGGATAACTATAATTTTTTTTTTATCAATCTTTAAGAATTTAATAATATCAAATTTTACAAATTTAGACTCACATATAATTTTTGATGCACTTATTGAAAGTGCTCGATACATTATATGTTTTATAAATCTTTCGATTTTTGAAAAGTACTTAGGTAGATACCTTTCCTGTAAATCGTGTAATGTAAAAATGAATGGTTTATTTAAAAAAAAATGGGGATAGCCAGATGTTGTTGGTACAACATAGTAGTCGATATCACTAAATAAGGTTAATTCTTTTTTTGAAAAAATAATTTTAGACCTAATTATTAATAAATATAAAAAAAAAATTACTATTTTTTTCCAAAAATTAAATTGTTTATTTATCAGCCTTACTTCAAAAAAATTTGAATTTTTGATAGCCTCATTCTCTTTTTCACAAAAAATTACGTATTTATTATATTGATCTTTTTTTAATGCATCAATTAATGAGCAGGTATATTGACTTATACCGCCACTATCTTCTCTTCCCGAAACTACAATTCCAATTTTATTCATAATTAAGGGTATTTGTAAAACTTTTTTTAGTTGTAAATTTATTAAATAAAAATTTAGTAAATATTATTTTCAAATTTCAAATTTTAATACAACTTCATCTTTATATTTATTATTTGGCATATCTAATTTGTTTAATAAAAATTTTAATATTCCTTTTTTAGAAGGGAATCTTCCAAACGATAGTTCTATAATGGTTGGATCTCCGTTTAAATCTCTATCGCAATAATTATTACCATGAGTGTGCACTAAGGTTAATTTAAAAGAGTTAATAAAATTAATTATTTTATCTTTATGTAAGTCGCAATCATGAAATTCAATTACAAGTCCAATGATTTTATTTTGATTAGATAGTATATCTTTTAAAATTCTGTATTCACCAGTTTCTATATCAACTTTAAGAAATACTTTGCTATTTTTTTTTTTTAAAATTTTATTTAAGTCTCCGTAGCCAATTTTTTTTTTTTTAAACAAAAAAATTTTTTTTAATTTTTTATAAAAAAAAAATTTTTTAACCGTTTCGGTAAAAAATTTAAGTCTTTTATGATATATTATAAAAATAAACTGTATTACCAGATTCTTAATTAAGAATTTTTCTTCTAAACTGTCATCATAACACTCTACAATTATTTTTTTTTCTCTTTTAAAAAAAAAGTCTTTTTCAAAAGACCAATCATCGCTTATCCCAAGACTTATCAGGGTCTCGGCTTCTTTAAAAGAATGCGTATCAATCAAATAACCGCCATCATTATTTTTACCAACCCTTATCAAATCATAACAAAATTTTGGCTTAAAAAATTTATTAAGAGACACTTTATCTATGAACCCTTTAATTTATAATCACTTTAAGTTATATTTAGTTTTATACGTTTTCTTACGAAATTTTTTTTGTTAATTTTATGACTGTTTCACAAATATAGTCTATTTCATCATCTTTTAATTCGTGAAAAATTGGCAAGTATATTCCTTTTTTATAAATTTCATGTGCTATTTTAGTTCTGGCAGTTTTAAACATTGGCATATCTGATATTGGGTAAAAATAAGGTCTTGAATCAATATTATATTCTCGTAGTTTTTTTATTAATTCATCTCTTTTATTTTCATTGTAATTTTTAATTTCAAGGCAAATCGACCAAAAAGAAACAGTCATAAATTTACTAGTTCGATTAAGCCTAAATATATCTATGTTAGAAAAGTTTTTATAGTATCGTTTATAAATTGAAATTCTTTTATTAAGAAACTCGTCAACTCTTTCTAATTGTGCAACTCCCAATGCGGCCTGAAGATTCGTTAACCGATAATTATATCCAACTTCAGTATGCCAATATCTTTTTGATTTGGACATAGCGTGATCTCTTAAAAATTTGATTCTTTCTGATAAATCAAGATTATTAGTTGTTATCATGCCTCCTTCTCCAGTAGTTATAATCTTATTCCCGTAAAAACTAAAAACTCCTACATTTCCTAAACTTCCAACTTTTTTATTGAAAAATTTTGCTCCGTGAGCCTCTGCCGCGTCTTCTATAACATACAATTTATGATTATCTGCTATTTGGTTAATGAGTTTCATATTTGCTGGATAACCATTTAGATGAACAGCAATTATTGCTTTAGTTTTATTGGTTAGAGCTTTTTTTATAGCCTTCGGGCAAATACAAAGAGTGTCCTCCTCAATGTCAACTGTTACAACTTTAGCTCCAGTATATTTAACCGAATTAGCTGTTGCTATAAAAGATAAATCTGGAATAATAACCTCATCACCCGATCCTACTCCCATTGCCTCCATAGCCAAGTGAAGACCTGTTGTTCCGCTAGTAACGCTAATTGCACTTTTAACTTCGCAGTATTCTGCAAATTGATTTTCAAACTTTTCTATATACTCTCCTAAAGACGATACCCAGCCAGACGATATAGCATTATTAACGTACTTAATTTCTTTTTTCGTTATTGATGGCTTTGATATTGGTATAAATTTCATTTATTTATTTTTATTATTAATTTCTTATTTATATATACATTTTAAGCGTAAAATAAATATACAATTAATAATTAAAAAAATTATATTCAAATTTTTTACTTTGGACTCTTTTTTTTTAAATAAAATTAAGTTTAATCAACTGATTAATTTTTTTAAAGGCAAAATGTAAAATTCTTTTTGGCATCAATGTCCAGCTTCTTGGAAACCTTAAATTTCTTCCATTAAACGTCCACTCAAAATCGTATTTATCTGCATCATAATTTATTTCAATAAGTTTAGGGTGAATAATTTTACCTAACGATTGAGTTGGAATATTACTTACTTGATTATTGTCTTTTTTTGTGTGCGTTGCTTCCTTTCCATAACCTATGTTGCTTACTAAATTTACATTAGGTAATATATTTAATTTACCACGATATATAATACTTGCCAAAAATGGATAGGCCATACTATCAAGATCTGTTTCATGCATAACATTAAAAATATTTTCCCAATATTTTCTTTCTACTTTATCTGGAAATTGATTTATCCAATCATTGGATTGTTTCCATTGTGGCCAAAAGTTTATTTTTTTATCATAAAATTTCCATTCTCTTCTCCATGTAGCCCACCCCCAGCCATGGAAGTATTTTGAAAAATAATACGTTGCTTCACCGCGCTTATTCCCGTTCTGAAAATTATCACCACAAATTGTTGCTATTCTTTCATTATCTTTATATTTATTTAAAAGAGTCTCACAAAAATAAAAAAAATCTGGATGTGCTAAATTATCGTCTTCTAAGATAATACCTTGCTCTTCATGTTTAAAAAACCAGGTAATTGCATTGCTAACACCATAACTACATCCTAAGTTTTTTGGTTGAAAAAGCGTTTTTACCTTACATGGCCAATCAACTTGATTTACAATTTTTTGAACCTCTGCAACAATTTTTTCTTCCCCTTTTTTTTTAGGTCTAGGCCCATCACAAGCTACATACAATTTAAGAGGTTTTACTTTTCGAATTGCTTCAAAACTTTTAATGGTAAGATGAGGTCGATTAAAAACTAAAAAAAGCACAGGAGTTTTTAATGGACTAGAAAAGGTATAATTAATCATATTGCAAACGATAACTACAAATTAAAATATTGCTTATACCAATTAACAAATTTTAAATTACCATCATCAATAGATGTATTGGGTCTATAATCAAAATTTTTTGCTAAATTATCAATGCTAGCATTCGTATCCATAACATCACCTAGCTGCATAGGAAGAAATCTTATGTTTGCTTTTTTTTTAATAATTTTTTCAAGTGATTTCAAATAATCTAAAAGTTTAACTGGCTTGTTGTTACCAACATTATAAATACACCATGGACTTTTGCTGCTAGCTGGATCTGGCTTATTACTATTCCATTTTTTATTAGACTGAGCCGGCTTATCAATTACTTTTATTATAACTTCAATAATATCATCTATATATGTAAAATCTCTAGTATGTTTTCCATTATTGTAAATGTTTATTTTTTTTTTTTCAAAGATTGATTTGGTAAATTTAAATGGCGCCATATCAGGTCTTCCCCAAGGACCATATACAGTAAAAAAACGCAGGCCAGTAGTTGGTAGTTGATAAAGATAGCTATAAGCATGTGCCATCAACTCATTAGATTTTTTAGTTGCAGCATAAAGAGATTTAGGATGGTCAACATTAGAATTTTCTTTGAAGGGCATATTAGTATTTAAGCCATAAACACTAGACGTGCTTGCATAAACTAAATGATTTACTTTATGAATTCGACATTCTTCTAAAATATTTGCAAATCCTAGAATATTACTTTGAATATAAATAGAAGGATTTTTTAATGAATATCGAACTCCTGCTTGGGCTGCAAGATTGACGACAACTGTTGGTTTATTTTCGCTAAAAACCTTCTTTAAACTTTTTTGATTAGAAATATCTATTCTAAAATGCCTGTAATTAATATGATCAATATGTCTTAATAATCTTGATTGTTTAAGTTTAGGATTATAATAATCATTGTGATTATCTATACCAATTACGTTATCACCGCGATCCAGTAAACGTAAAGTAAGTGCGGAACCAATAAATCCAGCTGAACCAGTAACCAAAATTTTCATTTTCAATACTATTATTAAGAATTGTTTTTTTTATTCATAAATAAAGCTCGACACCAAGGAAAGTAAATATCTATAATTTCAAATCCATTATTTATTAGATAATTGGTTATAACCGTTAAAGTTTGATCAGAGTTTATACCCCTCTCATACCCGCCATCTACAGCTATATATTCGCATATTCCTATTTTATTACCTAATCCTTCTAACACTTCAGGTTCATAACCCTCTGCTTCAACTTTTAAAAGTTTTATTTTATTAATATTTAATTTTTTTATTAACTCGTCTAATCTTATTACTGGCACAGTAATAATTTGAGAAAATTTTTTTGGTTCTATAAGAGAAGAGTCTCCTTCATCTTCGGATAAAAAAAAAGAAAGGTTTCCATTGACATTGCCTAATGCTTTATTAATTAATTTAGATTCATTTGCCACATTAAGTTCTAATGCTTTAAAAGCAGGAGGACTAGGTTCAATTCCTATATAATTTATTGGATTAATTAAATTTGAAAGTTTCAAATACATATCCCCGTAGTTAGCACCACAATCCAAAACTATATCATTCTTAGAAAAAACTATTTTGCTCAAGCAATAACTAGAAAAAATAAATTCAGCTCTTTTAAAAATTCCATTTCGATACAAAATAATTCCTCTTAGTTTACTAGTAAATATGATTTTTTTATTTCCTTCGACAACTAAAAAAAAATTTTTTTCTTTATCATAATAAAATTTTACTTTAACTGCTCGAAAGTAATTAAAAAAATTTTCAAAATAAACACTTAATCTATTTGTGCTTAAATTTGAATTATGAAACTTTTCAGAAATAATAAGAAAAAGTTTGTATATAAATTTTTTAAAGGAAGAAGACATTCGCT
>Ga0247831_1006583_pt1 | contig 13633 bp, 22 predicted proteins | sample LaCruzMarch2015__9_FD_192406 | JGI IMG/M metagenome (GOLD analysis project Ga0247831, IMG submission 192406) | Freshwater microbial communities from meromictic Lake La Cruz, Castile-La Mancha, Spain - LaCruzMarch2015_1m | ecosystem: Environmental > Aquatic > Freshwater > Lake | place: Spain...
CTGTGCTATCTTCTGGCTCAAGCAGCGTGGCTTGATGCCTGGCCTGACACTCTCAAATGAATTCATTGCGAGAGATGAGGGACTTCACACAGACTTTGCCTGTCTGCTCTATTCCAAGGTTGTGAACAAGCTGGATAAGAAGAAAGCCTACAAGATTATCAAGGACGCTGTGAAGATTGAGAAGCAGTTCATCACCAAGTCACTTCCTTGCGAACTCATTGGCATGAACGCAGAGCTCATGAGCCAGTATATTGAGTTTGTAGCAGACCGACTCTTGCTCCAACTAGGATACCCCAAGACCTACAAGGCTGCTAATCCGTTCCCGTTCATGGAACGCATATCCTTGGAGAACAAGGATAACTTCTTTGAGAAGCGTGTCAGCACTTATGCGAAGGCCACAGTGGGCAAGGACAGAGCAGAGATGACCTTTAGCACTGCGGCGGACTTTTAGTCCTAGCACCTTCTCAACAAATACCGACTTCTAAAGAGTCTAGCGTTCAAAAATTGAAACAATTTTTTGCGAAGACTGTAGAGGAAAGAGAATGGACCCCTTCAAAGACTATGACCAATTTAAACAAGGGTCTCTCACGAAAAACAAGTATCACATTCGCGTCCAGCAACGAAATGGCCGCAAATGTATTACAAGCGTAGATGGATTGGAGGAAGATTTGGACTTGAAGCGTATCTGTAAAGCGATGCGTGAAGCCTTCTCTTGTAACGGGAATGTTGTGATGAAATCAGATGAAGAAACAGGAGTCATTCAGCTTCAAGGAGACCAACGAGAAAACATCAAGAAATGGTTGCTGGAGCAGGAAATTATTCTGAAGAGCGAAGTTGACAGAATTGTGGTTCATGGGTTTTAAAAATTGAGCCTGAAACCTTTGTTCGATAAAGCAAAGCCATGATTGTAAAGACACTCCAAGGTATTCCCTTTCTCTGCGACGCAGCCACAAAGACCATTTATGCCTATGAAAAGATACCCACAGCCCCGTTTGTGGCTCTCGGGACCTATGACCCTGAGAAGGAAACCTTTACACTTGTTGCCAACTGGAAGGAACTCTATGAGCCCAAACTAGTTGCGCATCGTGAAACTGTCAAGCCGCGCTCTCGCCTGCCTGCACCAGTCCCCAAGTAAAATTGGAAGCTAACATGGACATTGATTCAGCACCCATGTTACCCTCAGCAGAGTCTATTAAACAACAACAATCCAAGCAGTATCCACTTCCTATTGAACCATGGGTCGCTGCAAATCTAAGTCGCCTTTGGCAAGATATGCGAACGCATATAAAGACAACTATCGCCTCTGGTTCTGTTACTGCCTCTGACACGCAGGCGCAACCCCGTAACGACCAATTAAAGCCTGCATCCGCTCGTAATCATTCTTAAATTGAAACTTCTTTCCTTTCGCCACATTTTTTGGTTGCGCATTGTAATCTTGTTGTCTGTTATAGACTGTATTGGCAGAATTCTGATATTGAACATTGTCAAAGATGAAGATAGTGCTTACACAATTTACTGCAGAGCAAGGACAGGGAACAATACTTGTGGCACCAGGGACAGACATCCTCTTTTTTTACATTTGATTATAATTGTAATAGAACGCGCAGCCCAAATTTCCAGTATACGCGCCTGTAATAGGGATTCTGTAGTTGAAATCTAATTGGGATCCCCCATCTCCTTCAAAATACAAGATACGAATTGGATTGTAGCCAGCAAACACTGTGAGACTCGCGCTTGTATCTGTGGCGGCACCATGATAGGTCCAATTGCTAATGACTGTTGCACCATTAAAAGTTACAAGGACTCCATCATCGGATGTTGTCTGAAATGTGGCAGTTGTTGCGACAGGTGAATAGAGATAGCCAGCAATTTGAACACCCACATTATTGGCTTGTCCTCCTTTGGCCTGAAGATAGTCATCAGTAATCAAAATAGGGTCAATAGGGCCTGTCCACAATTGTCTACCCCATCCTGTGCTTCCAGGACCCATTGTAGATGGAAGAGTAGGAGGAGCAACAGTCAGCGCATACAAAGAAGCATAGAGGCCATCATAGTAGCCAGAGTTCCGTGATTGTCCTGAGCTGCCGAGTAAATTCTTCATGCGATCGTAATCAGAACGGAACTTAAATCCATTCCCCGTAACAGCCGCATTACAATTCGCATTGTATTGAGAGACATAATTATTGATAGTGTTGGCTCCATTTTGAAAGTCAACAGTCTCAAAAATGAATCTAGGATCAGACATTTCTATTCTAGGCGCACTTTAGTTCTGTTCAACAAAGGGCCAGTTCGAATTAGGATAGGCTTGAATGTGTAGGAAGCGACCTTGTAAGAATTTTGTCTTTTCTTCACCACTGATAAATTGATAATAGGTAAGATTCAAGTTTCCCTCAAACCGGAGAGTGCTAACATTACTGTTAAAGTTCTGAATTGTGTCAAAGAGCTGGAATGCCCGTTGATATTCTGTCTTTTGCGCAAAATTCAAGAATTTGAAGCCACTCAAATCGCAGTAGCTAGACATATTCTGGTAGAACCCAACACTCTTTTTCTATCATAATTCGCTGCTTCGTTTTTCCCACAATGTAATTGAAATGAACCAGATAGGGATTTCCTTCCTTATACCGGTCTTTTGATAGGAAAATACCATTCGGAAAGTCTGTTCTAGCCAACGTCGTATAAGGAATCTGAAGAGAGAGTAATCGGTTTGCTAGATAATCTTGGTCTGTCATGGCAGTTCCCCATGGCTCTGATTCCACCTTGTAGAGATTCTTCAACTGAGGCCGAGTCTCTTCTGTTAAAGCCATTCCAATGACACCTGTACACGGGTTCTTACAGCCATTCATATTGGAGCAGTCAAAGGAATCATCCAGTTTTTCGTCACACTGGAAGACCAAAGGCTCTGAACGAAGTTTTTCCACAAAATAAGGAACAATATCTTTGAAGACCGCAATATCAGAATCAATAAAAATGAGACGTTCAAGTTCTGAACGCTGAGAGAGTTCTTGAAGGGACTTGATTTTCATGCGATTCATCCGCTTGAACGGGAGTGTACCAAAGCGGACAGGCTCTTTGTGAAGGACTTTATCGCCTGGCATGAGATAGAGTCGGGAAGGAATTTGGGCAATTCGTGTGAAAAATTCATTGCTTTCTCTGTCCAAACACAAAATACACAACTTCCAGGGAACTTTGAGCTGTTGGAGCATCTTATACAAGTTCCATGTGTAGAATTTGTATCCGTCACTGGTCACCGTAAAGACAAGTGTTTTTTCATAGACAAACGGGTCTATCTTGAGGTCCATCTAGTGCTTTGAAATGGATAAATTTGAATCAGTAAGCCGCGTAGTCAGCGGCACAGTTCGCTTTCACATTCAAAATGGGCTTTGATATTAGCATTGAGATGGTGCTTCACATGTGTAACAAAACAGGGAAACCTTATTATTACAACTATTCGAAGGAGATTGGTCTAACCCGGATGTATGAAATACCGTCTATTGAAGTCCCTGAGCATCTGAGAAAGTATCTCGTAGGACGTGGTACTTTCTTTCATGCTTATACTGAGAGCTTCAATCTACAAGATATCTATCAGACGAGTGCTGACCAATTTCTCGAGGACTATCCATCCTGGACGGAAATCACAACCCATGATTCATTTTCTGAGCATACTCTTGACTATTGGAAGGAGGATGACCACATCAAGTTCAAGGAGCTTTTGGAGTGGTGCGTAGCCCAAGGGATTTCCTTTCAGGTCTCATGGTCCTATTAACAAATCGCAGCGCGCAACATCCCCAGTTGTTTCAGCCAAGCTTTCCAGGAGAGCAAGCTCACACCCCCCATTTTGATGGCTCTCTGTTGAATTCCTTCCAACCTATCCAGTGTAGGTTTGATTTTACCAGGGTCTTTGTATGTCATACTCACGTCAGCGAGTATGAAACTCGGTTTTCCTAACCGTTGATTCACAGACTCATGGAGGTTGTAGAAATACAAGGGAATGGATGTCTTCCATTCCGTATAGTTCTGAGACAGTTGAAACGGGTTGGTTTTTATGTAATCTTGAAGATGTTCGCGACAATAGGGACACGGAATCACAGGAGGAAGTTCTTTCACAAAGAGAGGCCAGGCTCTAACTTCGTCGCCTCGTGTAATCGGACTTTCTTGTTTTCCAGCTCGCTCAGCAAGTGTATGAAGGACTAACCACAAAAGAGGACCCCATTCCTCATTTTGTGGGTATTCTGGTTTATCAACGATACAACTACAAGGCATCTTGATAGTTCAAAAGACTCTTTGCTTTTTATTTGAGCGTAAACAAATACAGAACCTGGTTCAAATCACTTAACATTTCATCACGGATATTGAAGAGGTCGGAGTCCTTCTCAGGTGTGAGTCCTTTCACAACATCTGACAACAAATGCTGAATACAGCGTTTGATAAACTGAACCGCCTGCTTTTCAGAGAGATTGGTCACTTTGATACATCCTTGTTTTTCAGTCATCTTGGGTCTGCCGTATTTGCCCATATAGACTTCCACAAATTTGTCTATGTTTTTGTCAAGGCTTTCAAGAACGTCGTCTGTAGCTTTGTGACGACTATACAGATGAGTTTGCCAATGATAAAGTTTAATCTGTTCCCTCATTTGGAAAAAAAAATGAATCGCTGTGGCTGACATGGGTTGCTACCTTTCTACTAATGTGCTCTAAATGCGAGAATGTCCTCATCGGGTTCTCCATCCCCCACACGATTTCCAATTGCCCTCTTCTTCATTCAAGCTATTGTAGTGTATGCTGTTCCTACGGTCATCTCACTGAAGAATGCCCCGACCATGAAGTCCTACACAACAGACGAGCGACCTATGTGGAACAACTCGTCCCGCCCAGTCTTCTCAAACGCTACAAGATTGAGACCCAGACCCCTTTGGAATATCCAGACGAACCCCGTGAAAGGGAGCAACCTCTCTTAGAAATAGAAGAGACAGATAAAGCAATTCGGCAAGTCTTAATGAATTACAGTATTCAACCTTCAGGGAGAATGAAGGAGAATCGCAGATTGTTAAAGCAACTCTCAGATGAAATCGGTCGCAAATTGGTTTATCTCGCACCCAAGTAGAATGAAGCGTTTGAATAAGACTCTGCGGAGAAAGCGGCAGAGAAAGCAACGAAGCCGAAAGCATCATCCTAGACGGCATACGCGAAGACACAGACACAGACACAGAGGTGGTTCTCTTCCTGTTCCTGCTGGTGCGCTTGTAGGAATGAGCACAGGTGGAGAATATGGCGTGCCCATCCTCATCACAAGAGAAAGAGCTGAAGCAGAATTAGAAAAAGGGGGCTTAGAGGATTAACACTTTTTTCACTGTAAGAAGCAGATGCCGAATCGCACAGGAGGGAAAAACTACAAGAAATCGAAGCAGACAGGCTCCATTGTGAAGCCCTTTATTGATAGGCAGTCCGACCAGATGTATGCGCGTATCTTACGAAACCTCGGAGGTCGTAACATGCTTGTTTATTGCAATGACAACAAGATTCGCCTCTGCCATATTTGTGGAGCCATGAAGAAATTTACATGGTTGAATGTAGGAGATTTAGTCTTAATTAGCTTGCGCGGGTTTGAAAAGAAACCCGAGATAGGTTCAAACGACTATGAGAAGGGTGATATTGTCGCAAAATACGATTCTGAACACCTAGGCAAGTTGAAGAAACAACCTGATATCAATCAAAAGCTGTTTATGACCTTAGAAACTGTAGATGGGAAAATCTTGGCAGAAATAGGTTCAAAAGAGCAAACGAAGGTGGCGTTGCCTGGTGATGAGGACGATATGGGCATTGAGTTTGACCGTGGAGGAGAAGGCGATGAAAAAGAGGAGAAACAATCGAATGATGAGGATGAAGACTTTGAGATTGACGATATTTAAAATTTATTGGCTACATTACAGATACAAGCTCTTCGGCCTTTGTGATGACAAATACAAATGTAACATCTTCTGTATTGCACCCTTGAAACATAAATTTGAACACATTGTGACCCCTCTATAGAGGTATACACAATGTCAACTATCCGAGTTCGTTCCATTCTTTCAAACCTCAACGTCAATCAGAAGACTGCGTTGAAGAAGCTTCTTCCGTCCAAGCTCTCTGTGCCTGATGTTCCAACAAACAAGTATCCGTCTGCTCTCCTTGGCATCTTCCCCGAAGATGACATTGGCAAGTATGCGCATCTGGGCATTGTGACGGAGGAGCTCCTGCGTCTCCCATCAGCAGAGCTCCATGTGGAGATGCTGTTGGAGGTTCTCCGCGGCTACTTAGCTGACTTCTCGGATGTCCAGGAGGCCAAGCTGCGAAAGTCTGTCACTACGCAGCCCTATCTGGACTGTGTGAAAGCAACGCGTGTTTCTTTAGAGGCTGTGCTGCGCTCTACAGCAGCCGAGGGTCCTCTCAAGTTTGAAGAGGAAGTTTCCTTTGGCTCTGTCGCAGGTCACCCTGACATGTGGAACAAGACGCAAGTCTTTGAGGTGAAGACCACAGGCATGATGAAGGAGAACTGGACTCAGTTCCTCTTTCAAGTGTTTGCGTATGGGGCTCTCATGCCAGAGGCCAAGGACATCTATCTCGTGCTTCCTCTTCAGAAGCTGGTCTGGCACTACAATCTCGCCTCATGGTCTAAGAGGGCAGAGTTCCGCACCTTCTTGACCTCGTGGTCCACAACAGCTCAGACAGACAAGGTGACGTCACGGATGAACGCAGCTATCCTCTGTAATGACCACTGTATTGGCTCTCACATTGGGAAGCAGAAGACGTTGACGGAGACTGTCATGGCGGTAGCATTGTCTCCTGCGCCCTACCAGATTTTCCTCTCTGGCCCACAGAATTCCAACATCAAAGCCGATGACAAGGACATTGCTTCTGCGCGTCTATTGGTTGAGCAGACAGGAGCGCGTATCTTTGTCCATAGTCAGTATCTGATTAATCTTTCCAACAAGACCACTGAAGACGCATGGCACGAGAAGCTGCTCATCAAGAATCTTCAGGTCTGCCGCGCCTTTGGAGGAAAGGGTGTCGTGGTCCATGTCGGCAAGGCTGTGAAGCTTCCCAAGGAAGAGGCGTTGGAGCAGATGCGTGGAGCCATTGGACGTGTTCTGGAGCATGCGTATCCTGACTGCCCTCTGCTCTTAGAGACTCCTGCGGGTCAGGGCACAGAGCTCTTAACAGACATGAAGGAGTTCTTGGACTTTGTGGAGAGCTTCAACTCACCCAATGTGAGAGTCTGTGTGGATACATGTCACGTCTTCGCGGCAGGCCATGACCCCAAGACCTATCTGGAGTCAGCACTGGCACGTCCTGGCCTCTTGAAGCTGGTCCATTACAATGATAGTCTGGGCGATTGTGGGTCTTGCGTGGACCGTCACGCGCACATTGCGTCTGGTGAGGGTCTGATTGGCTTTGACAAGATGTCTGAGCTAGCAGAGCTTTGCTCTACACACAACATTCCGATGGTGATTGAATAAAGATATCTGCGCTCTCAAAAACAAAAACAAAATAAGATTTTTTGGTAGATGTCTTCCCTGCCTCTTGGAACCACCACGGATATCATGGGCTTCTCACCCGCAGATTTTGGAGATGCTGAAGATAGCCGTCCTATTCAAGTCCAGATGGACATTACAGGAACGGGAACGCTAGTTCCCTACTCACAATTGGTGAACAATGTCTTTCAACGACACACAACAGAAATCAAAGAAAAGACGCCGAATCCATCTCCTACTCCGAACAATTGGAGACGGAAATTCCGTGAATTTATGACTACAAAAAATGAAGACATTGTCAATTTCCTAAAGAAACCGATTGGATCCCAATCAGCCTTGTCGCGCGCAGAGGTCTTTCTTCAGAAATTTGGCCGTGCTGATTTTTCTCCCTCTCACCCTAGTCTCCAATATACATACTTAGATGCGTCAGGGACCTCTGAACTAAACAAGATTGAACAAGAACTCAAAGCTGTAGGACCTTCGACACCCAAAGAGATTCTTGACCAAGTGAGATGGCTCTATGACATGTATCGCTTGGCTGGAGAAGAGTGTATGAAACATGAGAATAATTTGAAGCTTCGCTTAGACATCTTAGATAAGACATATCAAAAAGTGATTGCGTTCTCTGAACTTCCTGTCAATGAGGAGACTGAAAAGCTCGCAGCCTCTGTAGAACAATTCGTAAAAAAGACATTTGAAGATCATAAGATTGAAGAGGAATACACAAAAGCAGTGGACTCCTATCGGAGATTTACAGCCCTGCGTGAGACCATTCTTTTTTTGCGATTCACTGAGCTAACAGAGAAAGAGCCTCTTTGCTCCATATGTCTCAATGAACCTGTTTGCTTTGCGCTTGTTCCGTGTGGTCATACATTCTGTGGGACCTGTATGAAACGCCAGGTTCATGCGTGTTATATGTGCCGAGCTTCTATTCGTGATAGAGTGAAGCTTTATTTCGGTTAAGTCTTCAACGCAACATAGTAATTATTGGGTTTAAGATACAAGTCTTTCAAGGCTTGCGCTTGGTCCTCTTCTAATTTATAGGTTGTAATCGCCATCTCTACGATAGAGACTGCGATTAGATACCACATACTTTCTAAAATGTCAGTGCCTTCTTGGACTTCAGGATTGTTCATGGGGATACCTGGAACCAGGGAAGGTGACTAGGCAAATTTGAGGGGTCGCTGTGTGCTTAAACCTGTATAGATAGTCTTATATCAGACATGTCCGAGAATTCCAATATCATTCAAGTTGCTCGTCAAGTTGCTGTTGGGCAACAGGATGCTCCGCAGTCCCCGTCTGATGCGAATGAGATTCAGCAGCTCTCAATGATGATAAAGTCGTGGCGCGAGAACCAGAAGGAAGTAGATGAGCTGAATCAGCAGCTCAAGGAGAAGAAGAAGCGGAGCAAGGTCATGGAGGAAGTCATCCTCCGGATTATGAAGAAGAACAATATAGGTGCTTTGGATCTTCAGAGTAGTGGGGGTCGCCTTCTGTATCGCCGTCAGACGAGCAAGGCAGGATTGGGCCAGAAGGATATGGCTCGCCTTCTTACGGAACATTTGAAGTCTGAGCAGGCGGCCAATACGGCTCTTCAGTATATTGCGGAGCATCGTGGAACCAAGGTGAAGGAGTCTCTCCTCTATGAAAAAGATTGAGTAGAGTAGGATGTCTTTGCTAAACTCTGCTGCGCGCGCTGCGGTTGAAGGATTCACCTCTACAAGCCAGGATTCCATGAAGAAGAAGGATATTTATGTAGAACTTTTGGCTGTCTTATTGGCCTTTGTCGTTTCATTAGTGATTTTGGGCTTCGTAGGTCAGCTCTTATGGAACAATGTCGTCATGGACCTCTTCGCCTTCGCGAAACCTGCTCGCTCAGTCTGGCAGATTATCGGTCTCATGGTCTTTCTTTCTTTAATCCGCCCTTAAAGTAAGGAATGGCAGAAAAGAATTCATACCCCAAAGTGTCTATGCCACAAATGGGATATGAAGCTGGAATTTTTTTAGACAATGACCCAGACTTTCGGAAAGATGTTGCGACGCGGTGTAATGGGTTTACCGTCATAGACGTAGGTCAAACAGCAAAAGGTGAACCGTTTGGTCTAGATGTTCACTCTCCAGAGTATGCCACATTTCTAGACGGACTCTCTCAGAAAGGAAAAGATACCGCTTCCATTCTCAAAAAAATTATCCTCCGTCATGGAGATACTCTAGAGTATTTGGACCCAAAGAGTGGCATCTTAGAGAATCATATTGAACAACTAAAATCATGGGTCAAGGACAACAAAGGAAAGAAATGTGTTGCTGTCTTTGATTTTGATAGAACATTGAGTGTTATGGAAGGTGGATATTTCTTGGGGACGTCAATTTCAGATTGGAAAGCAAAGATGAAACAGACAGAGACGAGTGTCTTTGTGAAAATCAATGGGAAATCCAAGCCTCTTTTAACAGCAAGAGGAGTTCCCTTGTTTAATTACCAGTATGAGAAAGAGGATGGAAGTATTCTTCATATCCCCATTGAAGAAGGACAAGATATCCGCACACATCTGAAAAAATTTACAGCAGAAGGCTTTGCCGAGTATTTAGCGGGTGGAACCAAGCGTCTGAAGATGCTTCAAGACATGTTTGATTTCCTAAAGGAGAAGAATGTGGGCTGCTTCGTCTTAACAAACAATACAGCGTGTGTGACATCTAGAGGTCTCTTTGAAGAGATTGTGAAAGTCTACGCACATGGACAACCCATTCGTATTCTTTGTGGGATGGAATACGGTGGCCAAAAGAGTCTTGCTCTCGCAAGCAATACAGGAGGTCATAAAATGCTGTGTGAAACAAGAAAAGCCAAGAAGAAGTCCAAAAAGACTCGCAAACACTAGACCCGTTCCTAGGATTGTTTTACAATCTACAGAATGTGATTAATAGTATCCAAAGTATTCACGACCAGAGTTACCAGGGTCATACGCTTTCGCGTCCCGAGGGTTTAGCTGAGGCTGCGCTTGAATTGTCGGTGTCCCTGTCAAGCAAGCATCTTGGGCGACATCCTTCACGTCAGCGATGAAAGCACGGAACAGCTTCTCTGATTGCGTGTGCTCGGCGTCACTGAGATTTGCGGATGTACACAAGCGAGTAATCAGGAAGATACCTCTCTTGCTCCATTTCTCGAAGGAGAGCTCTAAGTCACGAGGAGGGATAGTCTTAGCAAAGCAACGTGCCGTAGTTTCAGCGATAGGTTCCATGTCAATCTGTGTCGCAAACGCCTGATAGCGTGTGGCCTCTACTTGCTTCGCGACACCCATCAAGTCTTTCTTGAAGCAGCTGAGCTGACTCAATAAGAGAGTGAGCTCCTGGAAATCAGCAGTGCCTTCTTCAAATCTATCTACTTTGCCTTGGAACATGGAATAGAGTCTGGACCCTTCCACAGACGTGCGAAGGCAATCGGGAAGACCTGCTCCTACAGCGACACCCCCATAGAATCCCTCTTTCTTTTCGTCTTTCTTCATATCTTCAAATGGCGATACGTTTGGCATCGTGTTTCCGCGACCATACATGATAAACCAACCGATACCCACAACAGCAAGAATGATGAGTAATCCAATAGACATGTAAGCACCTCCTAATCCGAGCATGGACGCCAGTCCCATAAACATAGTAAGGATAATAACACCAATAAAGATGTAGGTAGCATTCATTCCAGTGCTGGCAGAGAGAGCTAAAAGGATGCCTGCCGCAATCACAGCAATACCAAGAGCACCGCCTCCAATTCCAGAGAAACTTGCTACACCCATAATTACTGCTAAAGCGACAACCGTAAGTAAGATGTAACCGCTGCTGACTCCAGCTACAGAGGCTGTTAGATATACAACTAGCAATCCGACGACCGCTATAAGAATATTACAGCAGTTATCTAATGATGGACTCTCCATGACTCTATTTAAAAAAAAGGTTTTTGTTTTTTGGTCTTTTGTTATTTTTGTTTGGGTAGAAAGAGGAGCCTACTGGGGGTTCTCCTCGTCGGCCAGCCTCTCAAGTATCATGTCGTTCTGAGGATCCGAATCCTCCTTCTGAATCTGAGCAAGAGAGAGGAACCGAGCACAAAGGTCGCGCTTCTTTTCAGCGGCAGCAAGCATTTTCTTATCAATGTTCATAGAGGCCTCCTCCTTAAGAATGAGGTGGTGAACCTCCACCTTCTCGGTCTGACCTATGCGGACCGCGCGGCCAATCGCCTGGTCCATAAGAGCGGCCGTCCACCAGGGGCCCATAAAGACAATGCGGTCACAGTGCTGGAGGTTAAGACCTACACCACCAGACTGGAGCTGAACGAGAAGCACCTCTTGTTGGTTGCCCACGAGCATCTCCTTGGAGGTCTCCAGAGCCTCCTCTTTTTTCTTGGAGCTCATGCCACCGTGATAAAGAGAGACCTCGCGGATAATAGGGCACTCCGTAATAAGATAATCCTGGAGCATCTCCATCTCCTCATGAAAGTGACAGAAGATAAGCCAGCGGTGAGAGTCAGAGGCTTGGCGCTCAATGAGCTCCTTCAGCTTGACGAACTTGGTACTCGGGTCTTCCCAGTCAGGGCGGCAGTAGCTGCGCCATTCCCTTTTCCGCGAGCCGATATACACTTGAGGGTGAATGGAAATCTGACGGAGCCGCATGATGAGACGGAACATCTCTGCCTGACCGCCCTCCTCGTGCTGGAGCATGCGGAATCGCCTCTGGATGATGCCCTGGATGCCGCGGTAGAACTCTGCCTCTTCGGAGGTCTCAAAATCCAGAATGTGGTTGACCTCCTTTGCTTCGTCAGGCAGACCGCTAATGCTGTTGCGCAGGTCGGCCATCTTGCGGCAGAGAACACGCTCCTGGATGACTCCGCAAAGCTGCTCGGGCTGAGTGCCACCCACGGTCTCCAACCCGAGGAGGTGAAAGAGAGAGATGACATCTCTGAGCTGATTGACAATAGGCGTTGCCGTCAAGAACCAGCGGCGCTCTGCCTTGATTTGCCGCGACGCGAGAGTAAAGCACTGGCCCTTGGGGTCTGCCATGCGGTGCGCCTCATCAAAGACAACACGAGGCCACACGCGCCGATTCACAAGAGCCTCACGCGCAATGGCGCGCTCGTAATTCACCACATACAGATGCTTGGCCCCAGGTTTAAAGTTCTTGGGGAGCTCCCACTCGTTCTTGCTGGTGTGGCAGCGCCAGACACAGAAGCCGCAGCGCTCCGCCGTCTCCTGCCACTGGTTCAGCGTGCAAAGAGGAGCGATGAGGAGGGTCGCGTTCGGCTTGGTCTCGTTGATGAGACCCAGAACCTGGATGGTCTTGCCGAGGCCCATCTCGTCGCAGAGAAGGCCGCCGCTGGGTTGAAGAGCTTCACAGTCCTTCATCCATGTCACACCCTCTTCTTGGTGCTGTTGGTATTGAAAGCCATCCCAAAGGGAGATAAGGTTGCGCATGATTAGATAGGAGAACGAGGAAAAAAGTGGTTTTGTGTTTGTGGGCTTTATGTTCAATTTTACTAGGCTAGTCCAACAAGAGACCCAGCGGCTCCAACAGTGTCTTCTCGTCGCTGGTCAAGCCCCACGGGAAGAGAATACCGCCTGTAGGACTCCAGAGACCAAACTTGTCAAAGTCCACCATCGCCACACGACCATCTGGTTGGACATAGAGCTCGTAATCGGCAGGGAAGACATTGTAATGCTTCGCTCTCTTGTAGAAGGCCTTCAGCTCAGAAAACACAGGATGTGTCTTCGCGTCCAGAACTTCCAAGGGCGTATCTACCTGGATGCGGTCCATCTTGTATTGAAACCGCTCAGCATCCCACGCCCTCGGCACAAAGAGAATCTGAAACCCCTGGCTGTAACACAGGGTGCGTGCCCACTCTTGCTTTCGCGCTTGTTGCTCTGCGTTCAGAGAGCCTATGCGATTGCGTCGATGAATTTTCTTGAGGACCACAGAAGGGTTCTCTGTATCAAGAATCTTTCCGTTTGCGCCTTCCATTCTGATATGTGCTGAGGTTCCTTGTCTCATGGAACTTCGTCCCTTCAATTTTGTAAAATTGAATAACTAACGCTGCGAAGACAATAGCACATTCCCCAAGCACCATCACCATGACAACTAACTCTGTAA
>Ga0247831_1006589_pt1 | contig 13617 bp, 11 predicted proteins | sample LaCruzMarch2015__9_FD_192406 | JGI IMG/M metagenome (GOLD analysis project Ga0247831, IMG submission 192406) | Freshwater microbial communities from meromictic Lake La Cruz, Castile-La Mancha, Spain - LaCruzMarch2015_1m | ecosystem: Environmental > Aquatic > Freshwater > Lake | place: Spain...
TATTTACAGAACAAGATTTGTTACACTTAAATTACTTATCCAATAGCACATCTGAAGCTTTAATAACCATAACAGACATCGAAGGGCGCGTAGTTCTTAAAACTACAGAAGCCGCCAGCGATGGCCTCAATCAGTTTAATTACCCTTCAGCTAACCTTGCGCCGGGTATGTATTTGGTAAATATTCTCCAAAACAACCAAACCAAAGTAGTAAAAGTGGTAAAACTTTAATAGTAATCTAACCAAAAACGGTAAAGCCACCTTAGCAATAGGGTGGCTTTTTTGTTTTCTTTTATTTGGGGCTTCCCCCAGCGGCTTATCAACATTTCTATAAAACGCTTACATTGGTTTCCGCCGCTGCGGTCAGGCCTTCATAACCTGCCCAATGGGGCTACTACCCTCCTTCGTCGGGCGGTAGTTTATTCAGTCCTTAAGCCGAACAGTAGTTTAATTAATAATGAATAGGTAATAATTAATAATTGGTTGATGTTCACAATAAGCGCCAAACGTTATTTAGACATTGACAAACATTATCCTTTCAACTTTACACTTTATACTTTCAACTTTATACTTTCAACTTTATACTTTCAACTTTATACTTTCAACTTTCCACTTTCCACTTTATACTTTCCACTTTATACTTTCAACTTTATACTTTCAACTTTATACTTTCAACTTTCCACTTTCCACTTTATACTTTCCACTTTATACTTTCCACTTTATACTTTCAACTTTATACTTTCAACTTTATACTTTCAACTTTATACTTTCAACTTTATACTTTCAACTTTATACTTTCCACTCTCGCCATATCTCTTTTCACGTCTTTATCTTTTAGGGAGGTACGTTTATCGTACATCTTTTTTCCTTTGGCTAATGAAATATCCACTTTTGCAAAACCAGTATCGTTGATGTATAATTCTAATGGTACAATGGTTAACCCTTTGTCTTTTAGTTTACCAGAAAGTTTATTTATTTCTTGTTTTTGAAGAAGTAATTTGCGGTCGCGTTTGGGCTCATGGTTATAAATATTGCCATGTGCGTACTCTTCAATGGTCATGTTTCTGATGTAAAGTTCATCTTTTACAAAAACACAATACGCTTCTGCAATAGAGGCTTTTCCGGCTCTGATAGATTTTATTTCTGTTCCTGTTAATTGCAAACCTGCTTTAAAATGCAAGAGCAGCTCGTACTCGAATGTAGCGCGCTTATTTTTAATATTGAGTTTAATTGCAGATTTAGGAGCTTGTGCCATAAGGTTGCAAATGTACGGAATGCTAATTGAAAACAATAGAGTTGCGCCCCCGATTGAAGTGGCAGCCCGGATTACAAATAGCGCAGCGTAATTTGTAAACGGACTAGAACTGAAAGCGGGCTTGCCCCTATGGGGAAATGGCGCCCAAAAATTAAATTCGGTCTTGCTGGTGGCGAATAATATTGTACAAAAACTCACGCGAGCGAAACAATTGCGCTTTTACAGTACCTAGCGGTAAATCTAGTTTTTCAGCAATTTCTTCGTAAGAGAGTTCTTGAAAATAGCGTAACTCTATAAGTGTGCGGTAGCGAGGTTTTAATTTATCTACCAAACTGCGCATGAAAACGTTTTTCTGCTTTTTGATTAGGTTTTCTTCAGGGTCTAATGTATCAGAACGCACGTCCATAGTCATTTCTCCGCCATCGTTGGTAGTAAATGCTCGGTCGAGCGACATGGTTACGGCTCTCTTTTTACGAATAAAGTCGATACAATTGTTTGTTGCAATTCGAAAAAGCCAGGTGCTGAAAGCAAAATTTGGTGTGTATTGTGCAATGTTTTTAAAAGCCTTACCGAATGCTTCGATGGTTAAATCTTCAGCATCATCTTTATTATTAATCATTTTGACTAATAAAAAATAAACCGATTCTTTATATCTGTCTAACAATTCAGCGTATGCAGCCTGATCATGCTTTTCTACTGCACGCTGCACGAGAATTATGTCGTACTGGGCTTTTGAGGAAAGTGTTGATTCTACATCCATTTTGTCTTTTTTACGAAGAAAGTGGAAAAGAAATAGACAGGATTAATAAAAACCAGCTGTATAAACTCTAAAAATGGAGCTTTCCAACCTAAGTCTGTTTCATTTAACTTTCTTGCAGCGGTGTGCAATATAGCAATTTGAATACATGTGCGTAGAAAAAACAGTCCAATTAATATTAACACATTGTATTGAAGTATACATCCAGTAAAAATTGCAGCATAAAATAATAACCACGACAAAGGATAAACGATAAGGGTTTTCTTGTGCGCTGATTTATAGTGTTTTGCTGTAGAATGATGACGTTTCTTTTGTCTGAACCATTCTTTCCAAGTTTGTTTGGGCGTTGAAACTGTAAACGCATCTTTGTTGATAACTACAGCAACATTTGTTCTTGTTGCTACTTCATTAATAAACAAATCATCGTCGCCTGATAGTATGTGCATGTGTGAGGCAAATCCTTTGGCAGCAAAGAAAGTTTCTCGTTTGTAAGAAAGATTTCTTCCAACACCCATATAAGTGTTGCCTTTTAAGGCATTACCTAGAAACTGAACTGCAATGAAAAAGGCATCAAAACGGATAAAAGTATTGAGCGTGCTGTTTTGTTTTTCGTATTTTCCATAAGCCACAACTATATCTTTGTCAGCTATTTGACCATGCATCATTTCTTTAATCCATTGGTTACTTGTTGGGTAACAATCGGCATCGGTAAGCAACAATATATCGTTTACGGCGGCTTTTATTCCTATGGTTAAGGCGAATTTTTTACCATGTTCATGCTTATCTACAAACTTTATGTTGGCTACTTTTAAATGTTTATGCTTTATAGCTAAAGTCTCTAAAAGTTCTTCTGACTTATCCCAAGAACAGTCATTTACTACTACTACTTCAAAATTAGGATAATCCTGTTCTAGCACTAATGGTAAAAATTTTTCTAATCGTTCGGCTTCATTTCTGGCGCAGATTACAACTGAAACAGGAGGAAAACTAATTGGCGTAGGTAATGGTTTGTAAGTTGAAACTTTTAGAAAAGTAAAAAGAAAATAAAACAACTGCACCAAAAAGGCTGCTAAGGCAACTGCCAATATTATAAGGAAGGGTGAAGGTGTGAAATCAATCATTAAAGGTGTTTAAAAAAAGAAGGACAAAAGTAGAATGTTTCTAAGCGCAGGTTGAATGGTTAAAGGTCTATCTTTGCGCAACTTTTTAACAAAGCATGGACTTTACACTGGCAGCAACTGACAAGCATTCCAAGGCCAGAGCAGGAAACATTTCAACAGCACATGGGAACATTGAAACTCCTATTTTTATGCCTGTTGGTACTGCCGGAACTGTAAAAGCAGTACATCTGCGCGAACTGAAAGATGATATTCAGGCGCAGATAATTCTTGGAAATACTTATCATTTATTTTTACGACCCGGACTGGATGTTTTGCAAGCTGCTGGCGGTTTGCATAAATTTAATGGTTGGGACAGACCACTTCTAACTGACAGTGGCGGGTATCAGGTTTTTTCTTTATCAGACAGACGGAAAATAAAAGAAGAAGGTGCTATATTTCAATCGCATATTGATGGTTCAAAGCATTTGTTTAACCCAGAAAGGGTAATGGATATTCAGCGTGTAATTGGTGCTGATATAATAATGGCTTTTGATGAATGTACGCCATATCCATGTGAATATGTGTATGCAGAAAACAGCATGGAAAGAACACATCGCTGGTTAAAAAGATGTATTGAGCGTTTTGATACTACTGAGGGCTTGTATGGGTATTCACAAACCTTGTTTCCTATTGTTCAGGGAAGTGTTTATAAAGATTTAAGGATTAGAAGTGCTGAGTTTATAGCTAGCATGAATCGTGAAGGAAATGCTATTGGAGGCCTTTCTGTAGGGGAACCAGCCGAAGACATGTATGAAATGACTGAACTAGTTTGCAGTATTTTGCCTCAAGACAAACCACGCTACTTGATGGGTGTTGGAACTCCAGAGAATATACTCGAAGGTATTGCGTTGGGTATTGATATGTTTGATTGTGTAATGCCTACGCGGAATGCGAGAAATGGAATGCTGTTTACAAGTGAAGGCATTATAAATATAAAAAATGCAAAATGGAAAGATGATTTTTCTCCAATTGATGCCATGTTGCACAATTTTGCAGACCAACATTATACTAAAGCTTATTTAAGACATTTATTTATCTCAGGTGAATATCTCGCAGGTATGATAGCTAGTGTGCACAACCTTGGTTTTTATTTATGGTTAGTTAAAGAAGCAAGAAAACAAATAATAGCAGGTACTTTTAATGAGTGGAAAACAAACTTGGTGAAAAAAGTGACGCAGCGTTTATGAAAATGAAATTGTATTTGTTAGATAAGTATATCATTAAGAAATTTTTGGGTACATTTTTTTACGCCATTTTAGTTTTCGGTGTTGCTATTCCTTTGATATTCGATTTAACAGAAAAAATGGATGATATTTTTGAAAAAGAAATTCCCATTGGTGAATTGTTAGGTGATTATTACCTGAATTTTATTCCATTTTTTGCAAATTTATTTACACCATTATTTGCATTTATTAGTGCAGTTTTTTTTACATCACGCATGGCCAATCAAACAGAAATTGTTGCCATGTTGAGTAGCGGAATTAGTTTCAGAAGATTGTTAAGACCTTATATGATTTCTGCAGTTGCTATTGGATTGTTTTCATTTGTGTTAAATAGCTTTATAATTCCACCTGCAAATGCTAACAGGCTTAAATTTGAATATAAATATTTAAAATTTAACTGGAATAGAAACTATTCTAATTTGCACCGACAAATTGCACCCGGGACTTTTATTTATTTAGAATCTTTTACTCAAAATACACAAACAGGGTATAGATTTACTCAAGAAGTAATGAAAGGGCAAGAAATGAAATCGAAGATGAGTGCAGAATATTTGCGCTGGGACACGATTAATAAAAAATGGACGCTAGATAATTACGTTATCAGGTTATTTGATGGTAAAAAAGAACGAATAAAAAGAGGAGCGCGAAAAGACACCAGTTTAGCATTTGTTCCACTTGATTTTGCATTGGCTGATGATGATGTAGAAATGATGAATTTTTTTCAATTAAATGAATTTATTATTAAAGAAAAATCCAAAGGCTCTGAATTTGTTGATTATTATTTGTTTGAAAAACACCGCCGAATGGCAAATCCTTTTTCGAATATTATTCTCACATTAATTGCTGTTCCATTAGCTGGCAGAAAGGTGAGAGGAGGAGTAGGAATGCACATTGGACTTGGCATCGCATTGAGTTTTACTTTTGTTATGTTGATGCAAATTAGTTCTGTATTTGCAACTCTTGGAGGTGTAAATCCAGGCATAGCAGCATGGATACCTAATTTTATTTTTTTAATAGTTGCGTTGTTTTTATTAAAGAATGCACCTAAATAGAGTTAAACACGTACACCAATTACACAAATATCATCTACCTGTTCTAAAATTCCTTGCCATTGCTGTATTGTTATTTCTAATTCATTTCCTTGAATTTGCATTGGTAAATGGGAGTTTGTTAAAAGAATTTCTTTAAAACGTTTACGCAGAAATTTTCCACCTTTTTCACCTCCAAACTGATCAACGTATCCATCAGTAAACAAATAGAAGCTATCACCTTCATTCAGTTGAATTGTATGATTATTGAAATCATTTACAACAATATTAAGGGCTATTGATTGCTTATCACCTTTTATTTCTTCTATTATATTTTCATTTTTTCTTTTTACCCAAAAAGGAATGTTTGCGCCAGCCCATGTTACTTCGCGTGTTTTAATATTTAATGAGCAAAGTGATATATCCATTCCATCATATACTTCACGTTCACTTTTTTCAAATGTTTCTAAAACTAATGCTCTTACTTTGTTTAAGATTAAATTAGGTGTTGAAAGTTGGAATTCTTTAACCGCCCTGTTTAATGCATTACTGCACACTACACTTATCATTGCTCCAGGAACTCCATGTCCGGTGCAATCTGCAGCAGCAATTAAAACCACATCTTTATCAATAACTTCAAACCAATAAAAGTCTCCAGCTACAATATCTTTTGGCTTAAATAAAATAAAGAATTCTTTCAGATAAGTATTCAATATCTTAAAAGGAGGTAAAATTGCTTCTTGCAGTTTTTGTGCATAATGCAAAGAATCTAAGATTTCGTGATTTTTTAACTCCACTAAAATTTTTTGTTGTTCGGCAATTTCTTTTTGACTTACAACTTCAAAAGTTCTATCCTTCACTATCTTTTCTAACTCTTTTTGTTTTATTAACAATGAGCGGGTTCTAAATTTAATATATGAAGCGATTGCTATTATAATAATTATCAAATAAACTGAATAGGCAATATATGTTCTAAACCAGGGAGGACGAATAGAAAACGCGAAGGTTTTTTCATTGCTCCATTTATTTTCGTTGTTACAAAATTTAACTTTAAACAAATAATTACCTGCAGGTAAATTTCCATATTCTGCGCTATTTTTTGAAGAGGGAATACTCCATTGTTTATCCAAGCCTTCTAATATGTATTGATATTTGTTTTTATTCGCTCGTTTGGTGCTCACTCCAATAAAGTTGAAATTCAAGAAATTATTATCATAATCTAATGTCAAATTTTGTGGTAATTGATGCCATTTTGAAGTACTATCGAATTCAAAATTCTTAATTTTAAGTCCATTACTTAACTGCAGAACTGTATCTTTATGTTTTTCTATATCTGCCCATTGAATAGGTTGATTATATAAATCAACATTAGTTATTTCAACACTGGGTAAATTGTTGTCTTCCTTCTCTTTTATACCATGAAAACAAGTAAGTCTGTCGCCAGCTCCAAACCAAATATTTCCATTTTTATCTTCACTTATTGAATTTCTCCAACAATTAACTCCTAAAAATCCATCATCATAATTGTAAGTAACAATATCAGATTCAATCTTATCATGCGGGCTTTCAGAATTAATAGAGTTTACAATTTCTGTATTTAACTTATTAATTCCATTTCTAGTTCCAACCCAAAGGTTATAATTTTTATCTTGGAATAAAGAGTATACAGAATTATTGCTTAGGCCGCAATTATCATCAATTTTAAAATAGTGATTTCCAACAATGCAAAGAATTCCAGATCCATTTGTTCCTAACCATAATTTTCCTTTATTATCTTCGATTATAGAAAAAATTACATTATTGGGTAAACCTTCCTTTTTAGTGAATTGTGTAATTATAATATCTCTGTAGTTATCCGATTGATATTCAATTTTGTAAAGCCCATAATAAGTACCTAACCAAATGGCACCTTGTTTATCTTGGATAAATCCATAAATAATATCACTTTCCATTGCTGTGGTTTTATCATACAATAGAATTTCTTTCCCATTAAAATATTTTAAGCCTTGTCCATAGGTTCCTATCCAAAAATTACCAAACTTATCTTCAATTAAACTTGATATTTCACCAAATGATTTACTGTAATATTTAGTAAACACATTATTCTCATATTTAATAACACAATCTTTTCCAACAAAAATAAGGGCTCCTGTTTTAGTCTCAATTATCTTTGAAGCAGCTCCATCTTTGTAAAAATAGGGCATTTTGAAGTTGGTAATTTCATTGTCATTAATTGAAGTGATGCCATTATTTGTGCAAAGCCACAATTTGTTATGAGAATCTTTAAAAATGGAAGAAATAATGTTTCCAGAAATACCTTCCTTTTCTGTAAAGTGATTAAATAGATCTCCTTTATACAGATTCAAACCTGCAAATGTTGAAATCCAAATATTACCACTTCTATCTTCAAAAACGCTTTTGCAATCAACACTGCTTAAGCCATCAGAAAGACCGAAATTCTTAATTAAATTATTACTTATCCTGCTTAAACCTGCCGAAGTCGAAATCCAAATATTATTCTCAGAATCTTCATATACATCATTTAAATCATTCGAAACTAATCCTTGCTCTGTGCTTATGTATTTAATTTTATCATTATTTAAACATGCAACTCCAGAACCAAAACATGCAAACCAGATTTTACCCGATTTATCTTGTATTATTGAACGAACATCTTTAAAATAATTGTTATTTATTGGATTAAATAATTTATAACTATTTTTTTCAAATTTCAATATACCTACATCTTTAACACTTATCCATTTGTTGTTTTCATCATCACATAGTACATAGAGGATATTAAATGCTGGAGTTTTGTTATCAGAGAATGTAATGTTATGAAATGTTTTATTATTTAAAACACTAATTCCTTCCCTTGTTGCAATCCATGTGTCATCATTTTTATCCTGAATAATTTTATTTACTTTATTGTGAATTAATCCATTGGATTCATCAAAATGAAAAATTGATTTCCCGTCAAATTTGCTGATTCCGTTTCTATCTTCATTGTACCAAATATTACTTTTCTTGTCAACATTTATGGTATATATATAGTCACTGTTTAAGCCTTGTTTTATGGAATATTGAGAAAAGTATTTTCCATTGTATTTGCAGAAACCACCTCCGTAAGTAGCAATCCACAAATTTCCTTTCGGACCTTGAACAACACTTTGAACATAACTATGGCTTAGGCCTTCATATATGGAATATGAGCTAAAATTTTGAGGATTGGCTTCCTTCGATTTGGGCGAGCTTACGTTCACTTTTTTGGGACTTTTCATCTCCGAAACTGAATACGTAGCAACTTTATCTATTGTGTTTATTTTAAAATTATCGGGTAGTTCTGTCCAAATATTTTTGGTATCAATTGTTTCCAATTTTTCCTTTATTTCAGAAGTTTTAGAATTTAAAATCCCTTTTGATATTTCAATGTTATTTAAAACTGAAACATCAATATCTGTAAATGCTTTTGGTGTAGTTAGAAGTTTTGGAGAAATAACTCGGCCCTTTAACTCGTGTAAATCTTTTGTTATTGATTTATTTTTTTTGGTAAAAGGCTTATCATTATTACATGAAATCAAGCTAATGCTAGATAAAATCAATAAATAACAGCTATACTTTAACCACATAAACATATACTTACGACCAAAATCTTAAAAATCTAAGATAAATAAAGAATCGTTATGGTATGCAAATGATAAGATTATCTTAAGCATTAATAAATAAAGGGCAAAAAATTACTAAGAAAGATAGGAATTACCTTTTGGTAATAAATCTTCCTCTTTGATTCCAAGCTAAAATTATTAGCAACAACGGAATCATAATTTGAAAAAAGTAGCTTCCTGTGATACCCTGAACACCAATGAATGTAAAGATTCTTTCAAATCTTACATTAGGAAAACTTCTGTTGGTGCTTTGACTCATCCATATAAATACTGCCTTTCCAACTACATGGTCGTTAGGTACAAATCCCCAAAAACGTGAATCTGCCGAATTATGACGATTATCTCCCATCATAAAATAATAATCTTGCTTGAAAGTATAAGAGCTTGCAGGACTTCCATTAATTAGAATTTGTGTTCCATTTATTTTTAAATCGTTGTTTTCATATACATCAATAATTCTTTTATAAAGATGAATGCTATGTGTATCAAGTGATACAGTAACGCCTTTTTTAGGAATGGTAAGTGGTCCGTAATTGTCTTTGTTCCATGCGTAAGAAGCTACATTTGGAAATATATCGTAATCAAATTGTCCTGTAGGATCAATGCTTTCAGCTAAATTGGTTACCAAAGGAGATTCTTTCAATTTCGCTTTATTCTTTTCATTTAAGTGCAATTGAAATACGTTTCCTTCACGGTAAGGCTGAACATCTGTAATATCTAGCTTATCGAAAGTTTTCTTTAAATTGCTATTATTAAATGCAACATCATAAGAAAATTGCATCATTTCTGGATTCATTGCAGGCTTATTGTTGATATACAATTGCTTATCCTTAATTTGAAGTATGTCTCCAGGAATAGCCACACACCTTTTTACATAATTATCTCTTTTGTCAACCGGGCGCCAGGTAACTTTTCCGAAAGTTTGACCCGTATATAAATTCACCGCAGAAGGTGTATTAACCATTTCCCATCCGAAAGTTCTAACCAACCTGTAATAGCTTATGTTTTGCGAGTTTAATGCAACGGTATCTCCATCAGGATAGTTAAACACGACAATATCATTGTTTTTAACATTTCCAAAACCAGGAAATCTGAAATATGGTAATTGAATCCATTCAGAATATGAAGGCGTTGCAGCTGTAAAAGGTAAGGTATGGTGAGTAAAAGGCACAGTTAAAGGTGTGTTTGGCGTTTTGGAACCATAGCTAACTTTGCTTACAAATAAGTAATCTCCAACTAATAATGTTTTTTCCATGGAGGAAGTTGGAATTGTAAATGCCTCAAAGAAAAACGTTCTGATAATTGTGGCAGCCACTACAGCAAATACTATGGCCTCTGTCCATTCCACTGCAGTGGTTCTTTCGTAAGTTTTCCAATATCCTGGACCCATAAACCTATGCTTGTTGCTGAAGCCTAAATAGGGTAAGTAGAAGAAAGAAAAAATGGTGCCTCCAATAGATTCTATTGGGTTTTCAACTTCAAAATTGCGGATGGTAAGATAAACCATGATTAAATAAATCATAATGTTTACACCGGGTATTAATAATAGAATCATCCACCACCATGGCTTTTCCACTAATTTTAGCCATATCCAAAAGTTATATCCAGGAACAAATGCTTCCCAGGCTTGTCGGCCAGCTTTTAAAAATATTCTCCACAGTCCTATATGAAGGGCAATTATTAAAATGATGTTAATAATCCATTTAAAATCCATAGTTATATTGTTTGATTAAGTAAATGATTCATGGTAAAGATTCCTTTTTTACCAATTAAAAATTCAGCTGCCAACACAGCACCGAGTGCAAATCCTTTTCTAGAAAATGCTTCATGTGTAATGCTAATTTGATCAACATCTGATGTGTAATTAACTGTATGCGTACCCGGTACATCTGCTTCTCTTATAGCAGTAATGGGTAATATTTGAGAAGAATGCTCAGGGATATTGGTTTCATAAGTATGGTAACCATCATGTGCTGATATAAGTCCCTCGGCCAAAGTTATAGCAGTTCCACTTGGAGCATCTTTCTTTTTAGTATGGTGAATTTCTGTGATAGAAGCTTTGTATTCAGCATGTTTTGACATCATTTTAGCTAAAGTTTTATTCAATTCAAAAAAGATGTTTACACCTAAACTAAAGTTGGTGGCATAAAAAAGAGATTGGTTTTTTGTTTCACATTGAAGTTTTATTGCTTCAAAATGCTGATACCAACCTGTGCTTCCAACCACAACAGGAACATTCGCATCAAAACACATCATAATATTTGATGCGGCGCTTTCCGGATTGGTAAACTCTATGGCAACATCAGCAGTTGTGATAGCTGAACGCTGGTTTAAATTCTCTTCCGTAAGTTTCAAAACAATAGAGTGTCCTCTTAGAAGCGCTATTTCTTCAATAGCTTTTCCCATAGTTCCGTAACCGATCAGTGCTATCTTCATTTTTTAAAAAATTAAACTGATAGAAAATCCAGAGCCACGTATTGCCAGCAAAAACGTTAAGAGGGCTCGGTGTAAGTTTCAAACTCAGGTCCTCATTTACATTAAAATCAAATAAGTGTCCATCAACATTGGCATCAATAATATTTAAAGCATATAATAAGAACATTCCTATAACACTTAAATCTCTGTTTCTTCGGTAATAGCTTTGTAATTCATTTAAATTAGCATCTGAATATAGGGTTAATTCTGGATTCAATCCACCCAAATTTTTTTGTCTATTAATCAATTCTGTTTTATAGGTTCTATAAAAGCCTTGACTAAAATTCAGGCTATAAATTAAAGCACCAGTTCCAGCAATGATAACTCCAATTTTCCAGTATTTTTTATTGTAGGCTTGTCCTAAACCCGGTAAAATGGCTGAATAAATCGCTGCTTTTCTTGGTGAATGCGGTTGAATGGAATCTTTAGTTGAAATTGAAGTATCCCTTGCAACCATTTTTTTTTTATCACCTTTAGTTTTTGTTGGAGTAATCTCTTCTAATTCACTAATTCGTTGAAATTTATTGGGCACAGAATCACTTGATGTAGTGTTTTTTGTGCTGTCTATTTGAGCAAATCCAACCTGAAATGCAAAACTCCAACTGAAGAAAAAAAGTAAAATATTTTCCTTTTGGATTTCCATTAATGGGTTAATTTCTTAAGCAAGCCTTCTAATTCCTCATTAGATTGAAACTTAATATGCAACAATCCTTTTCCGTCTTTTCCAACTTTGACTTCTAATGGGGTATTTATTTTTTTATTTAATTGTTGAATGGCTGATTTTAATTCAGCAGAAACTTTAAATGAAGGCGCTGGAACAGTTTTGTTTTCTGGTGATTTTACAACACGTGCAGCCTCTTCCACTTGCCTAACCGAAAGCTCGTTAGAAATAATCTGGTTGTATAAATTTAACTGTTGTTGCGGGTCCTCAATATTGATAAGCGCTCTGGCATGGCCCATACTCACTTTACGCGTTCTAATTCCCAACTGAATTTCTGGAGGTAATCTCAACAATCGCAAATAATTAGTAATTGTAGAACGTTTTTTTGCAACTTTTTCGCTAACTTCTTCTTGAGTGAGTTTTACTTCTTCAATCAAGCGCTGGTATGCCAAAGCAATTTCTATAGAATCGAGCTCTTCTCTTTGAATATTTTCAACCAAAGCCATTTCTAGCATTGCTTGATCGTTTGCAATTCTAATATAAGCAGGAATCAGCGTTAAGCCGGCCATTTGAGAAGCCCTGAATCTTCTTTCTCCGCTAATGAGCTGGTATTGGTCATAACCCATTTTACGCACGGTTACTGGTTGAATCAATCCCATTTCCTGAATAGATTCTGCTAATTCCTTTAAGGCTTCCGCCTCAAAATGCGTACGTGGTTGAAAAGGATTGGCAACAATTTGCTCAATGGGTAAGTCCGCAATAGAACCAACCGAAGCAGATTCTGCAGTACGAATTGTTTTTGTAGTGATGTCGGTTTCAGGACTTTGAAGCAATGCACCTAACCCTCTGCCTAAAGCGCCTTTTTTATTATTAGAACTCATGATTACTTAGATAAAATTCAGATTAATTCAGCTGTTCGCTTAAGTTATCAATGATCTTATCACTTAATTTCAATTTTGTTAATTCATTTTTTTGCAAGATTTCTCTGGCAAGATTCAAGTAATTTGTGGCTCCAGATGAACTTGCATCGTGCATAATTACAGATAATCCAAAACTAGGAGCCTCACCTAAACGGATGTTGCGTTGGATTATTGTATCGAAAACCATGGTTTGAAAATGGGTTTTTACCTCTTCAACCACTTGATTGCTAAGTCTTAGTCGAGAATCGTACATAGTTAATAAAATACCTTCAATTTCAAGTTCGGTATTTAAACGCGACTGAACAATTTTAATGGTATTCAACAATTTACCTAATCCTTCTAATGCAAAATACTCGCATTGAACAGGAATAATCACTGAATCTGCAGAAGTTAAAGAGTTTAATGTGATTAAACCCAAAGAAGGGGAACAATCAATAATGATAAATTCGTATTGGTCTTTAATTTTATTGATGG
>Ga0247831_1006591_pt1 | contig 13615 bp, 13 predicted proteins | sample LaCruzMarch2015__9_FD_192406 | JGI IMG/M metagenome (GOLD analysis project Ga0247831, IMG submission 192406) | Freshwater microbial communities from meromictic Lake La Cruz, Castile-La Mancha, Spain - LaCruzMarch2015_1m | ecosystem: Environmental > Aquatic > Freshwater > Lake | place: Spain...
GACAATATTCTATCTGCCAATAATACGATGAATTGTGGCTCATGCCATCAACTAAGAAATTATACTATTGACAGTAATCTTGCCTTAAGCATAGGAATAGATGGTATTCAAGGAACTCGCAATTCAATGCCATTGTTTAATATAGGGTATTCAAAAAGTTTCTTTTGGGACGGAGGCGTTGCGGATTTAGAATCTCAGGTATTAGGTCCAATTGCTAATCCAGTAGAGCTGCATGAAACAATACCGAATGTAATCTCCAAACTTCAAAATCATCCCCAATATCCAGCTTTGTTTAAAAAAGCTTTTGGCTCTGACCAAATAACTACGAAAATGTTAATGCAGGCTATAGCCCAATTTGAACGCACAATGATTTCCGCCAACTCGAAATTTGATCAATGGAAACGTGGCGAAGCTCAGTTGACAGTGCAAGAACAACGTGGAATGGAAATATATACCAACGAAAAGAAAGGCGACTGCACACATTGTCATTCATTTGGAAGTACGTTTACCGATTTCGAATTCAGAAATACAGGCCTTGATAGCATTCCAGTTGATTTGGGACGTGCATTGATAACTAAAAACAGTGCAGATCAAGGTAAATTTAAAACGCCTACTTTACGTAATATTGAAAAAACAGGTCCATACATGCACGATGGACGTTTTACTACGTTACGACAATGTATACAACATTATAATAAGCATTTTAAATACACTCAAAATCTATCTCCAGAACTCAAAGATGCTGTTAAAGATCGTATGAGCGAACAAGATGTAGATGATTTGATTGCTTTCTTAAACACACTGACCGATCACGAATTTATATTAAATCCTAAATTTGACAAGCCTGAATGAGAAAAATAATTTTATTGTTCGCTTTATGTTTTTTTGTCTTGACTGAAGCGAAGTCTCAATTAAGTATAGGCAGTTTGGCTCCTAACATTAAGCTCCCAGATACGGCGGGAAAGTGGCGACCTTTAAACGAAGTTAAATCAAAATTAATATTACTCGACTTTTGGGCTGTATGGTGTTATCCGTGTGTAAAGTCTATGCCTGATGTGGTGAAATTATATGATAAATACCATGAGCATGGATTGGAAGTGTATGCAGTTTCATTGGATAAAGGCTATTACAGTTGGGTAAACTATATCAAAGAGCACAATGTTCCATTTATTCATGTTAACGATGCTTATGGTTTTAATGGAAATTCTTGTAAGGATTATGCTATTTCGTCTATTCCAAATAAAATATTGATTAAAGACGGGAAAATATTAGCTGTTGATATGAGCCTTTACGATTTAGAAAAAATCATTCAAAAGGAATTGAAGCCATAGTTTCTTTAATCTATTTAAACAATAATCGTTTACTTTGCACCAATCAAAAAAAAGTTGGATACAACCTAGCATAGTGCTGTATTCATGTTTATTACGGTATGAAATCAAAAAAACTACATAAAGATAAAGTCAATATAACCACATTAGGTTGTTCGAAAAACATGGTTGATAGCGAAGTCTTGAGCGGTCAATTGATAGCGAATGGTATTGAAGTGGTGCACGAAAGTGAAAAACCTGATTATAATATTTCAATTATCAATACCTGCGGTTTTATTGATAAAGCAAAAGAAGAAAGCATTAATACAATATTGGAACATGTAGCACTCAAAGAAGAAGGCTATTTAGATAAAGTATATGTAACAGGCTGTTTGAGCGAACGCTACAAAAACGATCTTGAACAAGAAATAGAAGGTGTAGATGCTTGGTTTGGTACAATGGAATTGCCAAATATTTTAAAAGCTTTTGAAGCTGATTATAAAGCCGAATTGGTAGGTGAGCGATTTTTGAGCACACCGAGTCATTATGCTTATTTGAAAATTTCGGAAGGTTGTAACCGGACTTGCTCATTTTGTGCAATTCCTTTGATGCGTGGCAAACATGTTTCTCGTCCAGAAGAAGAGCTAATTGCTGAAGCAAAAAGTTTGGTCAAAAAAGGCGTCAAAGAAATCATGCTTATTGCACAAGAATTGACCTATTACGGACTTGATTTGTACAAAGAACGTACATTACCACAATTGTTGGAAAAATTAGCAGCAATAGAAGGATTAAAATGGATTCGTTTGCATTATGCCTACCCGCACAAATTTCCTTTGGAAGTAATAGAAGTGATGAAAGCTCATCCAACGATTTGCAATTATTTGGATATCCCTTTGCAACATGTATCAGATAGAATGTTGTCGGCTATGAAGCGCCAAATTACACGTAAAGAAATGATGGGATTGATTCGTTCTATTCGTGCTATTTTACCAGATATTTGTCTACGAACTACTTTAATCGTTGGTTTTCCTGGTGAAACACAAGAAGATATTGAAGATTTAAAACAGTTTTTAGAAGAAGTTCGTTTCGATCGAGTAGGCGTGTTTACGTATTCTCACGAAGAGGGTACTAGCGGATATGCATTGGATGACAATCTAAGTAGTGAAGAAAAAGAGGCTAGGGCGCAAGAAATCATGGATGTTCAACAAGAAATTTCATTGGAGATCAATCAAAAAAAGGTTGGTCAAATACTTGATGTTTTAATTGATAAAAAAGAGGCTGGACGATACATAGGTCGAACAGAATTTGACAGTGTAGAAGTTGATAATGAAGTGATTATTTCAACCAAGAAAAAATTAAAACCAGGTGATTTTGTTCGTGTCAAAATTACTAAAGCTTTTGATTATGACTTAGAAGCAGAACTAGTTGAAGCTTAATACAGGTTAAATTGAGTTTTCTTCTTCATTGACTACCGCTATCATTTTTTGTAATACCACAGAATTTGGTATGGTAATATGCTCGTCCTCTGTAGTTTTAAGATGAACAAAAAAGTAGGTAATATCTGTAATTCGACCTGTTTTTGGAAATTCTTTATCATAAATACGCAATTTGTCACCAATTTTTAATGGATGATTAAAAAATAAAATCAAACCAGATGTAATGTTTGACAACAAAGACCATTGTGCAAAAAATGCAATACCTAGAGCAGTGATTAATGATGTCAGAAATACGATGATTTGAGAATGGTTGACACCCCAAATGGCTGCTAACACAATGATAGCAACCGCTATCATAATTGCATTAATCATTTTAGTGACCATTTTTCGCCTAGGATACCCAATTTCAAATCGTTTCAAGGTATTGTTGATTGCACGCTTGTTTAAGATATAAATGAGTACGAATGCAATTAATACCCCTAATGATTCTATGATTTTTATATCCATAACTATTTTTTACAAAAATACATCCATAGATGTTTTGAAAAAAAATGAAAAATGGATTTAGTTTAATAAATAAAAAAACTAATGACACTATATAAGAAAAAACATATTATAAATTTCAATTTTTTGAACTTTACAATTCGTAAATCCCAATGAAATTTTAAAACAAGGTCTAAAAAGTTTTAAAAACAACAAATTTGGTTGTAATTTTCAGCCCAAATCGTAATGAATGATTAAGAAATCTTTTATAGGCTCAATATTGATGTTGTTTTTTGCTGTTGCTGCTCAAGCTCAGTTTCGCATTGGGCCCACTGGCGGACTCAATTTTAATCGTCAAGTATACAAATCAAACACCTATAAGTACGAAGGTATTTTTAGAAATCGACTTGCTTTTCATGCTGGCTTGATTACAGATTTAGTCATGACTAAAAACCTTAGTTTACAATCTGAGTTATTGTATACCCGCAGAGGAGGATTTTATACTTCTGATCGTCCAAACATTTCAGAAGAAATGCAAACTGATTTAAGTTATATCACCTTACCAATCTGTTTGACTTACAAAATTGATGTAAAAAGTGCTCACTTGATTATTGGCGCAGGTCCTTACATTAGCAAATTGATCCACTCTTCTCACAAATATTATAGTGATGGCAATAACATTGAAAATGGAACATTGAAAGTTGGTCTTGATAATGAAAAAGACCAAATAAAACCTTGGGATGCAGGCGTTAAGTTCAAAGCTGGTTTTGAATTGAAAAAAGGATTATACATGGTTGCCTACTACGATATGGGTTCATCAGATGTAAATCCTCAATTTACGGTGACAAGAAACAAATCTTATGGAGTACAATTTGCTTATATTTTCAGTACAACCGAAGAAGATCGATACAACCGATTTGAGAAATTCTACGAATTTTAAAATAATTATATTAAAACATAAATAAAAAAGCCACGAACTTCGTGGCTTTTTTTAATGGTAGATTATCGTTGATAATTTAATGTTGATGTAATGCCAAAATGGGAATATGACTTTGATAAAGCATTTCTTTTGTTTGGCTTTTCTTAAATAAGCTAGCAAAAAATGAATGTTTTTTAGGTAACATAATTAACATGTCCATTTCATTGGCATCTATAAAATCACTGATTGCATCTTGTACACTCTCATTTTCAATAAAATGGAAATGATGAGGAATTGTATCAAACATGAGATTTAATACATCGATTTCGCTTTGTGTATTTGGAGAAAAATGTCTGTTTTTATAGTCAATATTTAAAATATGAACTTCTGAGTTAAATAGTTTTGCGAAAGCTTTGATAGCTAATAAAGGAGTAGAAGTTGCTACATTTTGCAAGTCGCATGCAAAACACACTTTGTTTACCGATTTAAAATACCCGCTTTTTGGAACGATAATTAATGGATTTGTAAGGGTATTCATAGCTAAAATAGCATTACTTCCTATTATTTTATCTACACCTGTACCATCGCCAGTAATACCCATAACGATTGCTATTGGTTTGATTTCCTCACAGTATGATTCAAGAGAATCTAATAATAAACCCGTTTCTACTTTAAATGAAAAGTTCAAATGCGGATACTGCTCTTTTAAAGCGACAACTTTAGATGCCATTTTTTCTTCAGCATTATTGCTCAAATCTGTCATAGTATCAATGTAAACTACGTTGGCAACGCTTGGAGTTGATAATTGTACTACATGAAATAGTGTAATATCAAGCTGGTAATGTGTAGCCATGTCCATAGCATATTTCAGTGCATTGTCGGCAACTGGCGAGAAGTCGGTTGGGATTAGGATGGTATTCATATTTTTTGATGTTTTTAATTCAATACAAAGTTAGTTAGGATAAGTACACTAAACAATGACAATTATCATTTCTTGGACATATTTTTTTATCATAACTTTGTTACCAATTCAATTTGAATTAACTTTCGAAAAAATATCCAATATTATGGCAAGTGAAAATTATATGTTAGAAAACGTTCGTTACATGTTTATCATTGATGATGATCCAATTCAAGTCGAAATGATCAAGGATTATTTGGGCGAACGATATATTTTTGAATTAAAAGTATATGAAGACGGCGAAAAAGCCATGAAGGATATTGAAACATTCAAACCTGAGATTGTAGTATTGGATTACCATTTAAATTCAAATAATCCAAACGCGAAAAACGGCGTAGAAGTTTTGAAAGAAATCAAGCGCATCAATCCACCTTCTAAAGTTATTATGTTTTCAGCTCAAGACAATATTGATATTGCACTCGAAAGCATGCGAAATGGAGCCTATGATTACATTATCAAAGGTGAAACGGCATTTAATAAAATGGAAAATACGGTGAACCGATTGGGCGAAATGCACAAATTGGAATCCATGAATACAGCTCAGAAACGCACCATTACATTTTTAGGGGTAGTCTTAGGATTATTTGTCGTATTGGGCGTTTTATATTTATTTTATGGAGCACCATTTTTCGAGAAAGGTAAGGACGCACCAATGAAATCATCTTCTCAAACAGAAAGTCCAAACTAATTCACTGATTATTTTAAGTGAGTTTTGACATCTAATTATTTCTTCATAGCCCTTTGCGTTTGAAGAATTTTCGACTTGTATTTGGCGCTATTTTTTAATTGTGCAAAGTACAAGTTTGCTTTATCTTCTTTTCCGCTATTCATATTTGCCATGGCTAAGTAGTATATTATGTCCTCTTTCATTTCATCATTTGAGCTTGATAACAGTTTTTCAAATTGACGAATACTCTTACGGTAATTGCCTTTATTGTATTGAGCTAACGCCTCGCTATATTCTACAGACAAAGATTCACCTAACTGTTGCATGTCTTTCTTTAAAGCCTTTTGATCAATATCTTCTTTGTTAAACACATAATCATTGTTATTATTATTTGATGAGTAGTTCATTTGATTCGAACTTGGCGATTGAACAGTTGGCGTCGCGTTTTTACTTAATCCAACTGTTGATTTCTTATCTGTTATTTTTTTATATTTAGTCGCATCTAAATTTGAAACCCGTTCTTCCTTAGCATAATTTTGCAAACTTTCATCGCTTTCAATAGCGTCTGCATTACTTTCTTTTTCTTGAATTATTGGAGATTGACTTTCTAATTTTGATTCTTCTATTTTCTGTGTCGATTGAATTGGAGTATTTCTTACAGTTGTTTCGCTAGGCAAAACTGCTTTAGACTCTTGTTGTTTATATTTTTTAGATTCAATATCAGTGTTTTTTGTAGATACTTCAGGTAAAGGACTGATGTCTTCTGGTTTAACTTCAAGATGAATTAGCTCATTACTTTTATCTTCAACGGGTTTGTATTCGGCATCGGCATTCGATATTTTAGGATTAACCTTTTGGGCTACAGCATGTGGTTTGCTTTTTTGTATAAAAGAATAGACAGAATAGCCAAGGCCAACTATTAATAAAACACTCGCAGCATATAACCATTTATATGATATTTTACGGCTCGAAGTCTTTGCATCAGTTGTAAGTTGTTGTACTTTAGGTTCAATATAAAGTGGTTTTGGTTTTGATTTTTCTTGATTAAGTTTGTTTAATTTTTCTTGAAAATCAGTTTTTAAATTAGATAAATGTTGTTCTGTTTTGTCTAAATCAGAGTACATCAATCCTTCTAAGGCATCATTGCAAAAAGGACAATCATTTAGGTGTGATTCTACAAGATATTCCTCTTCGCGTTCTAAAGTATGCTGTATATAGCCTATCAGCTGATTCTTAGTCAGGCATGAACTTTGGGACCATATGTTAGACATATCACTCATTGGTTAAATTCTCGTTCATTTTTAATTTTAAATTTCTCTTGCCATTTTGAATAAAACTTTTTACTTGCATAAAGTTAAACCCAGTTTCTAGCATTATCTCGGTATATGTCCTTTTTTCTAAATAAAATAATGTTATGCATCGACGTTGGTCCTCGTTTAAATCTACTAAAGCCTCTTCCATTTGTACTAGCATTTTCTCTTTTTCAAGTACAGGATGCATATTATCGTCATATTCCATACTATATTCAGGAAATTCATCTACCAACTTTACATTATGGTTGGTATTACGTAGTATCATTAAGCAATGATTTTGAGCAACTCGATATATCCAAGCTTTGAATAATTGAACATCATATTTTGGTAAATCAGTAATTAATTTCTCGAATATTTGCATCGTGGCATCATTCGCATTATCCTGATTCTTAAGGTATTTCATGCATACACCATATACCAAATGTGCATACCTGTGATATAAAATACCCAAAGCCTCCGATGTTTTTTTACTTCGGTAGATAAATACAAGCTCCTCATCATTGAGGTTTTTAAGTTGGGTATTCACAATCTTGAATCACGAATTTACAATAAATGTTGTTTGTAAAAGGTTAAATTCCTTCTATTTTTATTATTTATTTTAAAGAATTTGTCCAAATCAATCTTGCATTGTAGGTTTACTTCATGGATAAAATGATGTGTAATGTGTCGTTGGCAAATTTAATGGTTGAACCTAATCACAGAGCTGAATTGCATTCGCAATTGATGTTTGGAGACAAAGTCACTATTTTGAATGAAGTTAGTGGCAACTGGCAAAAGGTTTGTTGTGCTTTTGATGGGTTTGAAGGATGGGTGTTATTATCACAGCTAAGTTCAGTTTCAGATGAGCAATTTATTCAAAAACCGACTGGAATTGTAGGTTTTGATTTGACGAAAGCTTTATATAATGAATCTGATTTCATTGTTTTCCCTAGCACTTATGTTTATGGTGAGGCTAATGAATTCAGTATAAATGGTTCATCGTTTAAAGGTTATGCATTTAACAACGAAACGCAACATAATATTTTATCTCACTTTTTACATACGCCATATATGTGGGGAGGTCATACTACTGCCGGTATTGATTGCTCAGGATTAGTTCAAGTTTTTTATCGTTTTTTTCAAATCAATTTACCACACAATGCCGCCGCTCAAATGGCGTTTGGAGAAAATGTAGATTTTATACAGCAGGTCGTATCGGGCGATCTGGCTTTTTTCGAAAACAAAGAAGGAGAAATTAAACATGTAGGCATTTTTATATCGCCCAATGAAATCATGCATGCGGCAGAAAGTAATGGCAAAGTTGCAATAGATCATATTGACATGGAAGGTATTATCAACAAACTATCTGGTAAACGAACACATCAATTGAGAGCAATCAAACGGCTCATTCCACTATCTTAATTAATATTTGTAGCGTAACTCTACCAATTGATTCAATTCGTCGTGCTTAAAATGTTCACCCATTTCCTCATATACAAAACTCAATGCAGCTAGACTATTGCACACAATATCTTTATTTGAAAGTGGCAAATAAGTGTATTCATTGGCTTCCAATTCATACTTTTTCAAATAGGCATTGACGTCATTTTGAGTATAAATAGCTCCAGATGATGGGTCGATATAAAATTGAATCTTTTTAACTGGATTTTTATCTAGGTTAAAAAAATCATGCAAGGTATCATAGTATGCTAAAAGACATTGTCTTGGCAGTTGAACCATATATACAGGGATATCCAACATTTCACAGAGAATTTGATAAACAATACCTAAGGAATAATTATTCCCCATTTTGCTTTGAACCACTTCGTTGATGAAAAAATGATTTGGAATGTTGGCATCCAACTCAAAACCTTTAAACTTATACATACTATAAAAAATACTATTTACAATATTGATTTGCTCTAAAGGTGTGAGATAATTATTGAGTTCTAGCCAACAACTTTGATACACACTTTTTATCGTTTTACGTAGATCAGTTTCGTCTATTTCTGCAAAATTAAATCTCGACATCAATATAGCACCTGCGAGTAATGAGGGTTTTTCGGCTTGAAACCAAATTTCAAAACCATCATACACAGCATTGTAATTTACTTTATGAATCAAGTTTTCAATTCGTTCTTGTACTTCCATATCAGTAGTATGTTCCCACATAGATTCAAGATTTGGAATGATTTCATGGCCATAATTGAGTATTTTCTCAGATACTGATTCGTATATTTCATCATCAGGATCATCAAGAAGTTTAAGTAGTGCTTTTATTTCGTTGTTGCTTTTCAAAGTTGAGTAGTGTTTGTAAAACGAATATATAACTTATGATTGTATTCAGAAATTTAAGATCGAATTAGTTTTTAACATAGCGTAGATAAACCTTTTAATTCCTTTTCATAAAAAACGAGAATAGATTCAATTTTATTGTCGAAATTAGCAGATTAATATTTATATATGTCTGTACGAGTTGAGAATTTGAAAAAAGTATATGGCGAGCAAGTTGCAGTCAATGCTATTAATTTTGAAATCAAAAAAGGAGAAATTGTTGGTTTTTTGGGGCCAAATGGAGCAGGAAAATCAACTACAATGAAAATGATTACAGGCTATGTTCCCGCTACTGAGGGCAAGGCATTTGTATGTGGAAAAGAAAATACTGAAAACATACTTGAAACACAACAACGTATTGGATACCTGCCAGAATCTAATCCATTATATTTAGATATGTATGTTCGAGAATATTTAGAATTTTTGGCAGGTGTACACAAATTGGGAGAAAAATCGAAGTCTAGAATTGACGAAATCATTCAGCAAACAGGTTTGCATGTTGAAGAAAAAAAGAAAATTGCAGCATTGTCAAAAGGTTACAAACAACGTGTAGGCATTGCGCAAGCAATGATTCATAATCCGGAAGTATTAATTTTAGATGAACCTACTTCAGGTTTAGATCCAAATCAAATTGTAGAAATACGTAACTTGATTAAAGATTTTGGAAAAGAAAAAACAGTTATACTATCAACACATATTATGCAAGAAGTAGAAGCTATGTGCGACAGAGTCATTATTACCAACAAAGGAAATATCGTGGCAGATGCAAAACTCAATGAGTTACAACAACAGTTTCCGAATCAAACTTTAGAAACCATATTTAGGAATCTTACTTTAAATTAATCATTCGATATTACCAATTTCATGAACAGAAGAAAATTTGTAAAATCAATAGGCGCAGTAGCTCCGCTTGTTGCGTTAAACCCATCCGAATTAGCTGCATTTGGATCTTTGCCATCACGACCCATCGTGATAAGTACTTGGGAACCCAATACGAAAGCAAACCATGCAGCTTGGAATGTATTAAAGTCTAATGGCTCGGCATTGGATGCTGTTCATCAAGGCGTAATGGTGCCAGAAGCCGATCCTGAAGATATGAGTGTAGGATATGGTGGTTTGCCTGATCGAGATGGCAAAGTGACTTTGGATGCTTGCATCATGGATCATCAAGGTAATATAGGTGCTGTAATGGGACTTGAGGAAATTATGCATGCTGTAAGTATTGCTCGATTGGTGATGGAGAAAACACCTCATGTACAATTGGTAGGTGATGGTGCGTTGCAGTTTGCATTGGATAATGGATTTAAACGTCAAAATTTACTTACGCCCAAATCCGAAAAAGCTTGGAAAAAATGGTTGGAAAAATCTAAATATAATCCTTTGACCACGGTAGAAGCCATTGAAGAAAGAATTAAAAATAATCATGATACGATAGGCATGTTGGCTCTAGATAGTAACCGCAATCTGAGCGGTGCTTGCACCACAAGTGGTATGGCTTACAAACTTCATGGTAGAGTAGGAGATTCTTCTATTATTGGCGCTGGTTTATATGTCGATAATTCTGTTGGTGCAGCAAGTGCAACGGGCGTAGGTGAAGATGTCGTTCGTATTTGCGGCAGCCATTCTATTGTAGAAGCCATGCGTTATGGCAAAAGTCCTGAGGTAGCATGTAAAATAGCATTGGAACGACTTATTCAGATGAAAGGAGAACCTTACGCTCGAAAAACGCAAATTGGTTTTATCGCTTTAAATAAGCAAGGTGAAGTAGGTTGTTATTCAATGGTACCAAATTTTACTATGGCAGTTGAAGATGCAATGGGTTCAAGAATAATAAAGGCAAAATCTATTTACTAAGTTTATGTCAAGTAAGATTCAACTTGAGATCGCAGCTTTTACTATTGAAGGTGCATTGATAGCCGAAAAAGCAGGCGCTAATAGAATTGAACTATGTGAAAATCCAAACGATGGTGGTACGACACCCTCATTTGGTACGTTGAAAACTGTTCAATCTTTAATTTCGATTCCTGTGTTTCCGATTATAAGACCTCGTGGCGGAAATTTTGTTTACAGCACTTATGAAATAGAAGCCATTAAAAACGATATTATTTGTTGTAAAGAATTAGGGTACACAGGCATTGTCGTTGGCGTTTTAACTTCAACTGGTGATATTGATTTCAAACTTTTACATGAATTTGTTCAACTTGCATCACCAATGGAAGTTACATTTCATCGTGCTTTTGATCGTTGCAAAAATCCATCACTTGCTTTAGAGCAAATCATAGAATCAGGTTGCACTCGCATACTGAGTAGTGGACAATATCCTTCTGTTGTTAATGGTATTTCATTATTATCGAAACTTATTGAACAAGCGAATAATCGTATATCTATTATGCCTGGCAGTGGTGTAAATAGCCAGAATATAGCCATGTTACATACTAGTATACATGCGCAAGAATACCATACTGCTGCGCGAATAAAAACGTTTCATACTGATATTCTTTCGCCAGAAACTATGAATGAACAATTGAGTTATGTGAGTGTAGATGCTAATGAAGTTGCAGCAATATGTTCGATTTTAAATTCCATGGAATGAAAACTTTCATTACAATAATTTTTTTAACTTGTTGTCTGAATTCATTTGGTCAGGCTTCAATTATCAAAGAGCTTAATAAAGGTTGGAAATTTAAACAAAGAAATAAAGCAACTTGGCATAAGGCTAGTATACCAGGAACTATTCATACCGATTTATTGGAAAACAAACTTATCGAAGATCCTTTTTATCGCGACAATGAAAAAAAAGTACAATGGATTAGTCATCATGATTGGGAATACAAAACTAATTTTTCTTTGACTGAAACTGAATTGAAGCAAGATTCAATTTATATTCAATTTGAAGGACTTGACACTTATGCTGATGTTACATTAAATGGTCATCCTATTTTGTACACAGAAAATATGTTTAGGACGTATACTTTGAATGTAAAAGCGTATTTAAAAAAAATAAACACACTCCAAATAATATTTTATTCAGCAGATAGTATAGTCAATATTAAGGCCAAAGCTGCGTTACCACTAGTAAGACCTTGCGAAAATAATCGACATTATGTGCGTAAAGCGCAATATCATTTTGGATGGGATTGGGCACCAAAACTCACTACATGTGGTATTTGGCGACCTGTAAAGTTAGTATTTGGAACATTACCTGTTGAACCTATGTCACAATATGCTGATGTCGATTTAGTCAGAGAGCAAGATTCAATAGGTATCTCTTTTTATTTTACCGTAAAAGGTAAACCGACATTTATGCGCGGAGCAAATTGGGTACCAGCTGATGTTTTTTTGCCACGCATTTCAAAAGAAAAATATCGTTCCCTGTTGATTGCTGCCAAAGAAGCGAATTTTAATATGTTGCGGGTTTGGGGTGGTGGTATTTACGAAGACGATTATTTTTATGATTTGTGTGATTCGTTGGGTTTGTATGTGTGGCAAGATTTTATGTTTGCTGGTGCGATGTACCCTATAACAAGTTCTAATATTGAAAACTTAAAAGCAGAATTAAGGGATAATATTATTCGATTACGAAAACATCCATGTATTGTATTATGGTGTGGCAACAATGAAATAGATGAAGCATGGCACAATTGGGGTTGGCAAAAACAATTCAAAATTAACACATCCGATTCAAGTTTTTTATGGCAAGAATACCAGCAATTGTTTCAAAAAGTTATACCAGAGATGCTGTCCGAATTAGATCCTGGAAGGCCATATTTAAGTAGTTCTCCCGTATTGGGTTGGGGGCGAAAAGAAAGTATGACTAATGGTGATTCGCACTATTGGGGTATGTGGTGGGGAATGGATTCATTGCATGTCATGAAGCAAAAAATACCGCGTTTCATGTCTGAATTTGGCATGCAAGCTATGCCCAATTTCGAAACTATTCAACAATATTCTATTGCATCTGATTGGGATACAGCTTCTGTTGTGATGAAAACGCATCAAAAACATTCAACTGGATATACAACTATTTCTAAATATCTCAAAATGGAGCAAATTCCCTTCCATGATTTTAATTCATTTGTAATTGCTTCACAAGAATTACAGTCAAGAGCATTGCAAACAGCTATTGAAAGTCAAACCAATTCAAATGGACGTTGTATGGGTTCTTTATTTTGGCAGTTCAATGATTGTTGGCCCGTCTGTAGTTGGAGTGTAGATT
>Ga0247831_1006592_pt1 | contig 13614 bp, 13 predicted proteins | sample LaCruzMarch2015__9_FD_192406 | JGI IMG/M metagenome (GOLD analysis project Ga0247831, IMG submission 192406) | Freshwater microbial communities from meromictic Lake La Cruz, Castile-La Mancha, Spain - LaCruzMarch2015_1m | ecosystem: Environmental > Aquatic > Freshwater > Lake | place: Spain...
CTGATGCCAGCGTCTTAGCCGAGAAGATGGAAATTCCAGAAGACAAGATCCGCAAGATCATGAAGATCGCCAAAGAACCTATCTCCATGGAAACACCGATCGGTGACGATGACGACAGCCACTTGGGCGACTTCATCGAAGACAGCGTCAACACTGCACCTATCGAAGCAGCGATGCAAGCTGGTTTGCGCGATGTGGTGAAAGACATCTTGGACGGCCTGACCCCACGCGAAGCCAAAGTGCTGCGCATGCGTTTTGGTATCGAGATGACCAGCGACCACACCTTGGAAGAGGTTGGCAAACAATTCGACGTCACGCGCGAGCGCATCCGTCAAATTGAAGCCAAGGCTCTGCGTAAATTGAAGCACCCCAGCCGCAGCGACAAGTTGCGCAGCTTTATTGATACGATCTAACAAGATCTAACCAGCAACAAAAAAAACCCCGCAGGTGTAAAACTTGCGGGGTTTTTCTTTTGAGCGGCGAGGAAAAGTAAAAACTATTTAACTGCTTATTTATCTTTTGCTATTCACGAAAAGTAAAAAGGTTTAGAACTCCTCAGTATCGACCTCAATCGTGCTCTGCGCGTTATAGCGAGGGCCTTTAACCGTCTGCTGATTTACTAGAGCATCTACCTCTTGCATCTGCTGGGCAGATAAATGCACATCCAAGGATTGCATGTTTTCTTGCAAATGCGCGATGTTCTGCGTACCAGGGATTGGAATCAGCGTGCTGTCTTTCTGAAGCAACCAAGCAAGCGCCAATTGCGCGGGTGTGCAACCCACTTTGGCCGCATAGGCTTGGTAGGCATTACGCAAAGGCAAGTTCGCAGCATAGGTATCTAGCGCAAAACGCGGCATGGTGCGGCGAATGTCTTTTTCTGCAAACTGGTCAATCGCCAAATCGCCTGCACATAAAAAGCCACGCGCAACAGGGCTAAACGCTACGAAAGTCACGCCCAATTCTTTGCAGGCTTGCAGTACTGCAATTTCTGGGTTGCGCGTCCACAAAGAGTATTCCGTTTGCAAGGCCGTGATGGGATGCACTGCATGTGCTTTACGCAAAGTGCTTGCAGAGACTTCGCTCAAACCCAAAGTTCTGACTTTACCCGCACGCACTAAATCGCTCATGGCACCCACACTCTCTTCGATCGGGACTTTCTTGTCCCAGCGGTGTAGGTAATACAAGTCAATCACATCGGTTCCTAATCGGCTCAAACTGTCTTCACAATTTTTGCGAATGGTCTCGGGTCTGCCGTCGATCACACGTTTGATACCGTCGGGGAACTCTACGCCGGCCATACCGCCTTTACTGCAAAGCGTAATTTTTTGGCGATGCGCTTTTAAAGCTTTGCCCACTAATTTTTCATTAGCCCCAAAACCATAAATCGCCGCTGTATCAAAAAGCGTGACACCAATATCTAAGGCTTTGTAAATCAATGCCTCACCCACTTCAGCAGTTGGGGGCGTGCCATAGGCATGGCTCAAATTCATACATCCCAAACCAATGGCGGAAACAGTGAAAGGACCGAGTTGACGTTGTTGCATAAAAGTTAAGCCTTGTGTTGACGTGTCCAAGATGGAAGTGGAGCAGATCTGTGCAGCACATCATTGTGCAACCAAGTCGCACTTTTTTTCGCACGCTCTGCGACTGTGCCCAATGGTAATTGCTGGTAATCATCGTTGAACACTTCAAAACTGTAGTCACCGCGATAACCAATACGGTCTAAGCGCATCACCAAATCGGCCAAGTCTTCACTATGAACGCCTTCACCAGGAAACACACGGAAGGTTCGCGCCGTCGTCATTCGGTCTTCAAAGGTAGGCGTCTCGTTCCACATGAAGTCTGACAACTGCACGAGAAAGATTTTTTCAGGGTCTAAGTCTTCTATTGCATCTAAAGATGTTTTGGCCGCAAAGATATGGAATGAATCTAAGCCAATGCCTAAATTAGGACAGTCTGCAAGGCACACCACGTCCCAAGAGGTTGTGAACTCATTGACTGTTCTGCCCCAAGACAATCCCTCATAGGCAACCTTGATACCAAGTGGCAAAGCCAACATGGCCAGTTTTCTCAAATCTTTGGCGATGTGGTCTAAATCGTCCGTAGCGTGTCGCGATGTGGATGAGCACACCAACAACACTTTGCTGCCTGTTGCGGCACACATCTCCAGCATCGATTTTGCAATGTCTATTTTGTAACCATGCAAATGGCCTGAGAGCCCTTCAAAATCTCGCAACACCTGAAAGCCTGTGGGTCGCAAGCCGCTGGCCTGTATGACCTTCACTGCTTCAGCCACACCACCAGGGTGCCCCACCAAATCGCGCGCCATCAACATCACTTGCGAAAAACCAGCTTGCTTCATGGCTGATAGCTTGGCGTCTAGTGAGCCCGCCATCGTGATCGTGTCCATGCCAAAGCCATCGAGCAAATTCATCGCGGCCCCTTACGCAGAAGATTTGGTTTGATGGACCAATTCAAAAGAGACAGAACCTAACATGCTGCGTGTCAGAGCACCCCTGTCTTCTGGATGCAGTTGGCTTGACTCTACGAATTCAACACCTTGGGTTTTGAGCACTTTGACTGCCGCACCCACATCAGCCACCCCTAAGCCAATGCGTTGCAAGGACTCCGGCGATTCGTCGCCATCCATCCAAGGTTCGGGCTCAATGAGTTGCCATAAAAACTGACCGCATGGGCTTTTCATCAACTTACCCTTGGGCAAAATACCAAAGCGTTGGTCATCTGGAATAAATGTGAAGTCGAAAATATTTTCAAAATACGCCAACCAATCTGCACTGCGACCCGCACCGATGTACTGCACCACGCCAAAGTAAGACATATCCGCAATCGACTTTGGATGCTGGTCAACAGTGGGAATAGGTTTGAAGTCGATGTCGTAGATGGAGAATTCTTTCCAGCGGTCGACAAAATAAAACCGCGTACTACCAGGGCCATGTATCGCAGGAATATGCAATTCCATCGCTTGCGCATGACTCGGCACCGTCCATGCGCCTAGCTCTATGCAACGCGTATGCGCCTTCAAAGCATCCTGCGCACGGAATGCCACGGCAGAGATCACGGGTTCGCCGTCTGCTGCACCACTCATCCGTGCATCCTCAGGGTTGGCATTGACTACCAAATTCATGCCACCTTGACGGTACAAAGTCACCTCACGAGATCGGTGACGCGCCACCGGTTTAAAACCCATGCTCTCTAAAACTTGTCCCAGTGCTTGTGGATGTGACGTGGTGTATTCGATGAACTCAATCCCGTCAATACCTAAACGGTTAGGTGTTTCAGGAACTGCTTCTCTATGAAGTGGATTGGCGGGCATCTTTGACTCCTAACAACGACTGGTGTACGGAAATAGACCAAACTGACAGATTCATGCGAGTTGTGCCACTTTGCGCAAATTCTCTGCGGTCGTCGTGGCAAAACCAAAATATTCCAAATAAGCAGGGATTTGCTCAAACAACATGTCTGAGCCTACTTGCACGCGACAACCGCGATCTTGTGCCGCTTTCAGCAATGCTGTGATTTCTGTGCGCATTACCACTTCACCGACAAAAGTATCAGGCGAAATACGCGAAACGTCCATAGGTAGTGGGTCGCCTTCGTTCATCCCCATGGGCGTAGCGTTGACAACCAAGTCGTGACCAGCAGGGTCATTCGATCCGCATCGCACCTCAATCGCGGGGTAGTGTTGCTTTAAGCGATCTCCCAAAGCTTGGGCGGATGCAGCATTGACATCAAACAAAGAAATTGCAGCAATGCCAGTGGCTGCAAGCGAAGCGGCAATCGCACTGCCCACACCGCCACTGCCCACCACCAAAACACGTTTACCCTTGAAATCAAAACCTTTGCGTTGCACACCGCGCACAAAACCTGCGCCATCGAACATATCTCCTACCAAGCGACCATCGGTGGTGCGCTTCACGGCATTACATGCACCCGCCACTTTCACTGTCGCTGTCACTTCGTCTAGCAACGACACTGTCGTGACCTTGTGCGGCATGGTGATCAATGCACCTCGGATATTGGTCAGATCAAACACTGACTTTAAAAATGCAGGGTAATGCTCAGTTTGGCAGCCCATAGGCACAACCAAGGCATTGATACCTGCCTTTTCAAAATACGGGTTGTAAATTAACGGAGACTTGAATGCGTGTGTGGGATACCCAATGTGAGCGATCAGTTCAGTATTGCCATTGACCGTCATGTTTTACTTAGCACCCTTTACAGCTGATACAGCCGCACGCAAAGCCAATAAATAACTGTCTGCACCAAACCCACAGATTTGGCCTTTGACAATTTCAGCAAAAACAGACTTGTGACGGAATTCTTCACGCGCATGGATATTGGACATGTGCAACTCAACAATCGGACACGTCAAAATCGCTAATGCATCACGAATGCCGAAGCTGTAATGCGTCCATGCACCCGCGTTGATTAGCACGGCATTCACACCATCCAAAAAACCTTTGTGGATACGCTCGCACATGGCACCTTCATGGTTGGTTTGGAAGCATTCCAATTCAGCACCCAATTCTTTGCCCAATTTTTGTAAACCGGCATTGATCTCCTCTAAGGTGATCGTGCCGTATTGCGCAGGGTCACGCTTACCAAACATGTCGTGGTTAATTCCATGGAGCATCAGAATTTTCATAAATACAAGCCTTTAAAAATCAGAAAAGGGGGCGACCGCTTTCAAACCCCCCGACATTTGCCATTTTGGCGCATGATCAGCCTTAGCTAAGCGCACTCTTACACCTTAACGCTAGCACCCAAAAACAAACGATCCATTTCGGGGTCGGCCAAGATCTCGGCTGCAGACTGGTGTAAGACCAAGCGGCCAGACTCCAAAGCAATTGCTTCATCGGAATACTTCAAAGCGCTCTTGACGTTTTGTTCCACCATTAATATGGTCGTACCTTGATCTACCAATTTTCTCAACAGCTTAAAAACGTCTTGTACGACTATCGGTGACAAACCAATAGAGGGCTCGTCGATCAGCAAAACCTTGGGACGCAATAACAGGGCACGCCCGATTTCCAGCTGCTTTTGTTCCCCGCCAGACAAAGAAGACGCCGCGGAGTTCATACGTTCTTTCACACGCGGAAAAAACTCCAGCACCTCGGGAATGCGCTCATGCGTTGCCTTCATGCCGATGGTGATACCACCGAGTTCCAGATTTTCATAAACAGTCAGTTGACCAAATAAATTACGCCCTTGGGGCACAAAGGCAATACCCTTTGCCAGCAAATCTTTTTGGCTAGCTCCTGTAATCTCTTCGCCGTTCAAGTAAACATGTCCTTGTTTGGGCGTGAGTAAACCAAACAAAGTTTTGAGAACAGTCGACTTACCAGCCCCGTTTGGTCCTATCAACAAGGTGATGGACCCAGTTGGCACGCTGAACGACAAGTCGTTGAGAATCATGAAGTCTTTGTAACCCGCGACTACATCTTTGAATTCAATGCATGGAGTGGTCATGTCAATTTCCTAAATAGGCGTCGAGCACTTGTTTGTTCGCACGAATTTCCGCGGGTGTGCCAATGGCAAGTACTTCGCCCTCCACCATCACCATGATGCGATGGCATAGCGCCATCACAAAGTCCATGTTGTGCTCGATCACTACAAAGCTGCCTTTGCGAGTTTGGTTGAGTTCTTTCAACAACTTAGAAATTCCGCCGACCAATGCAGGGTTCACACCTGCGCAGGGTTCATCTAGTAATACCAAATCAGGTTCGCTCATAAAGGCCATGGCAATATCAACCAGCTTTTGTTGTCCGTAACTCAGTTCACCGGCTTTTTTATCTGCTACGTGGCTGATATGGAATTGCTCAATCAATGCGTCCGCCTTACCACCCAAACCTGAATCACCTGGTGCAAACATACGACTGAACAAACTGCCTTGGTGCTCTTGCGCAGCAACAATCAAGTTGTCGCGCACCGTCATCTTGCCAAACACTTGTAATGACTGAAAGGTGCGGCCCACACCCAAGCGATTGAGTTCTAGCGGCCCTAAGGTCGTGACGTCTTGCCCATTGAGTTCGATCTTGCCTTCGTCTGGCGTGATCTGTCCCAACATGCTGTTGAACAAAGTCGTTTTGCCAGAACCATTAGGGCCGATGACCCCAAAGATTTCGCCAGGACGTACTTCAAAAGATACGCCACCAACGGCTTGAATTGCGCCATAGGCCTTCTTCAAACCGGTTACCTTCAACACAGGCTGGTTGTGGGGCAAGGTCATGCTTTCGCCCCTTGTGTTGCTTGCTGCTTGCCAGATGATGCACGTAGGGCAGATGCTTCATGCGATTGGCGTTTGGCGCGTAAACGGTCTGGAATACTCAACAAGCCATCGGGTAACCAAATCATCAACACAACTACGGCACTTCCAAATACAAACAAATACCAAGCTTGCGCAAAACGCAACCACTCCGGCAAGATCACACCCACTGCAGCACCAAGCATGGGGCCAAAGAAGTAACCAGGGCCTCCGACTACCACCATCAGATACATCATGATGGAGGCTTCCACGTTAAATGGAGAGGGGTCAATAAATTGCACCAACGAAGCAAACAACGCCCCAGCGATACCCGCATAAGCCGCACCAATGGCAAAGCTCAACAAGGTGTAGTTACGGATATCAACCCCTAAGCTTTCGGCGCGTATCGGGTTATCGCGCAAAGCAGTGAACGCCTTACCCCAAGGTGAACGCAATAGACCTAATAACAAGAACGCCAATAAAAGCGCAATACCCAACACCAAATAGTAATAAGCCAAATTGCCATCAAAGCTGACACCAAAGGCTTCAGGACGTGCGATGTTGTTGATACCGAACGTACCGCCCGTCAACCACTCTTCATTGCGCATCACCAACCAGATGGCTGTGTTGAAGCCCAAAGTGGCAAACGCCAAATAAATAGTTTGTACGCGCAAGGCTGGAAAGCCCAAAGCCAATCCCACGACAAAACAACCTAAGGCTGCCATGGGTAGCCCTAACCAAAAACTCAAACCTGCCTTGAGCATGATGGCGAGGGTGTAAGCACCAATTCCAAAAAAGGCAGCATGCCCGAGCGATTTTTGCCCTGCATAGCCCACCGTCAAGTTAAGACCCATGGCAGCGATGACATAAATCAGCCAATAGGTGAATAAATAGATGCCGTGGTTTTTCAATAACGTGGGTACAAAAACCAAGGCCAGCAAACCCAACAAGATGGATAGCAACGCGAGTTTTTTCATACCTTGCGCTCTACCTTTTTGCCCAGCAAACCTTGTGGCTTAAACAAAATCACCACCATAAAAATAATCAGGGCTACTGCGTCTTTGTAAGCGGATGAAATATAGGCAGCCGCCAAGTTTTCACACACACCCACGATCAATCCGCCCAACAAAGCACCACGTGAATTGTTGAACCCACCGATGATGGCCGCAAAAAAAGCTTTGGTCCCGAGCGATGCGCCCATATCGAATTTCGCAAGATAAGTGGGCGTCACCAAAATAGCGGCCGCAGCGGCCAACAGTGCGTTGATCGCAAAGGTATAAAAAATCATGCGTGGCACATTGATACCCAACACTGAAGCACTCTCTGTGTTTTGCGCGACTGCTTGCATGGCACGGCCAGTCACAGTCTTCGCCAAAAATGCTTGCGTCACAAGCACCAGTGCCATGGCAAACAGAAAAGTGCCTACATCGCTTCCAGACACTACTACGCCAGCAACGTTGTAGATTTCATCAGGAAACAAATTGGGAAACGGTTGAGGCTCCGCGCTAAAACCAGCGCGAACCCCATTGCGCATGGCAATCGACAAGCCGATAGTCGCTACGACGATCGGCATCATCCCGTACTTAAACAAAGGATCGACTAAGCCACGCTTGAACAACCAACCCAAAACCAAGACCGATAAAACACAACTCACGCAAAAGCTCACCAACAAAGGCATGCCAGCCAGCAAACATCCAATCATCATGAATGCGGGCAACATGACAAATTCGCCTTGGGCGAAGTTAATCGTCCCCGAGGCTTGCCAGAGCAATGTAAAACCTAAGGCAGCTAATGCATAAATACTTCCAGTGGCTAGGCCACTGAAAAAGAGTTGCAGAAAGTCGGTCATCAGACTGGTTTATTTCTTAGACAGTGCAGGCAAGGTAGCCACGACAGATTGGCGACCGTTTTTCACCTCGACTAAGAAACTCTCACGGTCTAAGTCGCCTTTTTCATCAAAAGACACATCCATGATCACGCCAGGATGTTTCTTAGCGCTGATTTGTATGCCGCGGAGCGCGTCTGCGACTGCTTTGCGATCGATTTTTCCGGCTTTTTCAATCGCGGCCTTCAATACATAAACGCCGGTATAACCTTTGATACCGTTGTGGTCTGAAATGCTTCCATAGGCTTGGTAGTACTTGGCTTTGAATTTCAACATTTCAGGGATGGGAGCGTCCACCGTCAATCCCACGTGGGCCACTGCACCATTGGCAGCATCACCCGCTAATTCGATCACTTTTTGGCCAGTCAGCGTGGTCTCACCAATCACCGGCTTGGTCCAACCTTGCTTCTTCAACTCACGCAATAGGCGTGCTGATTCTTCTTCGTTGGTGTAAGCAAAAATCGCATCGGCATTGCTTTGCTTGGCTTTCAACACAGCGGCTGAAAAATCCACTTGCCCCGCATCTGTAGAAATATCAGCCACGATTTGGGTAGGCCCACCGGTCATGAGTTTGGTCAAGGTGTCGCGTCCGCCTTTGCCAAAGTCGTTGTTCACATAAATAACAGCGAGTGTTTTGGCTTTGGTGTTGATGTATTTGACTAACTTGGGAAAAGATGTACTTTGACCAAAAGCGGTACGAAATACATATGGATTACCTTGCTGCGTAATCGCGGCGGCCTCACCACCGGTGAAGTTAGGAACTTCACCGCGCTTGCTCTCAGCCATAGACACCATGATGGAACCTGAATAAACAGGGCCAAAAATAGCTAATACGCCGTCATCAACTGCCTTTTGCGTCAAACCTTTGGCGACGCCAGGATTGGTTTGGGTATCGACAGTTGTGCTCTCGATCTTCTTGCCCAAGATACCACCGTTTTCGTTGATTTCTTTGACCGCCAACTCGACGCCGTTTTTAAACAAAGTGCCAGCCGTTGTGCCTGGACCTGAAAGCTCAACGATGTTGGCGATCTTGATGGTTTGCTGGGCTTGCGCCAATCCAGCAAATGCTAAAACGGCTGCAGCCGCAACGACTTTCAATGTGGAACGTTTATTCATTTAGATGTCTCCTAGTGACGGTTGGAATTGAGCCTTTAATAGCGCTCGGGGTTAAAAAACAGTAGCTTTCAGTTCAAAGTAACTAAACCTGCTGAATTTAAAGGGAAAAGTGGCAAAAACACCGGAAATAAATCCCAAATGCGCGATTAACGATCTATAGTGTGCGATGATCGAACTCATCTCGGGTTTCCCCTTGTATTACCTATGAGCACACTGCTGACGCAACTACCAAACCTCGACAAAAAAGACTGGATCGCCGGCCTCGACAAAGGTTTGGCCATTTTGCAAGCCTTTGACGAAAACAACCCCCGATTGACCGCTACGCAAGCCGGGCAACGTTGCGGTTTGACGCGCACTGCAGCGCGTCGTTATTTGCTGACTTTGTTGCACCTCGGTTATGTGATGACTGACAGCAAGTTGTTTTGGCTCACACCAAAGGTGATGCGATTAGGTCAGTCATATTTGGAGTCCGCGCGATTACCGCGCATCGTACAACCTTCGTTGCAACGCTTAGCGATGGGGACACAAGAAATTTCTTTTCTAGCGGTACTCGATGGTTTTGATTTGGTCTATATCGCGCGTAACGGTCAAAACCGCAGCATGAACACAAGCTTTGCCTTGGGCGCGCGCGTTCCCTGTCACGTGACATCGGCTGGGGTTTTGTTGTTGGCGCTGTTGGGTGAAGAAGAAGTAGAGAAATGGCTGGCTACGCATGAACTCAAGGCCTTTAGCTCACACACCATCACAGACCCCAAGCGCATGCGCACTGAACTCGCACGCATTCGCGCCCAAGACTGGGCACTGTCGGAGCAACAACTCGACTTGGCTTACCGAGGCGTCGCAGTGCCTTTGCGGGACCACAAAGGAAATTTGCAAGGCGCGCTCACCGTCAGCATGCCGATTCAGCTGGAAACCTCCAAAGAAGCTGTCAATCGTGTGTTGCCAGTTTTACGTGAGGTCGCGCAAAGTTTGCGTCCGCTGATTTAGTGACGAGGTAAATACTAAATTAGCTGTCGAACAATTGATTGCGATGGCACAACCTTTGACAACCTTCCCATAAGCAAAGAGGGTGAGTCATAGAATGCTTTCGAAAAGTAAGCCGCCAAACAAATAAAACACAACTAGCCTGAAAGTGATCCATGGATTTCTCACTAAACGATGAACAAAAAATGATGGTGGACACAGTTCGTCGTTTCATTTCAGAAGAACTTCAACCCCTTGAGGATGAAGTCGAAGAAAAAGGCTATCTTGACAGCGCCCATGCAAACGCCATTTACAAAAAGAGCAAAGCACTTGGCCTATTTGCAATGAATATGCCGGTTGAACTTGGCGGTGGTGGCCTCACCAATTTAGACAGAATTTTGTGCGAAGAGCAGTTTGGGCACACCACGGATATCTTGGTGCGTCGGGCGTTTGGCAATGTTTATGAACCACTACTGCACTGCAAGAACGATCAAATTGAAAGATGGTTAAAACCAACCATTGAAGGAGAAAGAACATGCTCGATCTGCATCACAGAACCAGGCGCAGGTTCCGATGCAGCAGGCATCAAATCCCATGCAAAGAAAAACGATAAAGGATGGGTGCTCAATGGGTCTAAGCACTTCATCAGCGATGGTGAGTGGAGTGACTTCTTTTTAGTGTCGGCCAAGACAGGTGAAAAAGAGATCAGCATGTTTATGGTTGACAAAGGACTTGCCGGATTTACGGTAGGCAAAGACCAAAAAATGATGGGGCTTCGCGGAACGCCACACCTTGAACTCTTTTTTGACAATGTGCAGTTGGAAGATGCAGCGCTATTGGGCGAGGTAGGACAAGGATTCAAGTTAGCAATGGGCGCCTTGAATGTTGTTCGCCTGGCCCAAGTGGGCGCGCGCGCTGTTGGAAAAGCATCGCATGTATGCGAAATGATGTTGTCTTACGCCAATGATCGCCATCAATTCAATACCCGTATTGGAGACTTCCAGATGGTGCAACACATGTTGGCCGATAGCGTGATTGAGATCAACGCAGCCCGTTGGATGGTCTACCAAGCGGCATGGATGCTAGACCAAGGATTAGATGCCCGGGAACAAATCGCGATGGTCAAAGTACATGCCGCTGAAACCCTTGGACGCGTCGTAGACCGGGCAGTTCAAGTGTTTGGAGGGATGGGTTTTTGCAAAGAGCTACCCATTGAACGCTATTACCGGGATGCTCGTATCTACCGCATTTACGATGGCACGAGCGAAATACACCGAGGTGTTATTGCAAAGAGCGCACTCAAAAAGGGCGCTGCACTATTTGATATTCACCGATAGCCATGATGCACAGCAAATTCATGACTGCAGCACAAGCTGCCGATTTAATTCAAGACGGTGACACAGTAGGTTTGATGGGCGGCGGGGGTGGCTTGATGGAAGCTTCTCACCTGTTTGAGGCCATACAACACCGGTTTTTGTCTACACAAAGACCGCGCAACCTCACGGTGATGCACGCCTTAGGAATAGGCGATAAAAAGACGACAGGCATGAACTGCTTTGCGCATGAAGGCTTGGTTAAACGCGTGATCGGTGGCCATTGGGTTTGGTCTCCTGCGATGCAACAACTGGCCCTCAATGAAAAGATCGAAGCCTATATATTGCCAGGTGGTGTTTCAAGCCAACTTATGCGCGAGATTGGTGCTGGTCGGCCTGGCTTACTCACACACGTAGGCTTAGGAACCGTGTGTGATCCACGTTTGGGCGGTGGCAAGATGAATACATCTGCCAAAGACGATTTATCAGAAGTGGTGGTGATGGATGGACGCGAATATTTACGCTACAAGCCCTTCCCTATTCATGTGGCCATCGTGCGCGCTAGTGCTGCGGACGAAGACGGCAACATCAGCTTTGAACACGAAGCCGCTAACTTAGATGCACAGTCACTTGCATTAGCCGCGAAAAATAGCGATGGTAAGGTGATTGTTCAGGTCAAAGAACGTTTACCTAGAGGATCTTTGAAAGCGCGTGAAGTAAGAATTCCAGCGGCATGGGTAGATGCCATCGTCGTTGATGCCAACCAGAAAACGAGCTATGAAATCCCCTTTGACCCTGCATTCAGTGGCGAACTATTCGGTGAAGCCAGAACGCACAGTGAGGCTACAGACCATGCGAACGAAGTCTCAGCATCTAAGGAAGAATTCAGCGAAAGGCAAGCCATTGCGCGAAGAGCCTACACAGAACTCTTCAACACCCATAAATTACGCCCTGTGATCAACTATGGCGTTGGCGTGCCAGATGCTGTCGCAAAGATAATTGCAGCCCGCAACGAGCAGCATCGCATATACCAAACCATTGAACACGGCACCTATGGTGGGACCCTGATGGATGGTGTTTTATTTGGTTATGCACGCAATGCAACCGCTATGCTCGACGCGCCCACCCAATTCGATTTTTATTCAGGCGGCGGGCTCGATATCGCATTTCTTGGCTTCGGTGAATTTGACCAAGAAGGGAATGTCAATGTCAGCAAACTAGGTGGTCTCACCGTGGGGCCAGGTGGTTTTATCGACATCGCACAAAACGCTCGAAAAGTCGTATTTTGTGGAACCTTTGCAGCCAAGGGGGTCAAACTGGCAACGGGTCATGGAAAAATGCAAGTGTTAGAACAAGGCAAAGTGCAAAAACTTGTGCCCAAGGTTGACCAAATTACATTCAGTGGGCCGCAAGCGATGGTCAGAAAACAGCATGTTCTGTATCTAACAGAGCGTGCGAGTTTTAGGCTGACGCAAGACGGCGTTGAACTTTTTGAAATCGCACCTGGTATTGATTTACAGAGAGATGTATTGGACCAAATGGGATTTAAACCTCAACTCGCAAAAGACATCATGCTGATGGACACCAGCTGTTTTAATCGCTAAAGGCTTATGCAGTTTATGCGGGGTTCAATCGTATTTCTAGTCCACTAGCCGCAGATTCGCGCACAGCCAAAGCGGCCTCCAATGCACGCAACCCATCTAAGGCTGAGCAAACAGGTTTTTCTTTGCCTGCGATAACTGCCAAGAAGTTATTCAGTTGCGCTTCATAAGGTGAATAGCGCATCGGGTCAGTCCGGATTACGCTGATCGGCTTTTCCCAATGGCGTTGGTCTTTATAACTCCACACTTCCAATTTGGGCAAAGTCAATGAGCCATGGGTCCCAGAGAAAAAGTGGGAGTTGATATCTTGTTGCGGAAATCTATCGGTTTCTCTTGCAGATAAATCGTAATTCCAAGGCGATACCGTCGTATCTGACACGGTAACGGTTCCAAGTGCGCCATTGACAAAGCGCATCATCACCACAGCGGTGTCTTCAACTTCATGTCCACGAATGGCGTTAGACGTCATGG
>Ga0247831_1006600_pt1 | contig 13592 bp, 5 predicted proteins | sample LaCruzMarch2015__9_FD_192406 | JGI IMG/M metagenome (GOLD analysis project Ga0247831, IMG submission 192406) | Freshwater microbial communities from meromictic Lake La Cruz, Castile-La Mancha, Spain - LaCruzMarch2015_1m | ecosystem: Environmental > Aquatic > Freshwater > Lake | place: Spain...
TTTAAGGAATTTTTAAGAAAAATAATTTTTTAAAAAATAAAAAAAATCAAAATATAAGGAAATTTTTGATTTTATAAATATAAAATTTATAAAAAATATTTATAAATTTTATATATTCTACATCTCCCATATTAAACTTTTAAAATTTATTTATTAATTTAATATTTTCAATAATTAAATATTAAATTTTTATTTATCAATAAAAAATATAAGTAAAATAAGTAAAATAAATAAAATAAATAAAATATAATTTTTGACTAACAGCACTGGGTCTATAGAATGAGTTAAAATATAATTTTTTAATGAAAAATATTTAAAACTTTAATTATTTGGTATCCATTTATATGGACCATTACCATTCATTATTGTATTATTTTTTGTTGGTTCTACATTTATATTTAATCTTGTACCATACACAGTCCAAAAAAATTCACAATTATTTCCATATACTTTAAATTTATTTTCTTTTACTCTTGATGATGATATATATACTTCTATATCATCTTTATATATAGGTGTTAATTGTACTGTTAAATTTGTTGCTAATTTCTCTACATAATTTGGTAAATAAATAGTTGTTGATATATTATCTATTATTTCACCTTCTCCTCTATAATATACACCTGCTTCTGGACCTTCTAAACATGCATGTACTAAATATTTATCGTCATCTATTGGATGATCTATTACAAATGTTTTAGCAGTATTGTATTTTATTTCAGAAGTAATATTATTATATACTAATGGCTTACCTTCAGACGTTATTCCTGTTAAAGTAATTGGATTTATAAAAAATCCGGAAGAACCTGGATTTAATCCAGTTAGACCAGTATTTAATACAATGCTATGTGACGGTAAACTTAATATACCTGCACTACATCCAATTACAATTGAATTATTTCCTTGACTTAAATATCCAACACCACTTCCAATTGCTATTGAGTTAGAACCCTGTCCAGTATATCCAGCTTGATATCCAATTGCTACTGAATTTTCACCTTGTCTACCATATCCAGCATTAGATCCAATCGCCACTGAATTATTTAATTGTGAATTATATCCAGCACTAGATCCAATTGCTACTGAATTAGTACCTTGTATATTATATCCAGAACTATTTCCAATTGATACTGAATAATTTTTTTGCCCAGTATATCCAGATTGAGATCCAATCGCTACTGAATATTCGCCTTGTTTATTATATCCTGCACTACTTCCAATGGCTACTGAATTCGTACCTTGTGCACTATATCCAGATTGAGATCCAATTGCTACCGAATTAATACTTTGTGTATTATATCCAGCACTACTTCCAATTGATACTGAATTATTTAATTGTGAATTATATCCAGCTGCAGATCCAATTGCCACTGAATAATATAATTGTGAATTATATCCAGCACTAGATCCAATTGCTACTGAATTAGTACCTTGTATATTATATCCAGAACTATTTCCAATTGATACTGAATAATTTTTTTGTCCAGTATATCCAGCTTCAGATCCAATTGCAACTGAATGAATACCTTGTTTATCATATCCAGCATTACTTCCAATCACAACTGAATTGGAACCTTGTCCTGTATATCCAGACTGATATCCAATTGCCACTGAACCATTATTTTGTTCAGTAAATCCAGATTGATATCCAATCGCAACTGAACGATTACTTTGTTTAATATATCCAGCTTGAGATCCAATAGCCACTGAATTACTTAATTGTGAATTATACCCAGCTTGAGATCCAATCACCACTGAATTAGAACTTTGTCCAGTATATCCAGCTTGATTTCCTATTGCTACTGAATTAGAACCTTGTATATTATATCCAGCTTGAGATCCAATTGCTACTGAATTTTGTAATTGTAAATTATACCCAGCTTGAAATCCAATAGCCACTGAATTAAATCTTTGTCCAGTAAATCCAGTAAACCCAATTTGAAATCCAATTGCAACTGAATTATTACCTTGTCCATATCCAGATTGAGATCCAATTGCTACTGAATTATTACCTTGTCCAGTATATCCAGCTTGAGATCCAATTGCTACTGAATTAGAACCTTGTTTATTATATCCAGAATTACTTCCAATTGCTACTGAATTAGAACCTTGAAAATTATATCCAGCATCACTTCCTATTGCTACTGAATTACCTGTTTGTCCAATATTTCCAGCATTACTTCCTATTGCTACTGAATTAGATTTTTGTCCAGTATATCCAGCATTACTTCCTATTGCTACTGAATTTTCACCCTGACTATTATATCCAGTTTGATTTCCAATTGCTACTGAATTATTACCTTGTGCAGTATATCCCGCTTGAAATCCAATTGCTACTAAATTAGTATTTTGTGTATTATATCCAGATTGAGATCCAATTGCTACTGAATTAGAACCATATGCAGTAAATCCAGCTTGAGATCCAATTGCTACTGAATTATTACCCTGCCCAGTAAGTCCAGTTTGATATCCAATTGCCACTGAATTTTCACCCTGTCTATTATATCCAGAACTATTTCCAATTGCTACTGAATTAGTTTGTTGTGCAGTATATCCAGCATTACTTCCAATTGCTACTGAATTAGATTGCTGTGTATCATATCCAGCAAAATTTCCAATTGCTACTGAATTAGATTTTTGTCCAGTATATCCAGCATTACTTCCAATTGCTATTGAATTAGAACCTTGTATATTATATCCAGCATTACTTCCAATTGCTACTGAATTAGTACCTTGTATATTATATCCAGTATTATTTCCAATTGCTACTGAATTACCTGTTTGTCCTAAACTTCCAGCATTACTTCCAATTGCTACTGAATTAGATTGTTGTCCAGTATATCCAGCATTATTTCCAATTGCTATTGAATCAGAACCTTGTATATTATATCCAGCATTATTTCCAATTGCTACTGAATTACTTGTTTGTCCTAAACTTCCAGCATTAGTTCCAATTGCTACTGAATTAGATTGTTGTCCAGTATATCCAGCATTATTTCCTATTGCTACTGAATTAGATTGTTGTGAATTATTTCCAGCTTGAGATCCGATTGCTACTGAATTAGAACCTTGTCCAGTAAACCCAGCTTGAGTTCCAATTGCTACTGAATTAGAACCTTGTGTATTATATCCAGCATTATTTCCAATTGCTACTGAATTTTCATTTTGTGTATTATATCCAGAATTACTTCCTATTGCTATAGTATTATCTCTTTGATTTATTAATCCAGAATTATTACCTATATATATTTTATTTTTAAAAACCATTCCAGTAGGACCAGTAGATCCAGTAGATCCAGTATATCCAGTATGTCCTGTAGGTCCTGTAGGTCCTGTATATCCAGTGTATCCCGTATATCCAGTATATCCCGTATATCCTGTATATCCAGTATATCCAGTATATCCAATAGGTCCTGTAGGTCCAGTGGGTCCAGTTGGTCCTGTGGGTCCAGTGGGTCCTGTATATCCAGTGTATCCAGTGTATCCAGTGTATCCAGTGTATCCAGTGTATCCTGTATATCCTGTGTATCCTGTATATCCTGTGTATCCTGTAGATCCGGTGTATCCTGTATATCCAGTGTATCCAGTATATCCAGTATATCCTGTGTATCCAGTATATCCGGTATATCCAGTATATCCTGTGTATCCTGTAAAACCTGTATATCCCGTAAAACCAGTGTATCCTGTAAAACCAGTGTATCCAGTGTATCCTGTGTATCCTGTAAAACCTGTATATCCCGTAAAACCAGTATATCCTGTATATCCCGTAAAACCAGTGTATCCAGTATATCCTGTATATCCCGTAAAACCAGTATATCCCGTAAAACCAGTATATCCTGTAAAACCAGTATATCCTGTGTATCCAGTATATCCTGTGTATCCAGTATATCCTGTATATCCAGTATATCCTGTATATCCTGTAAAACCAGTATATCCTGTGTATCCTGTATATCCTGTAAAACCAGTATATCCTGTATATCCTGTATATCCTGTGTATCCTGTATATCCTGTAAAACCAGTATATCCGGTATATCCTGTATATCCCGTATATCCTGTATATCCTGTATATCCTGTATATCCTGTATATCCAGTATATCCTGTATATCCTGTATATCCTGTATATCCTGTATATCCTATATATCCTGTATATCCTGTATATCCTGTACATCCTGTAAAACCAGTATATCCAGTGTATCCTGTATATCCTGTATATCCAGTGTATCCTGTGTATCCAGTATATCCTGTATATCCCATAGGCCCATCAGATCCAGTAGGTCCAGTAGGTCCAGTAGGTCCAGTAGGTCCAGTAGGTCCAGTAGGTCCAGTAGGTCCAGTAGGTCCAGTAGGTCCAGTAGGTCCATCAGACCCAGTATGTCCAATAGGTCCATCAGACCCAGTAGGTCCAATAGGTCCATCAGACCCAGTATGTCCAACAGGTCCATCAGACCCAGTAGGTCCAATAGGTCCAGTATATCCAGTAGATCCCGTATATCCACTAGGTCCAGTAGATCCAGTAGGTCCAGTAGATCCTGTAGATCCAGATAAACCTACATCTCCATTTGAATACATATATCCTATTGGACCCATTGGACCTGTTAGACCTGTTGGACCTGTTGAACCTGTTGAATCTACTAAATTATTAGATCTTGGTAATCTATATACTATTGGTCGTGTTCCTGGTATATTTTTATAAGCTAATACATACAAATTATTATTTGACATATATTTATATATAATATTATATATATTATTAAATAAACTTAAATTATTTTATTCGTATTTTTTTACTTAAAATAATAATATTAAATAATATATAAATGTCAATATGTTTAAATATGATTGTTAAAAATGAAGCACATGTTATTAATGATACACTTATTAATTTATGTAATTATATAAAATTTTCATATTATGTCATATCAGATACTGGATCAACAGATGGCACTCAAAAAATTATAGAAGATTTTTTTAATTCAAAAAATATAAAAGGTGAAATATATAATGATGAATGGAAAGATTTTGGCTATAATAGGACACTTGCATTAAAACATGCATATAATAAATCCAAATATATTTTAATATTTGATGCAGATGACAGAATTATAGGTGATTTTAAACTTCCTTCTGTATTAAATTTTGAATCATATTATTTTAAATTTGGTACAGGTGTCACATATAAAAGAATGTTAATGGTAGATAATACATTAGAATGGAATTTTGTTGGTGTTTTACATGAATATATAAATTGTATTACTAAAAAAGATTTTAGTGGAACATTTATTGATGGAAATTATTATATTGAATCTGGTAAAACTGGTAGTAGAAGTAATGATCCAGATAAATATAAAAAAGATGCTATAGTATTAAAAAATGCATTTTATGAAGCAGAAAAAAATAATGAACATATTAAAATAAGATACGCATTTTATTGTGCACAAAGTTATAGAGATTCAAATGATAAAGAAAATTCTATAATTTGGTATAAAAAAAGAGCAGAATTAAAAGATTGGGATCAAGAAGTTTATTTTAGTTACTATATGGTCGGTAGATTATACTATGATTTAAACGAAGTTGAAAAAGCAATATATTATTGGTCTTTATGTCATGAAATTGATAAAGAAAGATATGAAGGTATATATGAATTAATGACACATTTCCGTAAAAATGGTAATTCATATTTAGCATACAAATATTATAATATGATTGAAAATGATATACCAGATTTAAATGATAAATTATTTGCATATTATCCAATATATAATTATTTATTAGAATTTGAAATATCAATTATATATTATAATATTAAAAAATATGATGAATCAATAAAACATATTAAAAAATTAATTTCAATAAATAATTTACCAATTTCAACAAAAATAAATATTTTTGATATTTTTGTTATATTTCATGATAATTTAAAATTTGATTTAGTATTATACGAATATTATTTTGATTTAATTAAATCATTATATTTAGAAATTAAACACGTTCCTCAAAATACTTTAGACAATATTAAAAAAACAGTTGATAAATTTATATCATTATATAATGATCAATATATAAATTCTATTAAAAAAACTTTAACTAACAAAAAAAAAATTAATGTATTCTTATCTATAACATCTTGTAAAAGATATGATTTATTTTATAAAACAGTTGATTCTCTATTAACATGTTGGAAAGATATAAATTTAGTAGATTTTTTCTTTTGTGTAGATGATAATTCATCACATGAAGACAAAACAAATATGTTGAAAAATTATCCTTTCTTTAAATTTTATTTTAAAAAAGATACAGAAAAAGGTCATTTAACAAGTATGAATATAATATGGGATAAACTAAATGAGTTAAAACCTAAATATTGGATACATTTAGAAGATGATTGGTTATTTATAAAACCATGTAATTATGTTCAAAAATCAATTGATTTTTTACAAAAATATAAAGATCAAAATATTCATCAAATTTTATTTAATAAAAATTATGCTGAAACAATTGATAATTATAATATAGTAGGAGGAAATCTTTTATCAAATGATTATCTACTACATGTTAAAGATGAACAAAATTTAAATGGGCCAAATTGTGCATATTGGGCACATTATAGTTTTAGACCATCAATGATCCTTACTAAAACTATTTTAAAATTAGGTAATTATGATTCACCTAATAGTTTTTTTGAACAAGATTATGCTTATAAATATTTTAATTCTGGATATAAAAGTGCATTTTATAATGAAATAACATGTTTACATACTGGTAAATTAACTTCTGAAAAAGTAAGTGATAAAAAAAATGCATATGCATTAAATAATATAAGTCAATTTAATAGAAAAAATAAAATTGGATTTTATTCTCAAAATTTTAATTATAACATATCTGAAATTGTATATATGTATGCAAAATATAATAAATTAATTTTAAATAATGATTCATTTGTATTTTTACCCAAAAATATAGACAATAATTTAAAAAATATTTTTATAGACATAAATATAATCGATTATAATTCTATAGATGAACTTCAAACTTATATCCAAACAATTGGTTTAAATTATATGTATAGTTTTAAAAATACAGATAATACAGTTTTTTTTAATGACTGTATGAATATTATACATGAAAATTCTGAAAATTTTGAAAATTCTGAAAATTTTGAAAATTCTGAAAATACTGAAAATAGTCTAAATATTTCATTATATAATACAAGATTACCTATTATTGAACCAATTATTGAAAAAAATATATCAAAAAAATCATACAGAGAAATATATAATATTTTAGATAATGATATTGTTTATGGTATATATGGAGATATATCACTATTAACATTTGATTATTTTAATGACACTATTTTAAAAGTTTTAGATAATAAAAATATATATTTTTTTATTTATAATTTTCCAGATATCTTTAAACATGATAGAATAATATATTTAAAGGATGGTTTTGATGAAAATACATTTGATAAAAATACATTTGATAAAAATACATTTGATAAAAATACATTTGATAAAAATACATTTGATAAAAATACATTTGATAAAAATACATTTGATAAAAATACATTTGATAAAAATACATTTGATGAAAATTCATTTATTAATACATGTAATTATATATTATATGGATTAATTGATAATATGTTTAATATTGATTATTTTAAATTTGCTTCAAATAATAAAAAAATAATTTGTAAATTTGATAATTATGAATCACATATTTTGAAAGATAATTTTATTTTATATAATAAAGATAGTTTATTTGATATATTATCTAATATTAATAACTATGATAATACAAAGATAGTTTATGATTTTACACCAGAAACTATAATGATTAAATTTAAAAATATTTTAAAAAAATCAGAATTCAATACTATATATTTTAATAAAGTAAACAATAATTTAAATAAAAATTATACATATTGTGAAAAAGTTAATGATAAAACTTTAAAATCAAATAGTTTTATTAATACAGTTTTTTCAAATAATAATTTTAAAAATAATAAAAAAATTATTTATGATATATTAACGCATATAGAAAGTTGGAAAAAATTACTAGATAGTAAATTCAATTATTTTATAATATTAGAATATGATATTGATATGAATATTATTGATAAAAATATTGATTATATTATTGAACATGATATTGAATATGATATAATAATTTTAAAACATACTTTTAATGATGTAAATCAAGAAATAAATTATGTAAATATAAATAAAGATGAAGTTATAAATTCAAAAATATATGGATACATAATTAAAAAATCATGTATTCAACATATAATGAAACATATTTATATAAATTATATAAATGAAGAATTTTTAATAAATTTATTTTTAAATATTAATGATATTAATATTGGTATAACACAAAATTTTGTTTTGAATTTAAATAAAGATATAATTGATAATATAGAAAATAATTATAATGAAATTATTGATATAAATAGTATAAGCAATGATAAATATTTATATATAAATGATTATGATCACTATTATGATGATATTTATTTTAAAAATAATATAACATTAACAGAATTTAAAACAATATGTGAATTAAATGAAAATTGTATTGCTTTTAATACATTAGGATATTTTAAAAATTGTGTAAATATAAACACTTTAAGAAAATTAGATTCCCCTAATAATGGAATATATATACATATTGAAAAATATAATAAAAAATATAATAGAGATTTATTAAATGATATAAATAATATAAATGGAATAAAATATTCTATAAATAGTATTCCTCAATCTATTCCTGAATCTGTTTCTGAATCTGTTCCTGAATCTGTTTCTGAATCTGTTCCTGAATCTGTTTCTGAATCTGTTCCTGAATCTGTTTCTGAATCTGTTTCTGAATCTGTTCTTGAACCTGTTTTTGAATATGTTTCTGAATCTGTTCCTGAATCTGTTCTTGAACCTGTTTTTGAATATGTTTCTGAATCTGTTCCTGAATCTGTTCTTGAACCTGTTTTTGAATATGTTTCTGAATCTGTTCCTGAATATGTTTCTGAATTTATTGAAGATAAAAATATAAAAAAGTATATTTTTGAAGATTATATTAATTATAATTTTAATACACCATTTATTAAAATAATAAATAATTATATATTTATAGAAAATTATGATTCTTTAGAATCTTTAGATGACATCTATTATAAAGATTTTAAAGTAAATGATATGATGAAATATGCTATTGATAATGATATAAAAGCATTTAATACATTTGGTTATTTTAAAAAAGATATAAATATAAATAATATATATAAGAAATATGATGATAAGAATGGAATATTTATACATATAAGTTTTTTTTCTGAATATAAATATTTTAAAATAGATAATGTAAATACTTTAGATATAGAATATAAACCTTTAATTAATAACTTTGACGAATTAATAAATATAATTAGTAATACAGATCAGTATATTGGTTTTAATTCTAATGGTTATTTAAAAAAAACTATTGATTTAAAAAATATTGTAAATATACCACAGATTTATAATAATTATTTATGCATTAATATATTAAATTATTACAATTATATTAATAAAAATAATAAAAATATTCGTGTTAAGGTAATTTGTAATTGGATAGATTCATATAATTTGTGTAAATATATTAATAAAATGAGTAAAGGTAAACTTTTATGGAATAATATAGAATTTACATATGATGATAATTTAATTGATTATTATATAATTTTTGAAGGGTTGTTTAATGATACATATTATATTCCTGAAAAGACTATTTTTTTCGGAAATAATGAATTGAATATAAATTTTATGAAATTTTCAATAAATAATGATTTAAAATATTTTTTTTGGAAGACAAACATGACATATATTGAATTAAAATCTTATAATATTTTAAAAAAATCCAATAAATTATTAATAAATAGTAATGTTATAAAATTATTATCGTCTAACTTATTAAATTATATAAATATAAGTGATGATATTTATGATAAAAATCTAATATTTAATTATAAGTATGTAATCATTATAGAAGATGAAAATAATATATTTGATGCTATATTATCAGAGTGTTTATGTTTTTATCATGGTTCTGAAAATATATATAATTATATATCAAATGATTCTATAATAAAAATTGATATTAATAATAAAAATGATACTTATAATATAATAAATGATGCAATTAATAATAATTTATGGGAACAAAAAATAGAATCTATTAAGATAGATAAAAATAAAATATTAGATAATTATAATATTTTTCCATTTATTGAGAAAATAATAAATGAAATTTAAATTTATTTTTGTTTATTATTGGTACTATGTATTATTTGAGTTTATGAAAAAATAGGAAATTTATAAGATATAATACCTAAATTAAAAATCATTATAGTTTATTTTAATGATATATCAAATATTTTTACCAGAAAATAAAAAATTACATCCTAAAATCTTATAATAAATTAAAAATATATTAGATAATCTAAAATTTTTGTTAAATAATTTAATAAGTATAATAACAAAATAATAATTATCATATATTAGATATGAAAAATCAAATTGTAATAGCAAGATATAATGAAGATATAACATATTTATCAGAATATTACAAAATAGTTTTAGTATATAATAAAGGTGATTCTGATACAATTCCTATAAATTTTGAATATATAAATTTACCTAATATAGGTCGTGAAAGTCATACTTATTTATATCATATAATACAAAATTATGATAATTTAGCAGATAAAACATTATTTATACAAGGAAATACAAAAGATCATAATATATATTCAATAAATGATTATTTTAATAATAGTCATTTTTATGGTAAAAAATCTACTCATGAAATTAATTTTTTAAAAACTTTCATTAATCATTCTGGAAAATATTTAAAAGAATTACTAAATAAAAATTTAAAAAAATCTATATATACACCATATCAATGGATAAATTTATTAGGAATTGATATAACAAAGTTAAATAAATTTGAAATGGTTTGGGGTGCTAATTTTAGTATATCTAAAGAATTAATACATAAAAAACCAATAGAATTTTATAAAGATATAATTAAATATGTTGAATATGACATTAATCCAGAAGAAGGTCATTATTTTGAAAGAAGTTGGTATATTATTTTTATGGGAAATTTTATAAAAATAAAAATAATATTATATCATAATGTTAAATTATTTAATTATGATATAACAAAATATAATGATATTTTAAATAATAATATAAAAGAAATACATTTATTTGTTGATAATACAAAATTTAATATTTTTAATTATAAATATATTAATAATGAAAATTTAATATATTTTTATCCAATTATTGAAAATGATATTTTTTATTTAAAAATAAAAAATAATTATACTGATAATTATATAATTAAAATAGGATTAAATAATACTACATATATTATAAAATTAGACATTAATTCAATAAAATTATATGAAAAAAATAAAGAAAACAAAAATAATATTGAATATAAAAATAGTAATATTCAATATATAATTATTAAAAAAAATAATAATAATATTTTTTTATTAAATAATTATAATAAAATATTATTGAGAACATATTCAAATGACATTAGTAAATTTAATTCTATAGAAATTAATAATAATATATTTTATAATATAAATTATAATAAATCTATATTTTTATTTAATAATATAGATAATAAAACTTATATAGATACATTTAATTACTGTTATACAATTGATTTTAATAAATTTTAATTTATTATGTTTCATATAAAAATATAAAGTTATAATAAATTATATTTTTATATAAAGTCATAATAAATGAGTATACAAAGATTTATAGATGCACATTATAATGGATATAATGGATATTCAAATTTTAAGCAGGCACATGAAGAAATTAAAAAGAATAAAAAAAAAATTACTCATTGGATGTGGTACATTTTTCCACAGATAGATGGATTAGGTAAAACTAATATGTCAACTTTATTTTCAATAAAAACAATAGAAGAAGCAAAGTCATTTTTAGATAATAATATTGTTGGATCAAACTTAAAAGAAATAACTAATTCATTGTTAAAAATAGAAGGAAAAACTCTTGATAAAATATTTGGTGATATTGATTCTACAAAATTATTATCATCAATGACTTTATTTTCAAAAATATATGAATTGACTAAAAATAATAAAAATAATAATAATAATATATTTAAAAAAGTTATAGAAAAGTATAATAATGGAGTAAATGATCAAAATACAATAATAATTTTAGAAATTATGATTTCACAAAATCAGGCTTTACAAAATCAGGCTTTACAAAAAAAGGTTTTACAAAATCAGGCTTCACAAAAACAGGTTTTACAAAAAAAGGTTTTACAAAATCAGGCTTTACAAAATCAGGCTTCACAAAAACAGGTTTTACAAAAAAAGGTTTTACAAAATCAGGCTTTACAAAAAAAGGTTTTACAAAATCAGGCTTCACAAAAACAGGTTTTACAAAAAAAGGTTTTACAAAATCAGGCTTTACAAAATCAGGCTTCACAAAAACAGGTTTTACAAAATCAGGCTTCACAAAAACAGGTTTTACAAAAAAAGGTTTTACAAAATCAGGCTTTACAAAAAAAGGTTTTACAAAATCAGGCTTCACAAAAACAGGTTTTACAAAAAAATTCTATATGTAATTTACTATTAAAATATAGATTTTAGAAATATATTTCCATTAAAATATGTAACTTATAATTTACTATTAAATTATAGATCTTCAAAAAAATTTTTCATAAAAATAAAATTGACAGTTAAAAAAATATAAAAAAATTTAAAGTACTAATTATTATAAAATAACTTTTTCAGATATTTTGATTAAGTTATTTAAGATGTCTAGGCCTGAAAATTACAACCAATTTACAATTACTCAAAAGTATTGTTATTATTATTATTTAGATGATGATGACATACAAAGTTTTCTATCTCTTCTTACAAAAGATGAAAAGAAAGAACTTCATGTTGAGGGTAAAAGACTTGAAGAAGAGGAAAAAGCAAGGAAAATAGCAGAATTGTCTGCTAAACTTAAAGCTAATGTAGCAAAAACGATTAAAGAATCTGAAGAAACAGGAAAGCCTATTTTCCCAGTATATCGTTAAAATTGGAGATATTATTCTAGTCAAATTTTATAATAATTTATTAAATTATCAATAAAATATAATTTTTGACTAGCAGCAATTTACCTAGTTTGTAAACTTAAGATTTTTATTAATAATACCTATAAAATAATTTATAAAAAATTGAATTTGATGCTTTTAATATTGGAGCTGTTGCATAAATCATAAATCAATAAATCATTGATAAATAAAATATTTATTTTTAATAAAATATCAATTAAAAATCAAAATTTGTTTTTTATTTTTAAGATAAAAGATAATAAATTGAAAATTTTTAAATTTTTTTATTTATTTTAAAATAATAGTTAAAAAGCTTGTATAGTAGGAGCTGTGCTGCTAGTCAAATTTTAATTTATGTTAATAAATTATTATATTTTTATTGTTAAATTATCAATAAAAATATAAGTAAAAATAAATAAAATATAATTTTTGACTAGCAGCACTGGGCC
>Ga0247831_1006603_pt1 | contig 13583 bp, 9 predicted proteins | sample LaCruzMarch2015__9_FD_192406 | JGI IMG/M metagenome (GOLD analysis project Ga0247831, IMG submission 192406) | Freshwater microbial communities from meromictic Lake La Cruz, Castile-La Mancha, Spain - LaCruzMarch2015_1m | ecosystem: Environmental > Aquatic > Freshwater > Lake | place: Spain...
GAGTTTCATTTTGGCAACTACCTATTCACCATTGACTTTGCCGATCCTGATAGTAATCGTTTAGATACAACCTTTAGCGAAGGGGTCGAGGAGCATAAATCGTACAACTTTATTAAGCTAGATAACGGACAGTTTGCCTGCCAGCCGAACAATCGTTGCCTTTGGTACGATGTGTCGCTGGTTCCTGCCGTGCTAAAAATACCTGACTTTAAGATACCTTCCGAGGTTTACAGCGTAGAGAACCATGCCAAGTGGAGCGCCAAGGACGAATGGTTTTATAACTTTGAGGAGATTAAAAGAGATGAATGAACTAGTACAAGAGAAAGACGTAACCGTAGAACCCATCCCATTTGCTGGACTGGTTACGATTGTTGAGCCGTCGGAGACCACGATTACTAACAAGCGTTACTGCACCAGCTGTCAGGTCATGCGCCCAGCAGACTACGGCAAGATGATTAAAGCAGGAAAAATAACCCGTTGGAAATGTACGGCTTGTTTTGAGCGGATCAACGTACCTAGATATGGAAGAAAGGCGAAAGAGATATGATTGAAACCATAGTAAAACCGCAGCCGCTAGATAATGACATTGCTGTAATGAAAATTCTTCAGTTGTTGGGTCAGTTAACTTTAAACGACATACAGTACATTTTGCAAATAACCAAAGTAGTTTATACAAAGGTAAACGAAGATGACATGGAATCTACGGCTAGTTGAGATGGTGGCAGATGACTGCCAAGATGGACGATACATTGAACTCAGAGAAGTATTTTACGACCAACTTGGCAAACCTTTGGGTCATACAGTTGCCACAGCAGGCGGGGAAAATGCTGAAGAGATTAAACAGTATTTGACATGGGCATTAGAGGCTTTGGATAAACCGATATTAACTTTTGGAGATGACGATGAAGATAGAAGTCAAGATAATCAAGGAGAATAAAGATGGTTCAGCCAACGCTGAAGTTAAGTTTGACAAACAAGGACTCGAAGTCCTCGTCCAATGGGGTCTTGTTGCTATGCTTACCAAGGGAATTGATGCATACAAAGTTAGACCCGATGAAGCTGAAGTATCTATTCAACCCTGCCCTAAAAGGGCGGTTACCAAAAAAGCGACAAAGAAAAAATGAGTAGTTGGCTAATTATCCTTACAGGCGTAATCTATGTGTATATCTCAGGAGAGCAGTTGCTTAAAGGGGATTATGGATTGGCTTGTATGTATGCTGGATACGCTTTTGCCAATTATGGTGCTTACTTGATTGCTACCAAATGAGTTTTACGATATATACACATGATGGCAAAAAGTTTATTCAATGGTTCTTTAATATAGATGAGCTTATTAAAGCCATGCAAAATAATCCCAAAGACACTTATCATCGAAATGTGTAGTTAATTACACATTAGTAACTTAAATGTTACTTAAAGTAGGTTAATGTACAAAATGAGATACAAAAGTTATATTTCCCGAACGGTGCATTTGTAAGAAAATGTGCAGTTAATTACACAAAAGTTACCGAACGGGGTATTTTGTAGGATTTGGTAATGCAGTTGCATTGTGTATACATTGTGTATACAAGCCAATAGCTTAATTAACGACTTCTTTAATACTTATGTCGGTAATAAAGTTTAAATTTAGACTGTTATGTCCTATTTTTGCATGATTTTTTTTGATAATTCATGCACTTAACCAGTCTTTTCCACAATAACAAAGTTAATGTTAAATAGATAACAAAGTAAATTACAGCTCTAATGGATCGAATCCTAGCTCATCCGCTACCATCTTACAACGGATTCTGAAGGGTTTTCCATGTTGAATCCACTTATCGCCCTTTTGCCTGTAAAAACTCATGTGAATCATCTCATGTGCCAAGGTAGTAAGCATAGTGTAATAATGACCACATCTACCAGACGATATAGTAACCGTATGCTCGTATTCTCCACCAGTATCTAATAAATATGTTCCCATTAACTCTGGGTCAGACGTAACAATAAACTCAACTTCCTCTGGTAGTGGCATCTTCCATTTGGTAAAAGGATAGCAACAGTAAAGAGAGGCGTATAAATTGCGTACTACGTCTGCGTTGAGCTTCATGTTTAAACCTTGTTAATGCAGCCACGAAATTCAAATTCGTCCTCTCCCGAAACCATAATCATTTCGGGCATCAACATCCTACCGTTTTCCCACGACAACATTACAAAGCCTGACCGCCAGTCAGTTGGGGCATCTTCCGTGTAATGTATGAAACAATCGGATTTAGGGTTCGCAAGGCATCCAGTTTGCACACCCCATCTCGTTCCATTATAGTCAGTGATCGGAAATGTGGAGAGATTGTGCGTATGCCCAGTCACCATATTACAGCCGCTGTTTAAACTGTTCCCTCTTGTAGCTCCAAAACCACCCTTCCAGCGGTGTTTAATTACAGTGTCCTCGTTTACCCAAAACGACCAGCACGATTTCCACATGGGAAAGTGGTCTTTAAGGGAAAACCCTAATACTCCCTCGTAGGTTGCACTACCGTTGTTTGCAAGAAATGTTTCAAAGCGGGCATCATGATTGCCTAAACACCAAATTAGCTCGGTGTTTTTACTGGCTACCGCCTCAATGCCATCCATCATTGCTTTGCAGGCATCAAGTTCTTCTTTGACCGTAGGTGTTTGAGACCAGTTAATTCGTTGATGTTTGCTGACTTGACTGCCATCAAAAATATCTCCGTTTGCTACAATTGCTTTAATCTCGTGTTTAAACGTCTTAATCATTAGCAGCAGGGCTTTGTACGCAGTCGTTACCTCATCGGGCTGAAAGTGGGCATCACTAAAAACGATGACTCGACCCTTTTCAATATCTATTCCCCGCCTGACATGACCGTCAGTTTCTTCAATCTTTTTAATTATTTTTGCTGGACTGTTGGGATTGCCAGGTCTTTGTGGGTCTGTGGTCGGGAGTTCTATGTTGTATTTAAACTCCAGCGTTCGTCTTCTGGAATGGGCTGAACGTATACTCATTTTAAATCTTTGAGCAACAAGATTTGGCGATCCTAAAGCTCTCCAAGCGGAGATAAAATCTTCATCCGTAACAAAATAATTTGACATCAAAAGTCCCCGTAAATTGTTGAATTACAACAATAAACCATACACAACTTTTGTGACAAATTTAAATAATTTATCGAATATTTAAAGTATTTGCCGCTTTAACACCCTGTTGAGCAATGATGTTGTACTGTGCCGTCAATTTATTAACAAGTTCTCTACGTTCTTCTGGTGTTCTGCTCTGATCATTTTTGACTATTTCAATCTGTTTGCGAACCTTGCTCATGTTTTCGCTGAACTTTCTAAGTGTTGGTGCGGAGGCAATAAGCATTCTCTTCTCTTCATCTTCCACCATTTCTCTAGCCTCTTCCAGTCGACCTGAGTTCTTTAGATCAGTAAATCCTTGGGCGGTACGGTTGGCAGTCTGTTGAATATCAAAGAAGTTAGCCACTGCTTTGTCTGCGTTAGGATCAGTCATAAACGCTTTGAAGAACGGCTGTTTCTCTAAATTTTTGGCAGCGCCCTCTGTTCCTTGGAGCGTGTAAACAAGCTGATCAGCCAGTCCAAACATAAACGTACCAGCCTCAGCAAAGTAGCCTTGGACTAAATTATCAATCTTGGATGGGGACAGACCAACAAATCCGAGTCCAGCGCCGCTTAAGAACTTAGCCGTTTCACTAGCGTTACGTCCACGCATCTCGACAGGAAGGCGGGATTCGCCAATACTTTCGACTGGGTTACCCGTAAAGAAGGAGTAGTTCACAATCGTCTCTAAGGCGGGTTTAATCGCTTGTGGTACTGGCACACCGCCTGTTGGAAGGTTATGCAACAAGCCGTCTTTATAAGCTTTGACCATCTCTTTGCCTGTGTCATTGCCATAGGCATAGCGTAGGGCTACCTCTGGAATGACTTTAAACAGGAATCCAACCTCGTATGGCACAGGAACTTTAAGGAATCCCTCTCCGATGGGGTTCTTAATTAGCCAGTTGTTGTCTTTAACGTAGTTAGGTTGCTTCTGATATTCCTCATCGTCTTGCATCAGCATAGCGTAGGCGACTGAAGCTCCGAACATTAAGGCAGCTCGCTGTTTAAACAGCTTCTTAGCTGCTTCTTTTTCCGAAGGTGGGAGGTTGTAACCTGTAGCGGCACGGTATACGGTATCCAAAGAAGTGATGGATGCTGACAAGAATGGGATCATTTGGCGAGCGGCATTCAGAATCTTGGAGTTTCCGTGTACCAAGAAGTTAATCGCTTCACGAGACTTCATGACGGCATAATTAACTGCCTCTTCTTCAGTCATGCCTTTGTCCAAAGCGGACTGTTTTTCTTTCTTAAAGATAGCCACACGAGTTGCCGCATCGGATGCCTCATGCATCAGCATTAACTTGTGGAACATCTTCTGCACATTACCCTGATCGACTTTCTCTGTGCCAACTTGATCAAGGAAAGTCTGCAAGTCAAGAGTGCTGTCATACTGCCCAATGACACCACGGGAGGCAAGAATCTTAGCCTCTTCCGAGTTATTGCGTAGGATGTTGATGTACTCTTTAGCCGAATGGAATGGGGTTACGATACCGCCATTGGCTACGATGCTTGCATGAATTGGATCACGGATTAACTGACGTATCCAGAACATAGGGTTTAACAACGCACCCGCACGGAGAATGTTAGTAGCTCCGCCAAAGAACTTTAAGACAGGTCCGAGTTCGTAATGCATGGACTCAAAGGCGGCAAGGTCAGTAGCGTTATCCACGACAACGTGAACCACACCCTTGGAGTCTGCTAAAGGATTGGTAGGATCTTTGTAGCGCAGGTTAATTCCTTGAGCATCAGGATTACCTACATCAACACCATTGCGTTTTTTGGTAGGTATTCTTGCCGCACCAGCATCAATCAACTGGGTAATAGCGACTTTACGGACTTGATTTTGATAAGCACCCGCCAACATAGAGGCATACTGTTTATCAATATTTTCCCAAATGTTACGTTGCAACGGAACAGGATTGCCCTCTTCGTCCAAAACAACTTTACCGTCCTTATCTCTTAAAAAGTTAGCACCCTCTAATTTTTGTACTTTAGGAGTGGCTTTTAAACCAGATGCAGTAAAGCCTAACTGACGCTCCATCATGATTTCTAAGTCTGTATTGGAAGCCGCTAAGGACACGTAGAACTTCTTGGCACGGTAAGTGTCAGCCTCTGACTTGCTAAACAGCCCTACGTTCTCCCAGAGGTTGATAAGCCCTGTATTAACTTTCTTCCAGACATCAAAGATTTCTTGCATTTCTGGGACGTTCTTTAACTGTTGCTCTGCCCAGTCAATTTGCTTTTGAGTTACCTGTTTTTCACGATTTCTTTTCTCGCCAGTCTTGGCATTATGGATACGGTCTTCTTCCATAATTTCTTTACCACGTAAGGCACGAGCCACTTCAGCCACAAAGCCACGACCGCTTAGTTCAGAGCCTTTGACATAGTAGTTGTCGTTTAAACGGTCAGCCAGTACTTGACTGTTGGCTAAGTTGTTGACTTCGTCTATCTCAATAATGAGAGATCCGTCTGAGTTAACAGTTGGGATACCAGTCTGCAAGCCGTTACGGATTAGATTGATGGTCTGAGCCTTGGCTCTAGCCAATAAGTCGCCACGCAATACTCCGTTGGTATAGATTTCTTCGTTTTGCAAACGTTTTGCAAGACCAGAGTTAGGATCTATAAAGGCAATACGAGTCTTAATCCGCTCTTCGGGGTCTTTAAACATCTTAATGATGCTGTTGATAGAGTCGGTAAGTCGTTTACCAGCCGTGTTGGCAGACTCCAACTTGGTATGTGTCTCTGGAGGAGCGTTAAAGGAATAACGTATGTCCTTGGATTCCTTGGTAGGAGCAACGTTAAACGCAGACTTGATCTGACTGGAATCATAGACCGCAAGGTTTTTGTTACCGCCTTCGCTTACATAGAATCCATCAAACCCAGCACGTTTAACTGCTGATTGAAACCCTGAAGACTCAATAGTGTTCCAAGACCCCTCGCCAATAATTCTTTTTAACCTATCAGGATTGTAAGATGCTCTTTGCAAAATACTTTGCATTTCCTCAGAAGTGGCAACATTTAAAACCTGTTCTATATCATTTGTTTTTTGATAGTCAAACGGATTTCTTGAATATACATAAACTGGAATAATGTTCTCAGCACCAGCTTTATCACGATTTACATAATCTAACAAATCAGAATAACCGCCTGCTATGTAGTGATCAGAAGGTAAACTTTTACCTTTTTTCAAATCTCTAATGTTTTGCATTATTTGATCAGTGTCTCTACCGTCTTCTTCCAAAAGTTTTACAACGGCTTGTAACTGATTTATTTTTTCTTCTTTTGTGGCAGAGTTAAAAGCATCTTGCTCCATGTAGTTTTTGCTAAGTGCTGAAAAATCTTTAGCAAATCGTGGATTATCTGTTAAGAAAATAGCATTAGCTTGTTTAGGTTTAAACTCCGTAATGTCTTGTGCAGTACCATGATACATAATCTTTGGAGTGCCGTCTTCATTAACAATCTTAGACTTGCCTTCTCTACGGTTCATAAAGGCATCAACCTCTGGGGTATCAGGAGCCTTTAAAGACATCTTTTTCTTAAGCAACAGAGTTCCCTTGGTTGGCTCTACTTTCTTCTCTGCCTCTGCCTCTATTTGATTTGGGCTAAGAACACGCTTTACCTTAACGCCAACAGGCTTAGGTTCAACACGACCTTCTCTACTTGCCTGTACCAGAATGCCACGTTGTTTCTCTTCAAACTTCTTAGCCTCTGGCGGTTGTATATTCTTGCCAGACCAAGCGGCATTACCGTATTTGGTGGGAATACGGGCATCACTGTACATACTTTGTACTTCGTAATGGTCAGATAGAGGTTTGACAAACATCGCATCGTCAGTCAATGGATCGTAGAGGACTAGATTTGGTCCGCTGCGGTATACCCGTTTAAACCGCTTGCCAAGATCTTCGATATGCAGGATCAGGTCTTCTAAACGCTCTTTGGTAACTTCAGCGGGTCTGCGCTTAACGTCAGTCTGCATCCGTCTAAGAATGTGGTTTGCTCCATAACCCTGATCGCTAATGTCGTCATGCGTACCGACAGGCAGACGGATAGGATACTTGGCAAACGGTGCAGCACCTGGCATAAACGCTAGGTTGCCCGTGTTGTTGGGGTTCTTCTCTGAAACTAAGAATGTAGTTGGATCTACGTTACCCAACGCTAGAGAATACCTACCTTCAGGGGCTACTTCTTCTGCTCTGAAGGAAAACTTGGGTTCTTTTCCCGATTCTCTAATTGTTTGTCTAACTGACCCGACAAAGGATTCACGGAAATCGTCAAGCCCTCTTTGTATATCGGGCTGTTTGGGTCTGCTTGTTTGAATCCCAGCGACAAGGCTAGTTCCACTAGGGTCTTCTTTCCAGTCATAACGGTTGTACTCCGATGATTTTGCCCCAAAAAATTCTTTGGATTCTATTGTTGAAATTTCATTAAGTGCTTCTGTAACGTCTTCAAGACCTTGTAAAAACTCTTCGTCAGTAGCTAAGAAAGGTGTTCCATCTTTGCCACGATAGTTAATCATAACCAATTCATTGCCACGAAGTCTAGTAAATCCAGCATATTCGCCAAATTTATCTTTAAAGATGGCAAGCATCTTTTTTTGTTGTGTTGGCGTAAGTTTTACAGTATCAAACTTTAATATAAAACCAAGCTGATCAGTGTCTATTAGCTTGGGGTCAGCCCTGAAAAACGGTGTAGCATCCTGTTTAAAAACGTAGGACATGGCGTTAGAAAGATCCAAGGCATCTTTTTCTGCTACCTCTGAATTGTCATTCACAATCTGAACAATTAAATTTGGGTTAACTTTGCCCTCATATGCTCCAGAACCAACGGTTACTCGTATTTTGCTGGCAACTCCAATGTATTTAGCAATTGCCTGAATTGTGTCGGCATCAGCAATCTCTTTGGTAAGCTTTTCTTTATATTTAAAGTTAAGTTCTTCAGCCTGAGCCATTTCTGACTGTACGGAAGGAATGACTTCACCAGTAATGTTCTGTACACGTGTCTTAATTTCTTTAGAAGGCTCACGTAAAGCCTCTGTAATAGGTAGTTCTGAAACCCGTTTTTGCATTTGATGTGAGTAATCCGCTACGGCACGTTCAAACGCAAATTGGCTTAATTCCTCATCACTTAATTTATTTTTCCACCCTTTTTTACGGTAGTCAATAAACATAGTCTTGGCTTTTTGGGTTACCCAAGACGCTGCCTGTATTTGACGTGGTGCTACATCTAGTTTAGAGGCAAGTAAACGCACCATATTTTCTGCCAACTCATACTGAGCATCGGTAGGTACGTCTTTACCAAATATCATTCTGGTCATATGGAGGTCGATGGTGGAACGACCACTGTCTTTGCCTTCCATTGCTTCCATTAAATTGCCGTAGAACGTATTAGTCTTACGACCTTCCCATTCCTCGCCAAAATTAAGAAGAGCATTAACTTTTTTGTTTTCGTTTTCTGTGCCAACCTTAATTGGTCTGCCTTCAGCAAACTGAGTCCAAGCATTTGCTGTTTTGGTAAAGTTAGCGGCAACCTCTGTATTGGCGGAAGTAATAGCAATAACTTGGAAGAACTTCTCTGCCAGCACTGCGTCATTATTAAACGCATCAAGCACTGCCTTTGCTGAACGCTCGTACCAATCCCTGCCTTTTAGACCTTGAGCGGTATAACTTTGTAATTTTTTAACGGCTTTTTTAACGTCTTCCAAAGTCTCTTCAGACTTCATGCCAACGATACGGTTGCCAATTTTTTTAATTAAACCTTCTAACTCGTTATCATAGATGATGGCTTGCTCAACACTAAGAGGCGTAATCTCTTTTTTATCTGTTCTTAAAGAATATTTAAACTGTGATTTAGGTGCATATACTGCATTTTTTGCCAGCACGAGCGGACCAATCTGAATCACTTCATCAGCAGAAACAATTGGTTGGGTTGTTTTACGGTCATAGAAATAACTATGACGCTCTGGATCCATGCCAACTTGTGTCCATGTTGAATCGTTTAAAGCATCCTCTGCTCTTGCAACCGCATCTTTTTCACTAATCTTTTTGTAATTGCCTTTAATTGTGGCAATCGTGCCTTTTGGCTTTCCACCAGCAATGCTTGCGGCAGCCTTCTCAGACATACCAAATGTGGCATCTGTTACCGAGGCTACGCTTTCATGACCAATTTTTTTGCCAGCACCAAATCCTGATGTTTGCTCATGGATGGTTGGAACCCATACCCCATAACGGCTATACGCTGGGATATCCAGCCTTAAACCAACTGGATGACCATTCTTTAATGTCTTGGATGGCACACCATAGGTCTCTTTATCTTCAATGGCACCTACAGCCTCTGCTCTTGTAGCTGGTTTTGGAACAAAATCATACGGCATGATTGTTTTGTATTTGTTAACCAGCTTGTCGTACTGTTTTGCGGTTATCTCTCCAGCCTCAAGCTTTGCCATTCCTTCTTGTAACTCAGGAATACGCTCGGTGACCCGCTTAAAGTCCATATCAATACGTTTGGTTTGATCGTATTTAACGGCTTCACCTTCTTTAACAGGCTCAAGGGTCTTTATGCCGCCTTCTTCAACTTTGTTAAAGATGTCATCGGCAGTAGTGAAACCTAGTTTGTTAAAGGAATTGCGTAGGGCTTCAAAGAACTTCTGTAGGCGGACAATGATGTTGCCAATCATGCCTGCTGGTAGTTTGTTTTTACTGTAGAAACGGAAAGCCTCGGCAATAGCCTCTTCTTGGATGTATTCGTCAAACCCTTTTAGGCTGCCGTAATCCTGCTTGTATTGATCTTGATAGCGTTTAAACAGCTTACTATCAATGATGAACTTTTGAACCCATTCAGTCTTGGCTTTATTAGTTAGGACTCGCCATTCTGCATCTGTAAACCCGCCAAGTTCTTTAAGGGCATGGATAGACTCATGGCGGAGAGTTCCCATAACGTCTTTAGCATCTAGAGCCAATGTAATTAGGTTTTTAACGTAAGAACCGTCTGCCTTGCCGTTTTCAATGCTATTAACAATGTTTAAACCAATCTTCTCTAAACCAAAACGCTTGAGAGTTGGCAACAAGGACTTGCGGAAAGCCTCTATATCGGCTGTTAGCTTCTCTTGTGCTTCTTTTTTAACAAGACCAAGCTTTTCTAAACGCCCTTCAGCACCCTCTAAACCTTGTTTAGTGGTAATTTCAATGCCTGCTGGCTTCTTACCAATACGGGAATCTAGTTCTTTTTGGGCTAAGTCTACGTAACGTTTGACCCTACCCGTTTGTTTCTGGGATGGGGCGGAATCGATGATCTGCTGCAATGTCTGGTCGTTTAAACGGCTTATGCCATATGCTTCAGCCTTTTCCTCGCTGTCAAACTTAACGGTTGGCTTACCTTTTTCATAGTAAGTAAACTTGTTTTGAGTCAAAGCCCTAGTTCCAACAGGCACTATTTTGCCTGGTTGAAGAAAAGGTTGTTGTTTTTGCCGTAAAGCTGCTATTTCTTGAGTTACTGCCAGATCTTGACCGTAATTCGTAGCTGACATTAAAAAAGTATCTTCTCCTAAAGACTTGGCTTTGAGCAATGCAGCTTCTCTTTGTTCAATACCAGCCTGTAATTTGGCAATTTCTTTTTCTAAACGAACAGCTTCGTCTTGACGGTTTTTTTGAATTATAGCCAGTTCCCTCTCTGCCTCTTCGGCAGTTTCTGGTTTAACATCCTCAATGGGTTGATTGCCATAACGAATTTCATAAAAATCAGGGGTCTCTCCCTGTTTAAATGTCTCTTTACGGATGTCCATGCCGCCAGGCAATTCTTTCCTTGGAGTGGGTTTCTGGATTATCTCTACGTTCTTTTCTACACCATTGACGTTCCGAACCTCAATGACACGCTCCAAGTCACCGCTAAGGATGGCTTGATCTAAAAGACGTTGCTGGTCTTTCCGTCTGGTTAAACCGCTATATTTCTCAATCTGTTTGAGTACGCTTTCCCTGCCATTTGGCTTATCGCCCATTTCGGTAAACTCTTTATTTACCCCGTTTAGAGTTTTGTTGTACTGCTCAGGGGTGTAGTGTTTAACCGTTGTAATGCCAGGTTGTAGAACCTGAGATTCCGATCCAACAGGAATTTTACCTAAAGCCTGTTTAACCGCCAACCGTTGGGGAGGAGACATATCCTCCAAATTATTAGTTCCAGTAGTTCTTTCTAGAAAGTCTCTAAAACCTTGGGTATTGATAGAAATACCACGTTCCTGAGCAATTAAATTTAAAGTTGTAGGCGGTATGTCATCTCCTGCCTGAAAACCTGTCCTAGAGGCTACTAAGCGTCCCAAAACGCCCTCTGCGGTCTTACTCTCTTCTGGGGTAAAGACATCAGCCAAGTCTTCAATAGAGAAAGTCTTGCCAATACGGGGTTTACCCATCGCCTGTCTGCGTTGGTTGATCTCTGTAATTTCCTTAGCACTAAGATCAGTGGTTTGGAATCGACCCAAAGGATTGAATAAAGGATCGTCCTCAGACGGCTCTACGTACTTCTTGTCTGGGGCGGGGAGGGCTAGGGTCTCAGGAACGCCTAAATTTTGTTTGGTTTGATCTATTTGTTGAAGTTTTTCTAATTCGGCTTGTTTTTGGGCTTCCTGTTCTGCTCTTTGACGGTCAATAGCATCCTGCCGTTTCTGCTCCTGCTCCATCTGCTTGCCCTTACTGACAGTAGCCCCACGCTCTAAGTAAGTGCCAGGCACGGCTAATGTACCTCCAAGGACTGCACCGCCAATGAAACTATCAAAGTATTCGTCTCTGGCTTGCTCGTCTGAGATGTTTAAACCAGCCTGTAGACGCTCTAGGAACTGTTGTCCAACCTCGGTAGCACCTTCAACACCAGCTAGTTTGGCTGAACCAGCACCATAAGCGGCAGTGGTTCTAAGCATTCCTTGTTCGGCAATCTTCTTGGCTAGTTCTGGAGTGACTTCTTTACCAGCAGCACCAAACAGCCTACCAATCGATGGGATCATTCGTAGGGAAACAACGTCTAAAGCCGTCTGTGGAACAGCCGCAGCAGCAGCTTTACCAAGGCTGGCTTCTTCTAAACTTTTACCTGTTTCCATCTGGCGGGAAAGGTTAGATCCAGTGAACTGCCCTAGAGAGGCAAGTCCAGCGCCAGCAAGACCAACACCTGCACCAACACCAAGGACTTTAGCTCCCACACCAGCAGCTAGGGGAGCTGCCATATAGGGAAGAGAACCGCCTAGTGTTTCTCTAAACTTTAGTAATGGAGCTTGAGACCAACCCTCTTCGGTTGGTTTAAACATCTTTTCGGCTAAGATGTCTTTTTCCCGTTTATAACGCTCAGCATCTTCTAGGCTCATTATCCCAGTTTTGCCAGCCAAAAGAGCTACATCGCCCTTTAAACGTTCTTTACCTGCGGAAAAAGCTCCAGTAAAGCCAGTATCAGGTTTTACTGCGGCAAGTTCTTTCTCAATTTTTTCTTGTTGGATAATGTAATTTAAACCTTTATCTGATAACTTAGTTAAATCACCAGACTCCAGTGCGTTTAAATCAGCATCTGAAAATTTAGAAAGATCCATTTTTATTTATTGGCTTCTCTTTTAGCTTTTTCAGCAGCAGCTTGCTGGGCTAATGAACTAGTGTTTCCCATTGGGGGCAAAGTAGTATATCCAGAAGTTTTTCTTAAATTCTCTAGTATTGGTTCATATTGAGCCATAAAATCATTATATATTTTTCTATTTTTTGGATCATCAAGATTCATAGACGCCATTGGATATTGATCTTTAAATCTTTTTCCAAGCATTTCTTCAAATTGTCTATAATCATCTTTAGCAGATTTTATTTTATCTTCTATTAATTTTTGTCTTTGAAGTTCTGCTCTTTCTTCTTTACTTAAAGTTTGACCTTCATAGTATTTGCCTACATTTCCATAGTGCATTGCAGCAACTCGGTTTTTGTCTAATGCAGCTTTTTCTGCGGCACGTTGTTTATTAGCTTCAGATAGATAAGAAACACCAGACAATCCACCCTTACCAATATTAGTAAATGCATAAGGAGACTCACCGCCTAACATTCCAAGACCAGCCGCAAGTAAAGCCATATTGCGATCTTCTGAGCGTTGTTTTCCAAGCGCTGCCCTGTCCAAATCATTTTGTTCCATAAACATTTCAAAGGCAGTTTTTGGAGCTACAGCTGGGGTTGCTAAAACTGGTGCTGAAGGGATTCCTTCAGAGGTAGTATCAAAGTCTCTAGAAATGTTGTTAGCTGTAACAGAAGGTTTTGGTTTTGGTGCATTTTCTGCTCTAATATCTTCTTTCATTTCAGCATAAACATCTTTTTTTATAGGTCTTTCATATCCACCTTGAGTACCCTGCATAGCTGCTATTGGGTCTAAAAACTCAGAAGCAGTACCCGTATCACTGTCTACAAGAGCCTGTATTCCTTCAGCGGCTGTTAAAGCAGCACCTAAATAAGGCACTTTACGTAAAACCCTGCTGT
>Ga0247831_1006604_pt1 | contig 13582 bp, 10 predicted proteins | sample LaCruzMarch2015__9_FD_192406 | JGI IMG/M metagenome (GOLD analysis project Ga0247831, IMG submission 192406) | Freshwater microbial communities from meromictic Lake La Cruz, Castile-La Mancha, Spain - LaCruzMarch2015_1m | ecosystem: Environmental > Aquatic > Freshwater > Lake | place: Spain...
TTGTTCTTATGATTGAGACCCCCCACACACTTCATACTCATAGCAGGTCTTCTTTATACATATATAATGCAATTCAGCACCTTCAACAGTGGCTACCGGTCATAAGGATGCAGCCACACCCTGATATTTGCCCTTTGAGACCTGTAAGTGGATTCCTACTAGGTGCAGGAGAAAGAATCACTGTGGCTGTGGGTTGTATGATTGACATCCCACACACACTTCATACTCACAGCAGGTCTACATTTAACATATATATATAGTGTTTCAGAACCTACATTGTTGCTAAAGGTCATATGGAAGCAACCCCAAATGTAAGTCCTACAGTGACTACCAACATTGATAACGGTGGAGGTTGGCATTACATCCTTATGACTCTCAACCATAGACTACCATAGATGGGTGCTCAAACACTTCTAATACATATAATATTGAACAGCAGTCCACTCTAAAGTGGTTCCCTGCCTCAACCATGTCATATTGATCTCATAAGTGTTCCTAGCTGTAAATCATGGGGCTTATTAACATGCTGTAATAGAGTTTAGCTGTAACCATATGACCACTAACCACATACAAAGTATGTCACTCATCTTCAATATATAGACTGGATGTGATATGAGTATCAAGAGGGTGAGGGGCCTCTATAACTACATACAACAGCTATGTCCAAGTGTAACTCCAACCACCAGCCTTTGTGAATTGCCCTAGACTTACCTACAAAGTACGTAATTACTTCTTCGAGGGGTGAATTCGTACGACAATCAACTGCCTACACAACTTCATCACCTCCCCACTTTGTATCTACGTAAATAAGTAGATGAAATTTTGGAGCAAATTTTGAACTTTTGAACATATCCTCGTTCCGAACGTAGAGAAGGTGGCGTAGAAGACAATATTATGCTAAGATATTCTCTATTCTATCTGTTCTCAATAATAGGTATGACAAACATTATTCGTGTTAAGCCCCAGCCAAGGCTTCCTGGTCCACGAGGATTTGTAATTGGTTCTGAAAATGGTAATCACACCTACCATATCACCAACGACTCAGGAAATCCATTTATGACTACGCCTGGGTCAGACCGGTTTTCGGCGTTCGAACCCATTAGCCCTCCAAAGATCGACAGGAAAGGAGTAAACGTACAAGAGTTCTCTAATAGATTAGATCTTATGAGCAAACCCACGACGACAAAGTATTTGAAAACTCATCACGTATCTCCAGGTGATAAAACTGCAGCGACGACGAGTCTGCAAAGTCATGGAACATTTCCAACAAGTCTAAAAAGTCTCGAAACACTTCCATCAGGTCAGGTGCGTCAAATGAAAGATGAGGCTGGTTGGACTGTGGCAAAAGCCGCAATGAAGGATCAGATTAAGCAAATTAAGATGAATATACCGATGGCAATGAAATCGATGATGGGTCCATCATCCAAGAAGAATTCTGTTGACCTTGCAGACCTTACGGTAGCAGCGATATGCGTTGTGCCACGACATGGTGGAGGGATTGCGGCTGGTCGAATGCCATTTGAGAGGATCCGAACGAGTTTGATGTTGCACATGATACGAGATAATCAGAATTCTCCTTCGATGGACAATATCCTAGACGAGAGTGAAAAGTCAATAAAGGGAAAAGTTCAGATCGCCAAGTTAAATACACGCTTACGAAATTGCATTGCCGACGATGAATCTTGCTTTGTGGAGAAATCACAGGAGGTTGTAAAGCTGGCAAAGAATACTCTTGAGGAACTCAACACAGCTGGAAAGTCATCTTTGTCCAAGAATGAACTCGGAAAACGAAACTTAATTTGTGTCAAATTCCTATCGGGGATGTACCGAGAAGTCATCAACGACGAGAGAGCTAATTCCACCCGTGATGGTCTATCACTGATGGTGGTTGGTAGTGCCTACTACGCGATTGGGAAGTTCGAATCAGCCCTATCCGTCCTGCAGAGGGCTGGAATCGAATTGAGTAAGAAGCTTTCGAAGTCACCGGAGTACAATGTGTATTGTGCCAAACTATTCAACAACATGGGATGTGTCTACTTTGAAATGGGCAAGTACGAAAAGGCCATGCAAACTTTCCAACGTGCATTACAGTTGTTTCACAATGACGATGGGTGTAATTATTCTGCCTGGATCGCTGCCATTGTGGATCAGGCATCGATAATGAACAATATGGCTTACACGTTAATCAAGTTTAAGAGATATGATGATGCATCTGAGTTGGTAGATACGTCATTCGAGCTTCAGCAAATCTTACCTGACAACACGGATAAGACGATGATGATATCTACCCTTAGTACTATGGCATTTATCTATTATCGGACAAAGAAATACAAACAGTCATTGGACACATACACAGCCTGTGTTCAGCTTCAGGATAAGAACCCCATGTATAATGAAAGTGATCATGTGGAAGTACTCAAGAAGATGGCTGATATATGCAAGAAAATTCACGACCATGAAAAAAGAATATACCTCTTGCGTTGTGTTGTGGTATATCAGCAGTGCTACCTGTTGGAAGACGACGATGAGGTATGGGAGACTCACTCAGCATTGGCGGAGGCTATGCAGTCGTTTGCAGATGCGGGTGGTGATCGCATCTAGTGACTCTCAGGTTTGTGTGATAGTAAGATATGTTTAATACATAATGATAGTTTTCATATGGTTTTACGATTATGATTTGCATTTATCACCCAGCAAACTAAGCGAATCTGAAATGTGAAAATAATGATTACCGGCAAGAGCGGATAGGTAGTAGCAGAAGTGTCTCGTGAGCAACGATTGGTTAGTTGTTCTTCTTTGAACCAATTGTCGCAGCTGGACCCTTGATAGGACCTAGAGGCAACGTCATGCCAAACACAGTCCCACCTGCATAAATAGCATATACATAACTCGCAACAATCGCACCGGCAAAGGAAGATACCCAATATGTAAAGTAAAATCCACTTGAACTTGGGTAGTCGCCATAAGCAAAGATATACCATGTCGTTGCTAGCATAGGATTGATAGCAGGTCCAGCACGTGGGAAAGTTTCAATCAAATATCGTATCCCCAGTGCCGTTAATGTTTGTTTAATCCAGTAATGGTACCTACCAAAGTTTAATTCCCAGTTGACGACATAAATAAGAAAACAGAGTAATATCATGGCAAGGAATTCAGACAACCCCGCGACTAATCCGACTTGATCATTCGTTGGGTTAAATTCAGGTCCACCCAATGGTGTTAAATGGAAGGTAGTTGCCACTAGTTTATATAATGGGAATGCCACTAGCCCACCTGCCATCGATCCCATAATACGTGTATATCCCTCAGTGTAGCTACATTTCCCTAATGCAAACATGGATAATGTTACGCCTGGATTCACATGTTGTCCACCCCCGAGCTTGTCCGCAGCAACGACACCCACTGCATGTGCTGTCCATGCCATCATCTTCGACGATGATCCGATCCACTTCCCAGGAGAGAACGTCAGGCCAATCATTAAGAGTGTACCGATGAATTCATCCTTGAAGGTTGATAGATATTTGTGGTTATCACCAACGAAGGCGGATGCAAGACAGATAATGAGACCGGGTGGGATAAGTGGGTTGAGGTATTGATAAATCGAGGATAGGAGGCTTAGGAAAACCATGCTTTGGCTGCTTGGTTCGTCGAGACGGCTGGCGCAGTTCAGGTGGCGGAAGAGGTGTGAAACTTCAACTTCAGTTCCCGCGCAGCATCGTTGGTGGCGTACAACCTCCTGTCGCCCAAACAGTGACAACGTAACGACCACCATGACCATGATGCTGCTCGATACAATAACCACTTACATTCTCTACATATTTGCATTCCCCACCGTATTTTGGCTAATCGCATATCTAATTCCTCAAATATACATGTCATGTATCCGTCCCATCCCAAATCTCAAGAAACGTTATCCCGGCGCATCATGGGCACTTGTCACCGGTAGTGGGAGTGGCATTGGACGTGCCATTGCATTCAAATTGGCAAGTCAGGGATTAAATGTAGTCCTTGTATCACTTGACGATATTCACCTATCGACTACAGTCAAGGACTTGCAAAAGCAATATCCACAATTGGAATTTCGGAGTGTGGGATGTAACTTTACACCTGGGTCAGACTATCTCAAACTAATTGCCAATGCTACCAAGGACATTGATGTACGATGTATATTTAACAATGCAGGGTTCATCGTTACTGGCTTTGTCGATCAAGCTCCACTACCCAAACTATTATCCAACATTGAATGTAATGCCACTGCAGCATTTGCTATCGCACATTACTTTCTTGATATTATGGTATCCAACAAACGCACGGGATGTATCGTCTTTACGTCAAGTGTGGCCGGTTTTATCCCCACACCCTTTGCTGCCAGTTATGCGGCAACGAAGGCATTCGTATCCCAATTGGCATGCTCATTACATATTGAGGTACGGGGATTAGGGATTGATGTATGTGCCGTCCATCCTAGTCCGGTATCATCCAACTTTTATGACAAGGTTGATCATAAGATTGAATTAATGGAACAGGCTCAGAAGAGTGCCGTGGGTCCCGAATCATTGCCGGATGAAATTCTTCGTAGTATTGGGTGTTGTGCATTACGTGATTTGGGCGCATTGGCATGGGGTACGAGAATGGGGACATTCTTCATCCCGTACAATACCTTTACTGCAATGTTTACATTGGCGGCACCATATTTGAATGATTATAAAGTTCATGACCAAAACAGAAAAGTTAAGAGCTCTTAAAAATAGATGTTTTTTTGTAGTTTTGTATTCAACATACTCAGCTGTGAAAATTATTATTAGATTGAATTACATTCTATGTTGGAGGAGAGAGATCATCAAGCTCCTGACTGACAATAAGGTGCGGGTGTAGATACCGTCGCTTGCAATCGAAGTACAACTTTATTATTCTATATAACAGCATTTTCTTCTCTCTTCTCTCTGCGTGTCTCCTTGTTTAATTTCATTACATGATGATAAAGGTACACCAGACTTTGAGGCGTCAGACCACTAATCTGTGATGCCTCAGCAAAGCTCGATGGGCGGTACCTATCAAGCTTTTCAATCTCCTCTTTACTAAAAGTAGGCATTAATGAATGATTGTATATAATATTTGGTGGTATCTTCACACCCTGTGATCTTCGCCAACTCTCTATGTCCTTCTCCTGGCGTACTACGTACGATTTGTACTTTACAGATGCCTCAACAGTGTCGTAAACTGACGAGGGGGTAGGTATCATAATCGCTGCTGCTGCATTTAACACTTCGGTCATTTCTCCACTTTCTTCGTCATCCATCGTCGATTGTTGTTTCTCCCTCGCTTCCTCTACCATGACATCAGCCATTATATCTTCCACCATACGCAATGACACATTAGGCATCCCCAACACCTCCTCGGCACTTTTCTTGTGACTTTCTCGTCCTGGTCTATGAGCGGCAACGCCACCCATTAGCTCTTCCCCACCACGATTGCCCCAGTCGGTGACGTACAGTTTGAAGTTACGCAATCGGTCGACATTATCAGTAATAAGTGTTCGACGTAGGTCCAATGCAGCCAGCCGTTCCGGGTCAGTAACTAGACCATAATCAGCACCCTTCCGTGTTAATCGCAAGTCGGCATTATCGGCGCGTAACGATATTCTATATTCAGCACGACTAGTAAACATACGGTAAGGTTCCAGCGTCCCCTGGGTAACAAGATCATCAATGAGAACGCCTATATATGCCTCATCCCGTCCCAATACGAATGGGATCGGAGCCTTTTCACCGCGATAGACCGCCCCGGCAACACGCCCTGCATTCGCACCAGCAATAATCCCCTGTGCGGCAGCCTCCTCATACCCCGTCGTACCACATATCTGACCAGCGAGGTATAGCCCGGCAATTGCCTTCGTTTCTAATGTATGCGTTAATACTTGAGGATTCACGAAGTCATACTCGACATCATATCCCGGTCGTACAATATCGACATTTTCAAGACCTTTCATACTACGGAATATCTTCTGTTGTATCTCTTGGGGGTAGGGACCTGACATGCCATTGGGATATACTACATGTGTATTCAGTCCCTCGGGCTCGAGGAATGAATTATGACTCTTTCGTTCGGCAAAACGTTCTACCTTTTTATATATCGATGGACAATATCGCGGCCCATTGCCTTTTCCATCTAATCCATCATACTGGGGTAATAAATGAGCATATTGCATTACCATACGATGTGTTTCTTCATTCGTCGCTGTTTGATAACAGTCGATCAATCTCCCAATCGATGCCAATGGCGGCTCTTCGCCGCGTGATTGACGCAGGTACGAGAATGGTATTGCCGGTCGTTCGCTTGGTTGGACGGTGCATGCATCCCAATTAATCGTACGGCCATCTAATCTGGCTGGAGTGCCAGTCTTAAGCCGACCAAGGGGGAAGCCGAATCGTTCTAATGTTACCGCTATTCCGACACTGGGCGGTTCGACGGCATCCGAATCGCGTAAATGTCTTCCACCGACGATACGATCATGACCAATCATTAATACACCCCGTAGGAATGTCCCAGTGGTGAGTACGACGGTGGAACATTCAATTTCGATACGTCGTTGGGTGGCGGAATCGATGGCAATAATACCACGGATACGCGCACGACGAGCGGAGGCATTGGCGGCCGCCGACGATAGCGATTTGGCACGTTCGAGACGCACTCCCCCTCCTCCGGCACTAGTCGTGCTACTTTGTTTTTCTCCTCTCGCTTCCACGTCAGATACGGAGGAGGAGGACGCGGGATCGGCCATGGGCGTTAACGTTTCTATGCCCACGCCTTCGTCCAATAATAAATCATCCGCACTTGCTTCGAATATGTCCAAATTATCATACATCATCCCCCCATAATAACCATCATCTGCGACGACATTGGCATTGTGATTACTACCGTCGTCGTCATCAGCACCGAGTAATAATCGTCGCATGCCACTCTTGTACACATCTCTATCCATCTGCGCACGCGGTCCGCGTACCGCGGGTCCCTTGCGACGATTCAACACGCGAAAATGTATCCCGGCGCGATCCGCGACGCGGCCCATGGTGCCATCCAGCGCGTCGATCTCGCGGACCAGGTGTCCCTTCCCGATGCCACCGATGCTCGGATTGCAGCTCAGTTCGCCGATCGTGGATATGGATTGCGTGAGCAGTAACGTACGCGCCCCGGTACGCGCCGATGCCGACGCGGCCTCGCATCCGGCGTGTCCGCCCCCCACCACTATTACATCGTACGACGATGACGGGTTTATCGATTCTTTCGCGGCCGATGATGACGACGACGACGACGAAGAAGGACGTGCTGTTGAGGCAGCAGTTCTCGAGAAGGAGGTAACGCATCGTCTGGTAGCAATCGACAATGTCGAAAGTATCATGACTGCAGTCTTCATCGTCGACGTTTTGCAGGATCTACTGTACCGCCGAGTGTTGCGGCCCCGAAGACACTGTGTTGGTTGGCTGGGCGCTGGGCGGGAAAGATTAGTCAGGGAGTGGGGAGATGACAATGATGATGTCCAACATCCGAGCGTTGCATAATGTCCTCCTCTTTGTTGCAACGACGTTGCCATCATCATCATCATGGTCCACCTTGCCATCATCATCGGCATCAGTTCGTCGACGCGCCACATTTTCATCCGACCATGACAAGAAAACGCTTGAATCCTCCTCGCACAAACAACAACAACAACAACAACAAGAAACGATGGTTATAGTAGATGTCGAGAATGTACGCGGCGCGACATCTTTTAAACTCAGTCATGCTGCATTATTGTCGCGTATATGTTTATGGAGGGAGGATCGATTATCAACGGCAACATCCACCATGAATTATAATGATGACGATCATGCATCATCATATTATTCCTCGCCGTCGTTACAATGTAATAGTATCGAACCGATGATATGGGTATGTGATCATGGTATACGACCATCCATCCATCATTTCCCTTCTTCTTCTTCTTCATACGGAGACTACTATTCTTCTATTGTTTATAATGATGATGATGTAGCCGAGATGAAGGACGAGCGTATAATGCCATGTAATTTTGGCGTTACATTCGCTGGACCACAACGTACGGCCGATGATGTCATCGTTGATATTGTTAAACTTCGTTGCCAATCGACCAATGACGACCAGAAGGAGGAGGAGGATGAAGTAGAAAAAGAGAATGGCATACTCCACGACGACGGCAACGGTAATGATGATCATGATGATGATGACGACGACGATCGGTCCATTCCTCCCACTAATATTGCAACGAGGAATACGACCGTCGTTATAACGGCCGACGCCAAGCTAATATCACGATGTCAACAGTCGCAGCGAGCCGGACGATCGATCTCGGATGTTATATTCGTCGAACCCGCATCATTATTAATGCAACTTGAACGATATAGAATTAATTCACACGAGGAGGAGACATTTTTGGGTAGTAGTAGTAGAGGAGACGACGAGAGGCAACAACAACCTTCGACTTACTCGAGTAGTGGCATGCGTAAGAAAAGTGAAATTGGCATAGGAAATGTAGATGGCAAGACAAGTACCATGACATCGTTTAAGGATAGTACTATTGCCATGGAGCAACATGCCAAGTTTCAAGCACGATTCCAAAGTACGTTAGGATTGGATGAGACACCACAGAGCGGAGATGACGTCGTCGTAAATGGCAATAACTTCGAGAATGACAACAACAATAACAACGATGACGATGATGCAACGCAATTCACAACTGGCGACTCAAGTGACGATACCTCCGCTGCCGCATTGTTAGCCGCTCAATTAAAGACTGAACAAATACGACGACATCTTCTCCTATCCGATGCATACTACTTAGCACGTCCGTCCAAGAGTGTACGTGGACGCGGAAAGGCCGTCGTGCATGTGAAATACAAAGATAGGAATATATCCAAAACACAACAACGAAAGTTGTACACACGACGATTGGGTAATCAACGGAGGGAGGATATGGCCTTGGGTGCAACACGACGGAAAGAAAATGCAGCACGATTACAACAGATATTGGATAATTATAATGGTGGAGTTGATGGAGTTACGGATCAGAATGGACCATTAATTTCATCATCGACCATGCTCTTACATATGCTCTTGCGTCAATTTGAGTGTGAAAAAGTATCACAATTACCAAATACCACATCATTCGACCCAACAACGGTTCTTGGACTAGATGGGACGACCAACGGGGCTATATCGAAGGTCAAACAACTCGATCCATTGAATTCAATTGTGAAAGTACCGCTACGAAATAATCATGCAATGAGCGATATCGACCTTCCTCCTCTTCGTATAGTGGTAATTTCAGACACTCATGGCTTCGAAGGAGCACTATCAAAATTCATCGACTCGTCATCCACCGATAATAATGATGATGTTGGTTCACCGAAGTGGGTCCGGTTAGGGTTTAGTGATGATTTTATCCTTCCTCCGGCAGACGTTCTTGTCCATTGTGGTGATTTTGCCGCAAGCGGGAGTCGTAAAACCCAGCGTATCGCGGCAAGACGGCTTGATGACTTCCTTGCTCGACAAACACATATTCCGGAGAAGATTGTTATTAAGGGTAATCATGATCCTGAATCTCCAGCAAAGGTACTATTTCCAACTTCGAAGGCATTGTATGTAAGATCTTCATCTACAATGATGATCCATGGGGTATCATTTGCTCTTGAACCTTACTCAAGACAAGCTATCTCGTTGCAAAGCAGCATTGGGAGGAGAACATATTCCTCGATGCCAACTCTACCAGAATGTGATATACTTGTTAGTCACGAACCACCAAAAGGAATTTTGGACATGACATATCACGGATTCTCGGCAGGTTCATTATACTTGCGAGAGCTAGTTGAGCACGCAGAACATAAGCCTCGTCTATGGCTATGTGGACACATTCATGAATCACGAGGCGTAAAGCAGTTCTACCCTGCGAATAGACGAAATGGTGGCAGCGATAACATTATTGACGCATCAACAACAATGGTAATAAATGCCTCGAATGCTAATAGTGGTAAAGCTAATCGTCTAGTATCAGGTGCAGTTGTGGTTGAAATAGAACGTCGTCTATCTAATACTTGGCGTGAGGAAACGGCAGAGACTACACTTCGATCGTCGCGGAGAGTAGATTACGAAGAAGGTGTATTTGACCCCGTAGCAAGATTGGGAGACGATTTGGAACTGTACACGACAAGACCAGGTGTTCGTAGACGAAAAGGAGTAGCTCAGTCAGTCCGACAACAAAAAGTTATCAGATCTACGCTTCTTACAAGTTAGAATATAATGTCACATCTAGAGGAAGATCAATTGTGAATCGATTTATTTATTCAAATTACACAGTCATCTAATCTATTTGAGCAAAACAAGTTAATAATATAATCCTCTCAAGCCTTACTTTACTGCGACTACACAGTCTGCGACATACGAGTACAAGTTAAAGTTATCATCGTTGTATTTCTTAGACTGCATCTTCTTCCCACTAGCAGTAGCTGTTTTAGCATTATCGATCTCTGGGTCAAGGCGAAGTAGGATTGCATCGTCTGCGACATAAGAGTACAAGTTATCATTGTACTTGTATTTCTTCGACTGCTTCTTCTGCCCGCTAGCAGCTGTTTTAGCATTATCGATCTCTGGGTCGAGGCGAAGTAGGATTGCATCGTCTACTAAGTACGAGTACAAGTTATCATTGTACTTGTATTTCTTAGCAGCTGTTTTATGAGAGTTGGTGTTGACCTGCATGATTGCTGTTGTTTTAGTTGGTAAATACTCGGGAGAGGCGGTGTAGATGATGTTTTTATTGACAGTTATTTGATTTTATGAGCTCAAGTTGAGTGGATCGAGTGAAGAAGCAAGAGCCTCAAATAACACAAGCAAGATCCCTAAGCAAGAGCTCACCAGGTGTTAACTGTGATCAGCTTTGAAAAGTGAATACTTGACTACGTGGCGCAAGCATTCTAGAGCCTCACAAGAGGAATAAGCAAGACCAGGAAAGAGGTATTAACGGAGTCGGGGAGGTTTTGAAAGGTTATGGTGACCCGCGAAAAACGGAGAGAGGCAGGAGAACTTCTCCCCTATTCCCTATTCCTCATGGCACGACATCTAGGACCTACTTAAAATTGGCGGACCACTCTCTTCCTCCTCGTGGCAATGAAGAGATACCCTCCCCACTTAAGTTGCAGCGCTCATTCTATTCGCTAGCCGCTCTTTACGCGATATCCTATGGGTCAATCTCTACAACTAATTATTACTTTACGTTCGGCTCACGTCCAGGAGCGAGCGAAGCGTCCATTGAACAAGCCGACAGTGTGTTTCAGCTGGTCAACTCTCTTTACCCAGCTCTGTGGCTAATCTTTCTATTCTTTGTTCCGGCTTTCATGGATGCACTGGGGCCGCGGAATTCATTTACGCTCATGATGTTTGCGTGGGCGATTGCATTCTGCTTCCTTGTAGGTGCATTCGTTATTGCCGATGGTGGGCCTAGTCCACTGATCCCCATATTTGGTATTATGTATTCAATATTTATTGGATGTTTTGCGGGTCTTGGATATACTGCATCAGAGTCATATCTTGACTATTGTGCAGAGTGGATGCCGATTGCGTTATCTGTAAATTCTGATGAAATATCCGTGAAGGAGCAATTGAGTAATGATGCAGCGGAGAATCAAGCCATGAATTTGGCCGAAGAACAATTTCGTCACAAGGCGGTAGCATCAAAGTTCAAAAATCGATTCGCAAGTCACCTTTATGCTATCATAGAGGTTGGGAGTATCATATTTAGTTTGCCGCCTGTGATTGGTGGTGACAGTGCGATGCTACCTCTGACTATCTCTATTGCAGTGTGCCTTTTTATTGGGGCGATCGGTGCACTATTTCTGTATGACATTCAGCCTCCACCTGAACATATTATCGATCAAAACTTGACAGTGAAAAATTCCAGCGGTGAAATTGATCATAATGCTACTGAATCTGGACACAATTCATTTCTTGTGAATGCGCTTCGATCAGCAGCAAAGAGTTTCATCGGCTGTTTTACTTGCTTATCAGCATACCGATGGCTTGCTGCTTTGGCAATTGTTCCTTACTTCTTTGCAGGTCAATTTGCTTGGTCTTACATTGCTTTTATCATACAAGGTGACCAGTGTGGTCTACGAGACCCTCCAGAGGGAGTCGGGATTTCTGGAATTGGAATGACAAATTTAATTGGCGGTGCCACTCAAGCTATCACGTCGTTCTTTGGACCATTAATGGTGGGCTCAGGAAAGTATCAGTTTAAAGAGTATGTGTACCCCATGGCTGTGAGTTGTACCCGTGTATGCATACCTCCGTCAACTTAAATTTCTTTTTAACACAATGTTTTTTAGATTGGTTACATCATAGGATTGATTGGACCCGTCCTTGTAATTGCTCTAGGTGGAATCAATGATGCATTGTGTGGCTCCTATGGGACTCAAATCGTACTTCAGGTACTTAATTCAATCCCCTATGCGATTAACAACTCAGTTGGTGTCGCAGCAGTGCTGTGTTGGTATGATGGACCATATCAGCATTTGGCAGTTCCAGCACTTGTCAGTCGATCAGTCTGGACCAATTTGGGGGCAGTTGTGGCTCCGCTTGTTTATACCGACTCGTTTGGTCTTCAAGCTGGTGGTGTTCCGTGTGCTGTGATGACAATCGTCCTCTACCTCTTTGCAGCTATCTGTGTACCTGCCGCCCACATGATCAACACTTGCCAAACAGGAAAATCTGATGGAGAGATTCCTGAAACAAATACAACACTAACGCGTGTCCGGCGCATGTCGGCTGGATTTACTTCTATAAAAGAAGATTAACTAATTTATGTGTTCCTCGCGGGTTTGTTGAAAAAGAGATGGTTGAGCACATTTTTGTTTGTCTGTCATACGTAACTATTGGCTCCAAGGAAGATCAATTCTTAATTTATTTTAATATTCAAATCACACAGTTATCTATTCTACTTTGAGATAATGTACAAGTACAGTATTCATATCAAGCCTTACTTTACTTTGTCATCTGTTCACTAGCAGCTGTTTTAGAATCATTAATCTGTCGGTCAAGACGAGCTTTGCAAGCATCAGGCGTTTCATCATCGGGTACAGCCAGCACCAAAAGATCATATGCTACTGCTCCTTTCTTGAGATGGATAGCAATGGATTGATCGGATGCTTTGATGAAGTAAAAGTTCTTCTCCTCGTGATGATAGTAAGTACCGGCAGTTAGTAAACCTGGAATATTCACACCAACTTTAACACCCTTAAAAGCAGCAGTGGCTTCGGGGGCATGAGCTACGATGTTATCAATTGCATCAAGCGGAATTGATAGATCAGAGAGAGTCATGGTGAGCAGTTTGTTGAGTACTGATAACTTAATGTCCAAAGTTTGAGAGCTGGCGTTGACGTGGAATAGCATGATTGTTTTTGTATTTATCCGATAAATACTTGAGTATTAGTGGAAGTTAATTGTTGTTTGTATTGACAGTTGTTTGATTTTAGATTAGGTAAAATCTACTCACCAAATGAAATTCACTTTTACTTTGCCA
>Ga0247831_1006606_pt1 | contig 13578 bp, 11 predicted proteins | sample LaCruzMarch2015__9_FD_192406 | JGI IMG/M metagenome (GOLD analysis project Ga0247831, IMG submission 192406) | Freshwater microbial communities from meromictic Lake La Cruz, Castile-La Mancha, Spain - LaCruzMarch2015_1m | ecosystem: Environmental > Aquatic > Freshwater > Lake | place: Spain...
CATAGTAGCCAAAAGTAGCCAGGCCAGTAAGGCCTGCAAAACTCGCAACAATTGCGGCATTGAATTTACGCGCGATGTCGACATCTGACCTGTCGACTGTTTTACGGTATCGGATTAACCAGTAGAGACCTGTCACTGTTCCTGATCCAAGGATCATGAGAACAATGACATACGTGCCAGTCACTGGCATCTGAACGAGGCCGAACCCGGATTGAAACCCAATCACGAAGGCGAACCATTTCGTGATTTCAAATTGTTGTCCGACAAGTTGCAACAGGACTACTACCAGTAGTACTGATCCCATAACGCCAAACGAAAAGCCAATTAAGGTGAGTTTAAGCTTTTCAGGGCTGACAGATATAAACAAAACGATCAGCACGGAAATTAAAATCGGAATTCCAAATTCAAAATTGTTTATTGCACTCAAGCCACTGGCAATCCCCAGTGGTACTAAATATATTAATTTCGTATTACGACTTGCCAATAAAAGCAAGATGCCAACGACAACAAGTGGAAAAGTCCTTACAGGGATCGCTGAAAAGAGTGCGGTGATTGATCCAAAGGGGGACTCTGCTGGTGTTCCCTTGACCAGGATTAATGGAACAGTCAAGATCAAGGCCAGCGGTCGGATTCTCTGTGGTAGCACCTTCCAGGCAAGGTATACAACACCTGTAATCGTCAATACGCTGAGCAGACTCAACCAGATTGAAGCAATTAGGTATGAGAAAATTGGATCCACTAACAAGATAATTGGGGCAATAAACCATCCTAGTAGCGATGTGTATTGAGTCGTGAAGTTACCTAATGGGAATACTCCAGCACCTTGGGCGAGGAGTTCATTGACTACAAGACTTGAGTGATCGAGATCAATTACCCCCCAAGGGGGTTGCAAAAGTGATGGAAGGTACCAAACCAGAAAGATCGCGATCGAAATAGCGCCTATGTACCAAATTAATGGTTGACTTGTTTCGCTGAGCAACCGCGACATTAAGGGAACGAGTGCAATCGCAATCAAAGTTACGAATACACCGAACCCGAACCAAAGCGCGTCACGTGTCATGTCTTCAATCGTCTGTACCCACGAGATAGAAAGAATGCCGATTGCAAGTGCATAACCGAAAAGAATGACTGCATATTTTGAATCGTAAAGTCTTTGGCCGAGCGAACTAAATGACATGACGAGCACCAGGATCACGGTCGAGAGTCCAGCACTAACCCACACCAACTTGTCAGCGTTTTCTGGATCAATTGGCGAGCCGTCAACAGCTTCCGAGATCAAGGCCGATGCGCGAAAAAGTATCATGGGAAGTGACGCGGCTAGAGCAAGAAAACCCAAACTCAAGACATAGACTATTTGGGATTCATCAGACTTCGAATCGTGTTCTGTGAGTAACTGATTAGCTATTTTATTGATAGTCTTTCGCCACCCAACGTCGGTAATTTGACCTTAATATTCGTGCCTATTATTGATGCGATGCTAGGAACCCTATCTGCTAGTCTACGACCTAATAGGTCTGGTGACGAGACATCAGCTGCGGTCAATTTATGAGTTAAAGGGGCGAATCTCACGGTGGCGAATGATCGTTTGCAATCTGAGGTTGAGGTCGCGACTGGGTTAATTCTCGACATGGCGTACACCGCAAACAAGGGTCATATTGGTTCCGCCCTGTCGGTGGTTGAAATCGTGATGGTTGGCTTGGAATTCACACGCGGTCTTGGTACGGATTCGATAAATCGCGATAGATTCGTGCTGTCAAAAGGACATGCTGCAACTGCTCTCTATGCGGGTCTCAGCGCTAAGGGAATACTCGATGCGGCGGATCTCGCAACATACTGTGCTTCGAAGACTCTTTTGGGTACACATCCCCTCACTCAAGTTGTTGGAATTGACTTTGCAACGGGTTCACTCGGCCAAGGTATTTCATTTGCTACGGGGGCGACTCTTGCCGGTCGGTTGCGAAATGATGGTTCAGCTGTCACATGCATATTGAGCGATTCAGAGTTAGATGAAGGCTCTACTTGGGAGTCGGCTTTGATCGCTGCACACCTTGAGCTGGGCAATCTCACCGTGGCACTGGATTTTAATCGACAGCAGGCGATGGGATTCACAAAAGATGTCATTTCATTGGAGGGTGTCCCTAGCGCTTGGCAAAAGATCGGGTGGGAGGTGATCGACTGCGATGGGCATGATGTGGATGCACTCGCTGCAGCATTTGCTGCAGCTCGAGATTCGACGAGACCGACTCTTTTGGTATGTAACACGAAGGCAGGGCACGGTGTTGATTTCATGGAGGGAAAGGTTGAATGGCATTACCTTCCCATGACTGACGACCAATACGAATCTGCGAAGGGCCAACTGGTTAAAAGGGCCCGCAGATGAGGGTTCAGTTTTTAGAGGGCCTTACGAAGTTGGCGGAAGAAGATTCAAGGGTTGTTTTGATCACCGCTGATTTAGGTTTTGGTTCGATCGAAGTATTCTCGCAGCTCCACTCGCAACGTTATTTTAATCTTGGAGTGACTGAGCAAGCAATCGTCGGTGTAGCCACTGGGTTAGCCGAGGGTGGCTTCATCCCGTACTGCTATTCAATTGCCTCGTTCTCAGTTGCACGAACTTTTGAATTTCTTCGAAATGGTCCAATCGCTCACCAACTCCCTGTTCGAGTTATCGGAGTCGGACCTGGATTCGATTATAGTTTCGACGGTCTGACGCATTATGCGCTTGAAGACCTTGCCCTGATGGGTAGTCAGCCACAGACTAAAATTGTTGCTCCCGTCGATGGAGATCGAGCCTTTGCCGTTGGTGAAAACGGTTTTGAAGATGAAGGACTTGTCTACATCCGACTGGCACGTTCTGTATCACCTAGTTCAATTCCAATTCTTTCCAAGGAAACCAAATTGAGCCCCGTAGTCGTACTGGGTTATGGTGATTCATCAGCGAAGACGCAAGAACTTGTTGAACTAATGCGAGCTAGTGGAGTTGAAGCTAGTTCTGCCATGGTTGAGGAGATCAGCAAAGATTCCTTGGAAGACATCGCCCAACTTATGTCGGAAAATTCGGTGAAGTTGTTGGTCACGGTCGAAAACCACTACGTGAGGGGTGGTTTTGGATCGATGGTAACTGACGCTCTGATGGAGCGTGGCTGGTCGGGATTGATCAAAAAATGGGGTATTGAATCCCTTCCAAATAGTTTTGTTGGGTCATCTGATTACATGATGAAAGAATATTGCACGAAAGACAGTGAAGTTCTTAATTTTGTCCTTCGGAATCTCGGGTGAAATACGGCGGGAGAATTAAATGAGGGATCTCACCCAGATTGAAGGACCCATAGTCGTAATTGGTGTGGGTGGATTCATTGGAGCCCATCTGCTTTCGCGGTTGAAGAATGAGCGCACCGACGTCACTGGACTTACCACCTCGCTGCCGGCCTGGAGAACTGAAGCGCTCGGCATTGAAGGAGTGGTTGTTTCCACATCAAGACGTGAAGTGCTAGAGGTATTGAAGGACATTAGACCTCGAACGATTTTTAATTTGGCCGCGCATGGTGCCTATCACTTTCAAGTTGACATGGAAAAAATGTGGGATGTAAATTTCCGGCTAGTCCATGACATTGCTGAATGGGCCGCCCAAGAAGATTGTGCGGTAGTACAAGCGGGAAGTTCAAGCGAATATGGGTGGAATTCGCATGCACCATCTTCAGGATCCGAACTACAGCCGAACAGCCTCTACGCCGTGACGAAAGGGTCTGCTTCGCAATGGCTTGAGCACATGTGCAAATCCTCCAGTTTAAACGCGGTCACGTTGCGCCTATATTCTGTGTACGGACCGCTTGAAGACCCCTCTCGACTTTTTCCGACCATCATCAGAGCGGCCGAAGATGGAAATTTCCCACCGTTTGCCAACGCCGCGACAACCCGAGACTTCATTTATATAGACGATGTCATAGACGCTTTCCTGTCCGCAGGTGTTCGAGTGAGGGGTGACGCCTCGGGCCACTCGATTTCAATTTGTTCTGGAAAACCAACAACCATGGTCGAACTATCGGAAGTGGTTGCGCAGAATTTTGGAATTCAAGAAAGTCCTGTGTTTGGAAGCATGACCCGAAAATGGGACCTCGCCGAATGGTTCGGAGACCCGGAACAGGCCTCCGAGTTACTTGACTGGAGGGCCAAAACTTCGTTGGCGCAGGGTTTATCTGCCACAGCGGACTGGTACCAGAGTGGCTCAAATGCCCAATACCTTGCAACGGGGCTCTCCACAGATTCGAGACAAATATCGGAAAGTAGCGAATTACATTTACAAAATCTTGATTCGAAGGAAAGTGTCAAGATTTCCGGGATCGTCGCCTGCTACAAGGATGGCCAGGCAATTTGGCCTCTCTATGAGCGGTTTAAAAAGACCATGACTGACTTGGGTCTTAACTTCGAACTCATCTTCGTAAACGATGCCAGTCCAGATGATTCGTTAACTGTTCTTGAGGGCCTTACTTCCACGGACTCTAGGGTTATCGCCGTAACCCATTCTCGGAATTTTGGTTCTCAAGCAGCCTTTCTCAGCGGCATGCGCAAATCCACTGGGGATTACGTAGTGCTTATGGATGGCGACCTGCAAGACCCCCCTGAACTGATCGCGGAAATGTGGGAAAAGTCGAAGGAAGGCTACGACGTTGTCTTCGGGCATCGCGTTGATCGCGAGGCGCCTTGGATTATGAGGCATGCGTACAAAGCCTTCTACCGGGTGTTCGATACTTTGTCACCATTTAAAATTCCGCGTAATGCGGGGGATTTTTCATTAATGAGCCGGCATGTTGTTGAGGTAATTACTGAGATGCCGGAGCGTGACCTGTTCATTCGCGCCGAACGAGCCTACGTAGGGTTCCGCCAAACGGGCGTTGACTACGTTCGACCTGAGCGAATGTTTGGGAAAAGCACAAACAGTCTTGGTCGCAATCTCGGGTGGGCCACCCGAGGCGTACTCGCGGTTAGCCGTGCACCCCTCACGGGGCTCAGTGTCTTTTCCCTAATCTTGGTGGGCCTTGTGGGCGCGGCAATCGTGTTGCAATTGGGGGCCAAGATTCTTTTTCCCGACATTGCACCCGAGGGCCTCACATCCCTTTCCGTTTTGATTCTCGGTATGGGAGCGTTGAATCTTCTCGCGATCTCAATCGTGGGTGAATATGTGGGTAGAATCCTTGAGGAAACAAAGCGTCGCCCAAGGTACGTGACGAATTCAATCACCCAAGACGGTATTACCCGCAATGCCCGAGAGCGCAATGGAGAAGAACGTGGATATTAAAAGCACTGCACAAAACAGAAGGCCATGCATTGTGTGTGGTTCTGTGTGCGAAGTCGCGTACGCGGAAAAAGTATCCGAGGAATCAATGAATGATTTCACGTATTCATCTCGAAAGATTCCTGAACTGATGCATTATGAATACCAAGAATGCAAATCTTGTCAGTTACTTTTCACATCTGATACCCCAGAACATTCTGAACTTATTAAGGCTTATGAAGTCGCGGCCTATGACTCTGCTGTTGAGTCACACTTGGCAGCCAAGACTTACCTGAAGAAGTTGCAAAAAATGATCGGCACACGGATTTCATCAATTCTTGATGTTGGTTGTGGTGACGGAGCTTTTTTACAGGCATGTATTGAGGGTGGTATTGCCACCGTCGAGGGAATTGAACCCTCAACAGCCGCATTTAGTTCGGCTTCTTCTGACTTGAGTCAACGCATTTTCAAGGGCTCTTATGACGACTATGAAACTAGCGAGAAGTTTGATGTAGTAACACTATTTCAAACAATCGAACATATCCGGGACCCTATTGGTTTTCTCAAGGATAGCCAGAAGTTCATTCGACCCGGCGGCTTCGTTGCAGTCGCTTGTCATGACTACACCGCGTTGCCGAATAAATTGCTTAAGGACAAATCGCCGATATTTGATATTGAACACCTGCAGGTCTTTTCACCTGAATCAATTTCTAGAGCCATGACCATGGCCGGATTACGTAATGTGAGGGTAGAGGCCTACGCAAACACGTACCCGGTTTCTTATTGGTTACGACTCTCCCCGGTCCCAAGAAGTTTTAAGGAAAGCCGATTCCTTACAAATAAATTAACGCGCTCTGCAAAAATAATGCTCCCTGTGGGCAACATCATGGCGATCGGGCAAGTTTAGTTTTGACCAGTCATCGATTGATGCAAGAGTCCAAGTCCTCCAATTACGTCAGAAAAATTGCCGTAGTTGCATTGACTTCGCTTGCATTAATTTGGGCAATTGTGCGCGTTGGCCCAGCGACACTACCTGACCTCGTGGGCTATGTTGATCGTTTTTCGGTCTGGCAAGATCCCAATCTCCCAGCAGGTATCAGTTATATTCGCGAAAACTTAATCCACATATTGATCTACCAACAGCTCGGTGAACGCGGAATCAATACCTACATGATTCAGTGGGCGGTTACTACCGCTATCGCGCTCCTCCTGCTCAGCCTTTGGTACAGCGACTCGGCTGGGCCTGGACGCCGCAGCCTTGGTATTCGATTGGCCTTTTTATCCCCGGTAGTCGCTGTACTTTTTGGCTTTATCGGGAGCTATGACCCGATCACGGTCATTGGTGCAGTTGGGTTGTTATTCGCATGGAGGAATAAGTCAAGGATCTTGGCGCTTGGTGCTGGAGTCCTGTTAGGTTTTCAGCACTGGAGTCAGGCCCTGCTGATGGTGGTGACACTGTGCATCGTGATGTGGGCCCTGTCACGCGAATCACCCTGGTTCGATCGGGGGAGAATCCTTTGGTGGAGTCCAATCGGAGTCATTCTGGGCAAGGGGCTTTCATTCTTGGTACTTTGGCTGGTTTCTGGTTCAGTCTCAGGCAACCGATTGTCCTACTTTGGGTCGGAAGAAATGCGGTCTGCGGTCATCACCTCAATCAACCATTTTCCAATTTTGCTTTTTTCAATTTTTGCTGGAGCCTGGGTGATCGTGGCCAAAGTGATGATTGCCTTAAATCGCACCTCGCTAATTGTGATAACGGCCTCGCTTGTTGCGTGCATGGCTTTGGCCTTTGCCCTAACGGATCAATCGCGAATCTTTATTCTCATCGTCTTACCTTCACTGGCGCTGATGACACGTTGGGTCCTAGAGAATCCCTCAACAACGGGACGGGACCTGAAATTAATTGAGGTACTCGCCTGGGTCCTGACACCGGTGCTTGTATGGACTTCATCCTTGGGCTTGGGTTATGTGCAATACACGGGTGCCCTCGACCAAATGATTATGTTCGTGCAGCAAGTCATGTCCTATTGAATCCAGATCCCTCGGTGAGTCTGGAATTGGTCTTGAGCCCGAAGCAGGGTGAATTCTTCGGGCATCAGGTAGCCCAGCGGGAGATCTAGTTTGAGTCGTCTAACATCAAGCCATGAAAGCAATATTGCTTGCGGGTGGGTTGGGAACTCGCATCCGCGAGGAGACCGAATTCAGGCCGAAGCCGATGGTCGAAGTCGGCGGAAGGCCAATCCTCTGGCATATCATGAAGCACCTATCCACCTTCGGTATCAAGGATTTCATCATTGCGACCGGCTATAAGAGCAACATGATCAAGGAATACTTTCTCAATTACGAACCGCTGGGAAATGATTTCACTATTTCGCTGGGAGATCGGGACTCACTTCAAATTCACGGAGAACACGATGAATCTGACTGGACCGTGACGGTCGCTTTCACAGGTGACACCACCGAGACAGGTGGCCGTGTGCTCAAGGCTTCACAGTATTTGGATCCAGACGAAGATTTCTTTCTGACCTACGGGGATGGATTGGCTAACGTCAATATCGATGCTTTGAAAGCTAGGCACCGGGAATCAGGGAAACTTGCGACCCTCACCACTGTCCAGCCAACCAGTAGATTTGGTCTCCTAGATTTTGATGCAAATGGTGACGTCACTTCTTTCCAGGAGAAGCCTAGATTAGATGGGTGGATAAATATTGGTTTCATGATTCTCAATCCGCAAACATTGAGTTACTTCACAGATGATTGTGTTCTTGAGTCGGGGCCATTAGCCGCTTTAGCGCGCGACAACAACTTGAATTCCTACAAGCACCGTGGCTTTTGGCAGCCCATGGATACCCTGCGTGAATCGAAGATACTTAATGATCTCTGGGATAGTGGCGAACGGCCTTGGCTGAAGATAGTCAAGGAATAGCAGAAGAAAACGAATGATTTAAGCCAATGCGATTGGCTGATTCCACCGTGGAACTGTTACAAGGGAATCGAAGAGGAGCTTCACTCCTTGAGCGAGTGGCATTGGGTTGAATTGCAACCCACGATCGAGCCAACTTGGGTGCATGCGCAAATCCGTTGTCTGCAATGGTGAAATGGCCAATCTTGCCAAGGTAATAGGAACCTTTCGGCGAGCTACGTGTGAAACGGTGGAGATCACAGCGCCCACAGAGCTATTTTCACCGGACCCGATCAGCGAAATTGACGGAAGGTCAACAGCGATCTCAAGAAGCAGGAGTTGAGCAGCATCCGTGACATAAATATAGTCACGAACTGTGTCCAGAGGAACAAAAATTTGTAATGCTTCTCGGCTGGCTGCTGCAGTGCACAGTCGATTTATTAATCCTTGACGCGGCCCGGACCAGGGTCCATAGAGATTCGTCACACGCGCAATGTGGACGCGAAAATCGGGAGATAGTCTGCTTGTCCCCAATTCCTCTATTGCAATTTTGTCTTGACCGTATTGATTTATGGCATGAACCGGTGTGTGAATATCAAAAGGTGGCGAAGGGGATCCACCCAATACACCTCCTGCGCTGGAGACTATTGCAACCGTTGATCCTTTCAGTTTCTCAACGCTTGAGATTGCTTGTACAAAATCTTGAAACGCGTCGAGTTCACTGCAGTGCGCTAGTTGTTTTTTCCCTACGCCCTCTGAACCCGCCGCCCAGATAATTGTTGCAGGGGCTTCGGGTGCAACGTCACTGAATTGCTGAGCAAGCTCCTTAAGGGCAAAGGCTCGGTCACCCGGTGAGTTCCAAGGAATCTTTGAATGAGGAAATACATTCAGATGTTGGTGAGTAGCCGCATGTGCAATTGCAGAACCGAAAAATCCACCCTGACCTAAAATCCACATGGATGTTGCGGGAATGTGTTGCGTCAAAGTCTTTTAGTTCTCGTGTGGGGAGATTTGTGGAAAATGCTTCAGAGGATCCTCAACTACAACATAGAGGGGCTTTCCCAACGACATGTTTACTGCCGTGCGCAAATACTGTGCAATCACTCCCAGTGACAAGAGGATGAGTCCACCAATAACCAGCGTCGCTACAAAACTTGATGTCCATCCTTGTGGAATGGCGTCGGCGAATAATCGTTGAAAAAGCACCCAAATTGAAAAAAGTATTCCGAGCATGAAGAACACGAATCCGATTATGGAGACGAACACTAAAGGTCTCGTTCCGGAGGAGATGACAAGGCGACCAAAGTGCGCCAAAAGTTTTTTGAAAGAGTAGGTGCTCCCCTCGCGGCCCTCATTTCGCATGGGGATGGGTGTGATCGCACTGGATGAGACAACCCAGGACAGAGCGACATCGAGGTAAACCCCGGGCCCCGTGTAAGCGGCAGTTCCACGCGCAACTTCTCCAAGGATGAGACGGAAACTATGGAATTGATCAATATTGTTATCCCCGACCAATTTCATAAACGTCCAGCGAGCACTTGCCGAACTTGCATTACGAAACAATCCGTGGGGCCTGCCATTTGATGGTGAGGCGTACACAAGTTGAGTGGAGTTGGACAAGGCGCAATCGAGGAGTTGCCCGATGTATGCAGGGTCATGTTGACCGTCCTCGTCCATGGTGACCACCCATTCACCAGCGGTGGAAGACATACCAGCCAGAGTTGCCGCGTGCTGGCCGTAATTGCGTGAGAGCCAAATAGCTCTAATCCAGGAGTACTGGGAATCGAGATGGCGAACAATGTCGGCGGACCGTTGTGAGCCACCATCCCAGACCAATAGCACCTCACTGACGACAAATGAGTTGCCTTGTGGAGAGTTTTGAGGTGTCACCTGCCCTGCAATCTCTTCCAGCAGTGCGCTTAAAGTGTTGGAACCGTCGTAAACGGGAATCACAATGCTTACGTTGTGGGTAGTTCGCTCATTCGCCACAGTCACGGCCATAGCCTATCGTTGAGCAGTCCTCGGGAGTTTGCCTAATACACTCGATTCGTGCCCACTCCTTGGACCCTGCAGTCGATTTCAGGGCTGTATCGTGTGGGGAACCCTCAATTTTCTGATTCGCGCGGAACTTTTAACAAAATCTTGGCAATGCAGCCCGAGGATCAAGCCCCGTTTCTCTGCGATCAGGTGTACTGGTCCCAATCGCGACCGGGGGTGGCACGAGGCATGCACCTTCAATTACCTCCCCATGACGGTCGCAAACTCGTGTTTGTCACAAGCGGACGAATCCACGATTTCGTGATTGATCTGCGCATAGGTAGCCCGACATTTCACACTGTATGGAGTGACGAACTCACGCCGGTAAGCATGGGGGTTTTTATTCCAGCTGGTTGTGCACACGGATTTGTCACCTTGGAAGGAGACGCGTCCGTTGTTTACGTTCAGGAAGGTGACCACCACGTGGATAGTGATGGAGGTGTGAACATGTCCGAATTAGAACTCGGCTATGACATTAATACCTTGACCTTCTCTGAACGTGACCGTGCACTTCCCATGCTGGGTGAATTCGCATCACCTTTTATCTTTGAGCAGTAGGCGTTGCATCCTGGTCCCTGGTTTCACTGTCTCCACTCATTGATGTGGGATGATTGATCATGCGGATTCTCATGGCGGGTGCACGTGGCGAGGTGGGCCGAAGTGTCTCTGAAGCATTGACGAATGAAGGTCATGTGGTGACCCCAGTGAGTAGCAGAATCTCACACGTGGGACCTCCTGTGTTGAGTCTTTCCCAAGCAAGTGACCTGATCCATCACGGTGAAGTTGACCTTCTCGTGATTGCTTCCTCCCGCGGTGATCATCGCGGGGTTGCCGTTTCAGGAACTAACACGTGTGAGGCGTTAACACCCGCTGTCTCAGCCACGGGATTACCGTCAGTGCTTTTATCCACCCTGCGGGTGCTTGAGGGTCACACGGAGGCAACTTCCGAGGATGCCCCAGCGTCGCCAACCTCAGATTACGCTCGAGCCAACGCCCTAAATGAAGAAATATGGTTGAAGGATTCAGAGCCAAGCGGTTCGGTTCTTCGAATCGCAAATTATTTCTGCGTTCCACAGGGCGTGAATTCACCTCAAAACAAGCTACTTCCTTGGTCCCTAATGACAGAGGCGGTTGAGTCAGGTTCAATCACTGTTAGATCTGGGCCTAGAACCAGCCGAGAATTTGTGAGCCCAAGTGATGTTGGCCAAGCCTTACTGCTGCTGGCGACAGACAGCCCTCCATCAAGGATTTGTGCAACTCTGCCGGGTCATGTAGCCAACATGGGAGATCTTGTCTTAGACGTAAAAGAGGCGTTCTCGATTACTGGTAGACCAGATCCGGCAGCCAGTTTTGGCATTGAAGACGTAATTCCAACACAAGTGAGCGCCTCGTGGTTGGCTGCTCGCGGGTGGACATCTACGCTTGACCGGGCTCAGATCGTGCGTGGAATCACGTCTCAGTTGTTGCATAATTACTCCGGAAACACCCAATCAAATGCTTAACCCAATCTGCCTGAACTAAGTCTTGCAAACAGGAGTTTTGTCACTTATCAGTGAGGAGTTTTGGCAGATCATGCTTCCAAAAGTTTCAATTGTGATCCCGGTGTACAACGGCATGCCCTACGTTCAGTCCGCTGTTGATTCCGCATTAAATCAGAGTTATCAAGACACAGAAGTCATTGTGATTGACAATGCCTCAACCGATGGCACGACGGAGTGGTTAAAGTCCCTGTCGAATCCAAAGCTGAGGTGTGTGTTCCGGAGTACAACGCAGCCATCTGCAGCAAATTGGACACAAGCGGTTGAATCTGGATCAGGTGAGTTTCTTAAACTACTGTGTGCTGACGACCTCCTGGATCTAGACATTGTGGGAGATCAAGTCCGCTTGTTAGAAAAGTATCCAACAGCGGCAATAGCAGCAAGTAAGCGTCGAATTATCGACTCCAACGGAATCGTGCGAAAAAAGCATCATGGGCTCAATGGATTTCGAGAACTTGAGAGTGGGGAGTCTGCCTTAAAAAAGTGTCTGATTGCAGGTACTAATCTGCTAGGCGAACCAGCATCTGTGATGTTTCGATCAGAGTTAGTCAAAGAAGTTATGCCATGGCCTTCGGAGTGGCCGTATCTGACAGACCTTGCGATTTACGCAGACGTGATGCGGTTTGGTCCAGTAGTTTGCAATTTTAAGGTTCAGTCATCATTTCGAGTGAGTGCCCACTCGTGGAGTGCGTCACTCCTTGGCCAACAGTCCGCCCAGTTTTCAGAGTGGAAGCAACACGAACTTGATCGCCAGTTCGTGACACTGTCCTCGTGGGAGGAAGGGCATGCTCGACTGAACCTGAAGGCACGAACAATCGGCCGAAGGATTTTCTTCGCAAGGGAGATTGGTGCCAAGGGGCAATGACCTCCTAATACACTTCCTCCATTGGAGTTTCGGGGACGTTCAGGAGCAGATGTGAAACACAACATGGAACCACCCGTTATCACCATTGTTTCTCCCATGTGGAATGAAGAACAAGGTGTTGATCAATTCCTCAGTGAAGTGATTGCAGAAGTGAACAATATTGCACTCGAGTGTGAAATTCTGATTGTCGATGACGGCTCCAGCGATGGCACGTCCGAGAAACTTATGGCGTGGACTGCTCGTGAGTCGCGTCTGCGGGTGATTACCTTTTCCCGAAATTTTGGTCATCAGGCTGCGATTAGTGCGGGTGTCTTCGCAGCCCATGGGTCGGCGGTTATTGTCATGGACTCTGATTTACAGGATCCGCCGGCGGTGATCCCAGAATTGGTCAAAGCGTGGGAAAATGGCGCCGACGTTGCGTACGCGGTCCGTCGATCTCGGAGTGGGGAAAGTGTTTTTAAGCGTTCCAGTGCGTCGCTTTTTTATCGGTTACTGGGAAAACTGTCCGATACACCAATTCCCTCGGACACGGGCGATTTTCGAATCATGAGCCGGCAGGTCGTTGAGGTGCTTCGCTCCATGCCAGAGCGAGACCGATACATGCGAGGGATGGTGGCGTGGGTTGGCTTTAATCAGGTTCCCTTGTATTTTGATAGAGCAGAGCGATTTAGCGGCGACTCTAAGTACTCCATGACCCGCATGGTTCGCCTTGGCTTGGCCGGAATCGTGGGCTTCTCCGACAAACCTTTGTACCTAGCGGTCGCATTTGGTTTTGGAGCCATGGGCTTAGCGGTTCTCGGGTTGATCTTCGTCCTTTTGTCGATCATATTTAGTTGGGGAGATCTTGTCCGAGGGTGGGCTTCGGTGGTGGTGGCGGTCATGTTCTTCTCGGCTGTTCAGTTAATTTTTCTTGGGGTTGTGGGCCTGTATATTTCCCGGATTTTTGTTGAGGCTAAGCAAAGGCCGC
>Ga0247831_1006608_pt1 | contig 13572 bp, 11 predicted proteins | sample LaCruzMarch2015__9_FD_192406 | JGI IMG/M metagenome (GOLD analysis project Ga0247831, IMG submission 192406) | Freshwater microbial communities from meromictic Lake La Cruz, Castile-La Mancha, Spain - LaCruzMarch2015_1m | ecosystem: Environmental > Aquatic > Freshwater > Lake | place: Spain...
GGTTTTTGCAAGATTCCGTGCAAGATTTCTTCCCGCTCAAAAAGTCCAAAATCTTGCACAAAATCTTGCACGAAATCTTGCACGAAAATCTTGTGACAGAACGGGTCTTAGCTGCGACATCTCCTCCCGTGAATCTCAAGCCACGTCTAGCTAGGGTCTCCAAAATACCATTTGGTAATTTTGGCCATCCCAGACCCCTCCACCTCTTGGTAATTTGGCCATAATGAGTTGGTAATTTTGTGAGACCCTACCACGTCACGATCGTCCAGCCAATCGTCACAGTATGACGACGGCAACCATGACGGCAATAGCAATCACGACGCCTCCGCCGCCGATGTCGACGACGACAGGGCTACAAGATCGAGATCCGATCGTCGACGGCACCATGACGGCAATGGCAATCACGACGCCAGGGCTACAAGATGAAATGTTCCTTCGATTACGCAGAGAGGCAGCTGTGGTGGTCAAGAACGAACCTATCCTCTCCATGCTTCTCTCCAAGGTTGGCTTGCTCGACGCGACGGCTGAAACGACGGCAGGTGGTCTTAACAAAGTCGTACCAGCCACATCTTTTGAAGAGGCAATAGCTCGCATCGTATCACATCGTTTATCTTCCTGTTCAGGCAAGACCGAAAGCATATGTCCAACTTTTTTATCTCATTTGATTGAGGAGTCGTTTCGAAGCACTGAATTGGAAATGGGCCATACTATGACAGAGTCGGTGAGAGAGGATGCTATCGCAATTGTGAGGAGAGATCCTGCGTGTGAAACATTGTTGGAGGCCGTGCTTTTCATGAAGGGATTCCATAGTTTAGTCATCCATAGAGCCGCGAGAAGAGCATGGAAGCCGGCACCTAGACATGATAATGGAGTCATGATCAATGGTATGATTGGGAACAGCACTGCGGCAGAAATTGATAAGACTGTATATGTGGAGGGGAAAAGATTCGTCGCCCTCCTCCTTCAGTCTCAGGCATCCTCGGCGTTTGGTGTAGACATCCACCCGGCCTCCTCCATCGGGGCGGGGGTTATGATCGATCACGGATCCGGCGTGGTCATCGGCGAGACCGCCACTGTCGGCGATGGGTCGACGATATTGCACAATGTGACACTTGGTGGGACAGGCAAAGCAGGTGGTGATCGTCATCCAAAGATTGGACGACACGTATTGATCGGTGCCGGCACTCAGATTCTGGGGAATATCATTGTGGGTGACTGCGCCAAGATTGGTGCTGGAAGCGTCGTTTTAAGGCCTATACCCAGCGGTGCGACGGCCGTGGGTGCCCCAGCTAAAATTATTGGTGAGTACATGATGGAGATTGTCAAAGATACGGGGTAATGTACATTTTCTGTTACTTACATTGCATTGTGTTAAAATTAACTCAGGTATGGTTCCCAAAGGTGAACTTCCAGGGAGCAATTTGGACATGAAGTTAGGGGAAGTTGAACCACTTCTTGGGGACAAGTTTAAGAAGTGTAGGACAAGTCCTCGGGTGTTGAAGAGAGAATTAACAGAGGAAAGCACCGCAACTACAACTGACGACGAAACAATGGAAAAAATAGATCATTTACCGCCACCGAAGCATATCATTCACCGAAACATATCCGAAATTTCAGGAGAGTCTAATTTGATTAATGAGGGGGAGACCAAAGAGTCCATGATTAGAGAGGACGAAACGGAAGAATTTCGATTGTGGCAAAAGAGGAATGGGGTCGTGGGCGAGGAGGATTCGGAGGAGTCCAGGATTAAGGAGGATTCAGAGGAGTCCACTAGTAAGGAGGACGAAAAAGGCGAAGAAGAGGAGGACGATAATGTCACGGATTTTGGCACCACACCAAAATGCCGATGGATCCGGGCATCTTGTGTTAATGAAGATTTATGCCCATTCAGTGGATCCTTCCGTGCCATACCATCCTCTGTCAAGAAGAATTGCATCTCGCACAAGGAACTGCGTGAACTCCTAGTCCAGGAGGGCTGCACCGAGGGGGAATGTGTAGAGGTTTATTTTGAGCTCTTGCACTGCACTCCTGCATCATCTGACTTTCGTCAGTACGGGTGCATTCCATTGGAGATCTTTAAAAAGTGCTTCCCAGACATCGCTAAGGAGAAGACTCGGATGGATGCTGAGAGAACACAAGCAATGGCCGAAGGAGATTTGCGAGCTCTGGGTATGAGCAAGAAGGCAAGTAAGAGATTTACTTCCATGTTGAATAGGTTGGCAACATCAACGTTGCAGAGGGTATCATCGTTTGGATCCATGTCGTCGGTGAATAAATGATTGAGCAAGTCTGACAGGGATAGTACAAATGAAAATTTCATCGACTCGTAAATTAGAGGATAAAAATGTAAACGGTAGAACGGGTAGGGCATGTTTTAAGATAATCAATAACTCGTCAAACAAAGAAACAAACACTTCTTTTTATCCCAATACTCTTTAACATAAAAACAAAACAATTCACTTTATTCCAATCCTTGTCAGATTTGATTGAGACTACGCCAAATTCTCAAGCGAATTACGATCGACATACTCTAACCAGTCTGCCTTTGCTCTTTCATCAGCATTTTCCTTTATTTCATTACTATACATGTCCAACATCTGCAAATAGGTGGTCGGCCGAAATTCACTGGCCTCGCGTTCGATTGTTGGTGTCAATGGCATACTTTCGGTGTCAGAGAGTTTATCGTTAAAGTAATATTTCATACTTTGCATCAGTGTCCCAGCCAAGCTTAACGCATCACTTGTGCTAGTGCTGTTCATTGATTCATCACCAAATAGGAAAGAAGACGATGGAGACTTTCTTAGCCAACCACTTCCTTCATCCTCCTTACCATCGACATTATCGTTTCTTAGTCTATCACCCCCATGCTCGAATAGCTGTAAGCTTCTAGATGCGCTATACATTCGAAAATATTCACCCATTGTTGGAGAATATGACTCAGCCATATCATCACTTCTTTGGATAGGCATACGCTCATGTATCATGGCATGTAATGTGTCTTCTACGAGATCATAACATTTATCGTATTTACTAGTCGAATCCATTTCATCCTCGCCAGTAATTTTTGCATCGTTTTCACCATGTTTGTCCAGTATCTTCTTCCTTCTAGTCATATCGATTGCTGGTAAAACACTCTCTCGAAGTACTGTGTGACGGAATGCCACAGAGCTTCGGGGTCCCACTATTCCCATGTCCAATTCATTCCTAATTTGAGCCACAGTCTTCCCATGTAGATGGTCCACTGCCCGTTGTGCTATATGATGCAACGTAGGACACGTGCAGGAGGTCAGAATTGGTTGCGAGCGAGAATTATGGTGCGTAGTTAGAGGTTTCAACTGTACTGCACCACCATTGCTACTACATCTGCTGTGAGAAGTGGTCATGACTCTTTTTGCATAATACGACGATTCGATGATGATAGGACTTGTGCTCGAGCTACCTTCGGACAATTCAGCCTCAATGCGAAGGACACATCCACAATTAGGGCCGCATTGCTGGCCCCAGGCCTTGCCTGTGCTACCAGTAGTAGTTTCACTTGCCGTGGGAGGTGCAACAACAGCAGCTCCTTTCAATAAACTCCTAGACTTTAAGATGCTTGCGACTGGCGCCGAGTACGGCTGAAGCAGCAGAAATCTCATGATATCGTGGACGATCTGCTTTGACTAACTTCTTGTGTTCCTGTGCACCACGGGCTTTTCAGTCTCATTGCCCGTGCTATGCTAGCTCACCCGAACAACACGGTGCGTGGCACGATGACGCCAAAAAGAACAAGCTGGAGGAGTATGTGGTGGTACGTAAGTAATTCGTGAGCTGAAACCACCTCCTCGCCGCGAAGGCCGCCGAGCCTCCTCGCCTCGAATCATGTCCAGGCATATGATTATTTCCAAGTCTCCCGGTAGCGTCGGTGATCGTCATCAAGATGTAGACGCGATTTGTTTGGGATCTGGCCGCTTCCTCCGGAGCGTGTTGGTTCCCTTCCTTTCATCCAACATGAAACCAGCCGTCTTTCAAACTCGGGGTCGCAACTTTCTCGATTTCTTCGGAACGAATGGTGGCGACGATAGCGATGGCGTCATCAGTGTGGCATCACTACTATGCTATCCCGTGGATACCGTTCAATTCGATGGCAATATTACAACGTCCGACGTCGAGATCTATGCAGCTGGGACTCTGGGAAGTACCGAAGGCAGGTTACAATTGCTGGAAAACCTCATTTCGAATATAAGGTGTATTTCAGTTATTGGTGTGGGGGTGACCGAGGCAGGGATGCAAAATGCGGATAATCAATGCATGGTAGATTTGACTGAACTGCTTTACAGAATCTACAGCAAGCCTCTGACATGCACCAATCCCAATGGAAGAATATGCGTTATAAATACAGACAATGTACCCAATAACGGGGATGTCATTCGTGGCCACGTGTTGACAAATGCAGAACGATATGACATGAAGGAAGTGGAGGATAATGTCCTGTCAGGCTTTGTAGATTTTGTGTTGTCCAAAGTCGCCTTCCTAAACAGCATGGTGGATAGAATAACATCGTCAAGGCCTGGCTCTGACGGATTGATACCAATGTGCGAGCCCCTGCCTATGAAAGCAATGGTAATTTGCGATCCGGAGAGGGACTTGCCATTATGGATGAATGATACGTCTGTCCAGTCTCGATTTGGGGTTAAAATACGCCATGACCCTGCCGATCTCGAGGCGGATATCTCACTCAAGCTGAGAGTGGCCAATGCCACACATACCGCAGTTGCTCATCCCATGGCACTAATGTCATTGGTCAATACAGATGCGCTCTGCAATTCTTCAACCTCTTCCGAAGTTATCCTGACCTACCTAGACTCGCTCTATCAAGCACAAATTCTACCAGGTGCCATACATGATGGCATATCAATGGAGGAAACCGAAGCAGCATGGACTGATTGGAGAAAACGGCTGCAACATCCACATTTTGGTCTCTCCACCTTTTTCATTACTCAGAATGGCGCTGCAAAATGTGGTATCCGACTCGGTCCTACAATCAAGGGATTGCTTAATGCAAGCGTCCGTGATACATCAGGTAACACTATAGTAAGCGCATTGAGTGTATCCATGGCGTTTGCAGTGGCTGCAATATTACGATTTCTCACTCCTGCTTCTAACGTTTTGGGGGATGTGCCTGGCTGGTGTGAACGAGCTAGTGATGCTAGAGCACGTGGTATTTACATTGGATGGCTCGACACGAACAAAGATCCAGGTGAGGGCTCAAATGAGTCAGTGACCTACGCTGACGGCCTTCGATACAATTTATGTGAAGGATGGTACGAGTTCCGGTGTGACTGTCTAGTTAAGACACATGAAGCTGGACAAGGAGATTGCGCAATCTCATTGCCTAATGCGTTATCAAGATTCAATGGTCCTCAACAGCCCTCGTCATACTCAACAGTTGTTGCAGCATACCTCCTTCATCCACAAGGAGGAAATCTGGAGTCGGTACTACTAACAGGAGGTAATGATACTTTTGTGCGTGCCGTTTGCACTTTATATGCTCGTATGCTTAGTGGAGATGGTATTATTTATATGCTGCAGGAAATAATGACGAAGCAATATGTCTATACAAATGGATTTGCGACACCCTGTTCATGTTTAGATGATATCGTTTTAGAGCACGAGTATGTGCATCATCTTCATTACCGTACGCACCCGATCCCAGACACCAGTTCTCTCATGCTAGCACCTTGTTGTAAAGAGGACATATACTCAGTTATTATGTCTGAAGTCAGGGGCCAGCAAGTGATTGATCTACATACACATCTGATGCCTCCGTCACATGGAGCTCTTTGTGTCTGGGGCATCGACGAGCTATTAACGTATCATTATCTTGTGTCAGAGTATTTCATGTCAGCGCCTGCGAGCATCTCTCCTGAAGGTTTCTATGCTTTGAACAAACATGATCAGGCGGATTTGATTTGGGATGCCCTTTTTATTCAGAGATCGCCAATCTCGGAAGCCACCCGTGGAGTAATAACAACTCTAGTTGCATTAGGACTTGAGGCCCACGTGAAATCTCGCGACATTACTGCTATTCGGAAGTTCTATGATACCTTCCGTGTTGGTGGAGAAAGCGGCGTATCGACATTTGTGGAAAAAGTTATGTCCATTGCAGGTGTCAGGTATGTCATAATGACTAATATTCCTTTCGATGCGACGGAGGCACATCATTGGAGGCCTAAGAAGAAGGACTATCCAGCTACATTCAAGAGTGCCCTTCGCGTAGATCCTCTTTTAGCTGGTGATAAACAGACTGTTGAGAAGGCTTTGAAATTCGCAGGATACGGAACAAGTATTGCCGAAGCTCGGAAATATCTTCATGACTGGTGCGATACGATGAAGCCCGAGTATATGATGGCTTCTACCCCACACGATTTTCGTTTTGTGGCTGCTGATGACAGAGGTACACTTACCAACGTAAAAAAGCGAGGGGCAAATGAAGATTCATTAAAAGTCCCGTTTGCATTCACTGATTTACTTAACAAAGACTGCATTGGATGTGAAGAAACAGACAATTCACCGAGTGTAATCAACGAACGGAGTGCCTATTTTACAGATTGTCTGATGAAAGTTTGCGAAGAGAGAAACCTTCCTTTAGCATTGAAGATTGGTGCTCATCGTCAAATCAATCCTGCCATGTCATCCGCTGGAGATGGAATGGTTGTTGCCGACACTGGCACTCTTGCTAGACTGTGCAGCGCATACCCCAAAGTTCGCTTCCTTGCCACCTTTCTATCCAGACAAAATCAGCATGAAGCCTGTGTATTGGCAAATAAGTTTAGGAACTTGCACATTTATGGATGCTGGTGGTACTGCAATAATCCATCTATAATCAAGGAAATTACACAAATGCGGTTAGAAATGTTGGGAACTGCCTTTACGGCTCAGCATTCGGATGCAAGAGTGATCGACCAGCTGATTTATAAGTGGAGCCATTCAAGAGCAGGCATAGCAAAGGTACTGGTGGAAGAATATCAAAAGACAATCAGTTCTGGCTGGTGCATCACTCGACAAGAGATCCGAAGGGATATTGCTCAGTTGTTTGGAGTGTCATATGAAGACTTTATGGCAAAGGTCTTATGATGGCAACGGTATTTCATCAATTAATAACAAGCCTAACGGCTCAAAATCAGTTAGCAGATCCGATTGAACTGGATGTAGGTAGTAATGTTCAATACGCTCCCCAGTTCCTTCCTTTCCCCCCTCTTTTTCTCCCCCTCCCCAATAAATCGTCGCGCAATCATGGCGGCATTCCGCTTGCCTTGCTCCCTCTGCATTCGTCCGATCATAGCTCTGCACAAGACAGAGAGCGTTACTAATATTATTTGTCATCGCTCCTCATCGTCCTCGTTGGAAAACGCGTCGTCGAAATCAAAGCAGACGAACATTTCCACCACTCCGTCGTACTCGTACTCGATCAAGGAATCAGCAGATGTGATAAATTTCCGAAATCGTGTCAAGATTATTCCACTAGGTCAAGGAATCGTCCATGTCCGTCTATCTCGCCCAGACAAGCTCAACAGTCTTGACCTGGATATGTTCGATGCAATTGCAGAGGCAGCGGCCCGTCTAAGGGATGATGTAGCTTTGAAAAAGAATTTAAGGGTGGTAATATTCAGCGGCGAAGGAAAAGCGTTCTGTACTGGACTAGATGCAAAAAGCGTAGCACTGTCGGGACCAGGTGCGTCAGTGAGAAGATTATTGGAACGTCCATCACCGTTTGGAGGTGAGGGCGAAGGACCCAAGGGAAATTTAGCACAGGATGTTTGCTATCTATGGAGGTCGTTGCCTGTTCCTGTCATAACCGTTATTCATGGAATGTGTTATGGGGGAGGTTTGCAAATTGCTTTGGGTGGAGATGTACGCCTATCGACATCCGATTGCAAAATCTCTATCATGGAGTCGCGCTGGGGCTTGATACCAGATATGGGGATTACAATAACACTGCGAGAGCTCGTGCGAATGGACGTGGCAAAAGAGCTGACAATGACGGGCAGGATAATAAATGGAACAGAAGCAGAGAGAATTGGTTTAGTGACTAGATGTGTAGAAGACCCAATGAAGGAGGCGATGAAAGTCGCGATGGAGATAGTCGAACGTTCGCCAGATTCTGTTGCAGCGACAAAAGAATTATTCCAATCAACATGGGTCGCCGATGAAGAAACCTGTCTGAACAAAGAGACTGACTTGCAAAGAAAATTAATCGGTGAGAGATGATAATGATTATGTGAAATTGATCTAATGCTCAACAATTTTGTCTTCTAACACATTATGAAGGAACATGGAATCAAATTGCTGCCTCTAGTCGGCAGTTTGGCGTAAACTTGCCTTATTATAAAAGGAAGTAACTCAATTCGGACGATAACATAGACAGATATTCGATCTAATTTTACATATTCTTCTTGTGTTGAGCTGGTCGAGTATTCATGATTACTGTTGGATCACTAATTTCCTTTCTTAATTCAACCTCAATCAATTCACCTCACAATTCTCCTCTGACTCCTCTGGTCTTTTCAGAAATTTCTTCACGACATTTTCATCAATCCATGGTGTAGTACTCAACGCCAATCCGATCCTAAGCGGCACGGCAAACCTAGCAAAGTTCACGAACGCAAACGCCTCGGCACCTAACTTCTTCTGGTCTTCCACATCCGAAAAGTCAGGCCAATGTCCCGTAACACTCTTATATCCAAGAACACACACCGGAATAGATACTCCCCAGAATCCGAATTCCCACGCGGCGTATGATATAGCTTTTTTCATATTTAATTAGATAATATTGAACAATCACATAAGACATGTTTTGTAATTGCATCAGCATTGTAAAAAGCAATAATGTCAATACTCACCCCCGGCAACACCGGCTTCTTTTACCTTCTTAAGTAGTTTTTTCGTTTCACTCAGCTCTTCCTCCTCTTCATTCTCACACGCATTAGTTACCGATACCTCGTTCGTCTCCAGTGCACTTTCATGCAGTTGAGGATGACGACGAGAAGTCACAACACCGGAGAGAGGCGGCCGCCGTAAGACGGTAAAGGAGTGTGCCCAATCAAGTAGAGCAATGACGAGGACTAGCGATGTAAGAGCAGTATTTTTCATGCTGAATCGCTTCACGATGGTGTTTGAGATCTGGTGCGTCAAATAATGACGTGTCCCCGAGATCGATATCGTTCAAGGAGTCGTTTTAGACTCAGCGTCTCGGCGGGAAGCCAAAAGAGGACAATCAATGAACCGGAAGGGAGAAATGAGTCGCGCTTCTCATCAATAAGCAAAAAATAGTAAAAGAAATCTAAACGTCACTATCGTTAAGTGTATTTTGTCATTATTGGGACCAATCGTGTTTCTATTTGGACAAACAAACTGTGTGGGCCTTCGGACGTTGTGTCCAAAACAACTCCGAGAGGTCACAAACAAGCAAGCTCAAACGTGAGCTATTTATCACCGTTAGAATCTCGCTCCCCCCGCCCCCCTGTGCCGTCTCCATCGCGTCTTGGGGCGATGGATTTCCTCCTATTTTCCACTGCAGGATTTGTCGCGGCGACTGCCACAATCGTTGGACGTTGGGTGCTCGCGGAGACAGGAGAGGTTATCGTACTTTTATTTCCTTCTAGTGACGATGCTATGCAATGTCCTGGACAGGGAGAGGGGTACAATGTGGAAATTGATACCAATGATAAATATTCAACGGAATATTACTCTCATCAATGCGTCGAGGATGACGAAAGAGAAGATTGTATTGGAAAAATAATTGGGGAAATATTCCTAACCATCGCATCATCGGTACACCTCAGATCGGCGACAATCGTTCTCGTCTTCCTATCGTCTGCCGCATTCGTGATCGGGATTATCCTGTCACAGGGGGAATTGCGAAGATGTTGGGTGCGGATTCAAGAGTGGACAGAATGTGGACGCGGAATCATGAACGTGATTGGAGAGGTATCTATTGCGGAAAGAGCAGAGAAAGCTCTCGAATGCATTGACGGGGCAGTATTGGATGACGTATTAAGTAAAATGATTAAGATGGGGGCAGAATTATCGATGGGAGCCGTGGGAGGAATTCTCCTCTATAGTGTCCCAAATGAAATTTTCAGTTTCTCCTCTGTTGATGCCAGGAATGCTCGTCGTCAATTGATTCATAATGTAGATCCAGCCTTGGAGCAAATCCTTTTTCTGCCTGGAGGTGCGTGGGATGTTCTCCCGCACAACGTGGCCGACTTTTTGATAAAGTGGGGGCTCATGAGACATAAATATAGAAATGCACCGGGGAGTAGCCTAGAACTAACTACAACTACGTTCGATAGCGATGATAGTTTGGATTCTGCAACAATTTCAAGTCAAGAAAATGAAGCTGAGGTAAATACTGCAGAAGACGTCGCGGCAAATGTTTTAAGGCGGAGCAAAGACGAGGGCTCAAAAGGAGAAAGAGTGCATGACTTAATTGAGACCAACGCAGAGAGAGCTATCGTTGACGAATTTAATAGCAGGAAATCACTGACTGAAGAATCCACTGTTATGAAGGAGAAGTCAACTCCACCAGATTTGGAATTGCAGAAAATTCTACACCGCACCAGCATTGTTGCCACAATTATTTTTACATGTCACCTTTGTCGAAGCCCATCAACGCGTCGATCATGGGGATCTGCATTGAATTTAGTGTCATCCTTAGGCTTGGCAACGACAGCTATTGGTTCGGGAGTTATATCAGCGTGGATGAATACAAATAATAGTACAGCGATTGATCCAATCTTGGAAATGTGTTACTTGAAATTGTTGGAAGGGTCGGGAGTGTCACGAGTCATGCGTAATGTGGAGCAAATGTTCAAGCAATTACACGAAGAGGTCAAAAAGAACAAACGTTTGCAGATGGCGCTGGCATTTTTTGTACTTTATTTCATGAGGAGGATGCCAAGAAAAGTTGGTCCGAATAGGAAGAAGATGAATAATCATGGATAAAATCAATTGAGACTTTGTACATATAATTAAATAAATTGAATAGAGTAGCTGCCCCCCCCCCACTCACTCTACTGCTTATGCAGCAGAGCTCATAACAGACATGTACTTTCTCATTCTACATTCAACGTTGCCGACATGCTCGCTGTTACAAATCACCGAATTCGTCGTGTTGGGATGTGGAATGGAAATGATATGGGAAGCCGGCTTTGTTATCCATAAATTAATGCTGTTCACATCCTTTATTTTTTTATCGACACTAAGACGACTTGGCCGCATTGGCTTTTTCACGAGCGATTGCTCTCTCCCTGGCCTTTTCTTCGGCTTCAAATAGCGCAGTGATGGCGTAGATAAACAAGCCTGCGAAGAAAAGAATACCAATGGCCTTGAGCGTATCTTCCTTGCTCCAAACCGGCATGATCAATGGGGGGAGTTGGTTCGGATGAATGGAATTGAAATTAGGAGTATTCTAAGTGTGTTTGTCCTGCTGTGCCAAACCTTCCCACCTTCACCGAGTCGGCAACAACCATGGACGACGGATTCAAGCTCTCCTCGGAGAATATCATCTTCCTCGGCATTCTCGTCCTCGGCCTAGTCAAACTATTCATCTCATTCTATTTACTGCCGGCGCCGAAGGCAAAGGCCGAGTCAAAGAAAGGCGGCGATGAAATCGACAACAAAGTAGAGTTGAACCCCAAAGCCGACGCGACATATCTCCTTAACTGTCTCCGGCCCGATTCGACTCCACTTGAAATCCTCTATGCCGTTGCTACGTCGCCCGATACCGTTGCCGTATCGTCCAAGCACGTCGCGTTGGCTGCTGACTTGCGTGAGAAGAAGAGGGCTCATCTGCAGGCACAGAAGGACAAGGAGGGGTCGCTCCAATCTATCGATTCCTTAGTCAATGACGATGGTTGGGCCGAGGATGATGTCGATGATCCTGCCGCATTGGCTGCAAAAAAGGCGAAGGAGGAGAAGGCCGTTGAGGCAAAGCGACTAGCAATGGCGACTGGGAAGGACGTAACGGACTTTGCCAAGATGATGCTTGAGGGTGTTGATGATGGTGTGTTAGGACAAGAGTGGGTGACGAAGAATCTGGCAAAAGTGGGAGCATGGCCACCTCCATCCCTCGACAAATCGAAGAAATTTAGCTACGATGGGAAGATGATGGGACCACTGGAACATCCTGGCGTGAAAAGGGCATTGGTTGTGACAATGGGAAGGTTGAAGGCAAAAGAACTAAATACCCACCCGGAACTCTTGGCGGCGGGCCCGAAGGGTCTTATCGATCCGACGTATTTCCAGGCCACGATGGAATATCGTCAACGAGTTGGACAGGTATTGGAGGGGGCATTGAAGATGGCATGCACGCTACGTAGCTATCGACTGGCACGCTCAGTGTTAGATGCCATCGTAATGTTCAAAATCGGTTTGACAGATTTGCACAGCAGTGAGCAACAGAAGTGGTTTAAAGATCTCATGATGAAACAATATGGACCAAATGGAACACCCAAGCTAGTTATACAGGAGAAGTTCCTTGGCGTACCCACAGAGAAGGAGGACGACGGGGAGTCGAAGGATGATTCGGACACGGCTAAGAAGGAGGCCGAGAAGAAGAAAATTGTTCAACAGATTATGCAAACGAGGCAGGTTACCACAACTGACGATAAGATGGCACTTGAGATGCAAATTACACGTCAGCATGCCGAAAGCTTCACGAAGGAGAAGCTGGCCATGTGTCAAAAACAGGGGATACCGCCCCAAGTTGCACTCCAGTCATACCGCGAGGCTTGGTTTATTCTAGTCCGTGCCCGGAGGTTAAACGATAATGATGGTACGACGTCATGTACGACGTGGGATGGGGCATTGGGGGATGCCAAGTTTCCAGGGAATAAACACTTTGAACTGTTACGTGATAAGAAGGAACCATTGTATGAAATGCTAGATTCGGATACATTAGCTGCATTTACAAACGAATTATCAAGTCCAGCAAAGACATGTGAGAATCGGATCGTTATTGGTTGGCCATTCGTTATTACGAATGTGGCCCAGAAAACTGGCAAGGTGAAGATTCATCTACCACCACCTGTTGAACCCGGGAGGTATGAGTTCACGGTAACCATCGTTAGTCAGGAATTTTTAGGCGTTGGTGAGGAATTTTCATTAGTCGTTGAAGTTGCAATGGGTACAGAGAAGAAAAAGACGATGAAGGAGGATGTAGAGGATGATTCTGAGGATAAAAAGGTTAAATAGTGAATGGGTCGGGTGCGGTGGGCGGTGTGCCATCCAATCAAAATTTCCCATAGTCTAATTCATAAAAGCCAAGATAACGCCCCCCTCATTTCTTGTTCCAGCTTTTCTCAGCCAATCAGGGCAGGATCTACGTCAGTAAACAAGGAAGGGAAGAAGATGAATGGCCTTAGCCGCAACAGTCACCTGAGGCCTGTTGCTATTCGGTCTGTCTAAGTAATAGACAGTGGTCTATCAAATTATTGTGGGCAGGACAAGCGATAAATGATTCGGAGAGAGAGTGGAACGTCTGCCCCCCCCCCCCCCCCCCCCCCCCCCCCCCCCCACCCCCCCACCACG
>Ga0247831_1006623_pt1 | contig 13547 bp, 14 predicted proteins | sample LaCruzMarch2015__9_FD_192406 | JGI IMG/M metagenome (GOLD analysis project Ga0247831, IMG submission 192406) | Freshwater microbial communities from meromictic Lake La Cruz, Castile-La Mancha, Spain - LaCruzMarch2015_1m | ecosystem: Environmental > Aquatic > Freshwater > Lake | place: Spain...
GGGATTTTACGGCGGCGCAGGCTTCGGACAGCATCGTGCTGGAGGGCACCGAGGGAGTGATTCGTTTCGGCGTGTTTGGGGCTGATCCGGTGCGGCTGGAGACGAACCGGGGCACGGAGGTGTTTGACCCGCCGCATCCGGCGCATGTGCAGCAGCCCCTGATCCAGAGCGTGGTGGACGACCTGACCGGACATGGCGTGTGCCCGAGCACCGGCGACAGCGCGCGGCGCACCTCGGTGGTGATGGACGCGGTCTTGGCTGATTATTACGGGGGCCGATCCGATGCCTTCTGGATGCGTCCGCAGACGTGGCCGGGGCGTGCGCGAGGCGAAGGGTGAGTGGGAACGCGTTGTCTTCAACTCGCTCTGGATGGGGAATTACCTTTCGAGCCAGTGTCTGACGGACCACAATGAGGCGATGGGTGGAGTTCTTAACCAGACACACCCTAGGGAGTGTCTGCAAGGACCAGGCGAAGGAAACGGCGGTCGCCGGGGGAGAGGGCCAGGGCGGTGCGGTAGGTGAGCGTTTCGAGGTTGGCGGCGGTGGTGGAAGAAACGAGCACGACGTCGGCGGCTGAGCGGCTCCAGCTGGATAGATCGGTCGAGGACTCCACGGCGTAGGTCACGTCGGTAAGCCCGCTGGGGCGGGTATAGGTCAGCGTCGGGTAGACGCCGCCGGGGAGGGTGAGGCGACCGGCATTCGCGGCCGGGGCGTCGGCGGCGAGCGGGTCGCGGCCGAGGGCGTATTCGAGGAGGTTGGGCTGGCCGTCGGCGTCGGGGTCGGCGAGCAGACCGGCGTGGTCGGCGCGCAGGCGGTCGGTGGTGGAGAAATGCGCCGCCAGCCAGGCTAGCACGGTGTGGTCGGCGGCGGGCGCGCCGAGGCGCATCACCGGGTCGGCGGCGTCGAGCGTGTCGATGACCACGTCGCGGAAGATACCGGGCGAGATATCGAAGAGCGACCCGAGCGGATTCGCCGGATCGACGGTAACGGCGGGCAGGAGGAGGTTCATCCCGAAAATGCCGTCGAGCCCGGCGATGTCGGCCACGAGGACGTCCACGTTTTCCCACACCAGGGTCGCCCCTTCGCGGGTGGGCACGCTCAGGCGGGGCACGGTGAGGATGGGCACCTTCAGCGAGCCGCCGACGCCGCCGATTTCGGCGGTGGGGCCGGTGTAGTCGGCCATGAAGGCGGAAAGATTGGCGTAGGAAGCCGGGATAAGGCCGCAGGCTCGCGCGGCGGCGAAGCTGGTGAAACTGCTGCCCGCGCCGGTATCGAGCAGCCATGTGACCGTGGTCTGCCCGCTGGCGGTGGCGAGGGTAATGCCAGGGACAAGGGGATTGGCGGAGTGCGAGGGCAGGATCTCCCGGGGGGGCGGGGTGGCGCCGATAAAATCCTGCAGCTGCAGCGCGACGGTGAGCTGGGTGACCGGCTCGGGTGCGCCGGGAGCGAGCAGGTAGGTGCCGAGGCCCGACTCGGCCAGCAGCGGGTTGAGGATGGGCTTGGCGTCGAGGTGGAGACGGCGCTGGCGGATCACGGGCATGCCGACGAGGTTGATGGGATCGGCTTGGATAAAACTCTCGCCGCCAAACAGCGCGCCGTAGTCGATCACCTCACCGGTGCCGACAGTGCGGCGGACCCAGAGGTTGAAATCACCGTAGGCGACGTAGGCGTCGAGGGCGGAGTAGTCCACCAGATCGACGGGTCCGCTCAGCACCTTCAGGCCGAAGGCGCGGGAGACGTCGCCCAGCTCGGTGCCGGCGACGCCAATTTCCGTGAAGGAACCGAGATAGTCATTCGGCCCGAGGGCGAGGGAGGCGACGTCGTAAAGCCCGGAGGCGTGGAGCTGGCTGAGGGCGATACCGGAGGCGCCGGTATCGACGAAGGCCTTTAAAAATACCGGCTCGCGGGCGGCGGTATCGGGGTTGAACCAGGTCTTTACCGCGCCGCCGGCCAGCGGATCAGTGACCACGGCGTAGAGCCGGGGTTGGTCGATGGCGGAGGCATTGACCCGGCCGTAGGCCGGATCGGTGACGACAAGCTCGTAGCCGCGGGCGGGGAGGAGCGCGGTGAGGGCGAGGCTGGAAAGCAGAACGAGGGTGCGGGGCGGCACGACCTCAGCTTGGCCCATGGGCTTGAAAAAGCGAGCGGCTTCCCCCCGAAGCTGCCGGAGCCAGCCGACTGGAAGCAGGCGGCTGGCGGGCCGGATCAGGCCTGTTCGAGCAGCTTGTAGAGCCGGGCGACCATCTTGCTCGGATCCTCGAAAAGGCCGGCGGAGATGAGGGCGTTGTCCAGAATCTGCTCGGCCACGAGAGTGGCTCGCTCGGGATTTTTTTCGCGCGTCTCCGCGAGACGTTTGATCACGGCGTGGCGGGGATTCAGCTCCAGCGAGACCTTCACGGGGGCCTCGGGCTCGTCCTTCTTCATGGCCTTCATCATGCGGCGCATCTGGGGCGTCATCATGCGGTCGGCGCTGATCGCGAGGGCGGGGGAGTCCACCAGGCGCTCGCTGGCCTTCACCTCGGTCACGCGGTCGCCGAGGGTGGTCTCGAGCCACTCGGCGAGGGTTTCTACTTCGCTGTCCGATAGGTCGCCTTCGTTCGCGGGCGGCTTGGGGGCGTCGGGCAGTTTGGCGTCGGGGCTGTCGGCGGCGACGAGCTTCTTGCCGTCGAACTCGCGCACGTTGTTCATCACGTATTCGTCCACTGCCTCGACACAAAAGAGCACTTCGAGGCCGCGGGCCTTGAGGCCTTCGAGGTAGGGGCCGGACTCGATGGCAGCGCGGCTGGGGCCGGAGAGATAATAAAGCTCGGTCTGGCCTTCCTTCAGGCGGGAAACGTAGTCGGCGAGCGAGGTGGTCTTGCCCGCCTCGGTAAAGGTGGACTCGTAGCGCAGTAGTTTCACCAGTGCGTCCTTGTGGGTCCAGTCGAGCGCGGCGCCCTCCTTCAGGAACACACCGAACTCGGCGAAGAACTCGTCATATTTTTCAGCGCGGGCCTTGGCCTCGTCGGCGAGGAATTTCAGGAAGCGGGAGGTGACGGTCTTACCGATCTTTTCGAGCAGGGCCTTGTCCTGCATGGTCTCGCGGGAGATGTGCAGGGGCAGGTCCTCGCTATCGACCACGCCCTTGAGGAAACGCAGCCACTCGGGGAGCAGGTCCTTGGGTTTGGCGTCGATCAGGACCTTGCGACAGTAGAGCGACACGGCGGGCTCGGCGCGCTGCATGCCGAATTTTTCCGGGTTGTCCTTGGGGACAAACAAGATCGAGGCGATCTGGAGCGGGGCGTCCGCGGTGAAGTGGTAACGCAGGCGGGGCTCGTCGTAAGCGTGTGCCTGGAATTTGTAGAAGGCGGTGTATTCCTCGTCGGTGATCTCGTTTTTCGAGCGTAGCCAGAGGGCCTGCACGGTGTTCACCACCTCGCCGTCGAGCTTGATCGGGAAGGAGACGAAGGCGCTGTATTTCTTGAGGATCTCCTCGATGCGCCACTTCTTCGCGAAGTCCTCGGCTTCGTCCTTTAGGTGAAGGACGATTTTCGTGCCGCGGGCGGTGTGTTCGGGGGCGGGGGCGAGGGTATAGGTGCCGGCACCCTCGCTGGTCCATACGTGGGCGGGGGCGTCGATCTGCCAGGACTTGGAGAACACCTCGACCTGTTTGGCGGCCATGAAGGCGGCGTAGAAGCCGACGCCGAACTGGCCGATGAGGTTGCTATTCTTCTGGCCGCCCTCGGTGAGGGCCTTGAGGAAGGCTTTGGACCCGGAGTGGGCGATGGTGCCGAGGTATTTTACCAGTTCTTCGCCGGTCATGCCGAGACCGGCGTCCTCGATGACGAGGGTCTTGGCCTTCTCGTCGGTGGTGACGGTGATCTCGAGCGGGCGGTCGGCGTCGTGGATGGACTTTTCGGTGAGCTGCAGGTGGCGGAGTTTCTCGGAGGCGTCGGAGGCGTTGGAAACCAGCTCGCGGACAAAGATTTCCTTCTCGGTGTAGAGCGAGTGGATGACGATATCCAGCAGCTGTTTGATTTCGGCTTGGAACTCGAACGATTGGGGGGCGGGTGTGGCGGCGGTGTCGGTGGACATGGTGGAAAACGGAGATTGGATTTTAACGAGGAAACGGAAAAATCAAGCGGAGCGTGGTCCAGGGCGCGAGCCGCGAGTTTCTGGGGAAGCCGGTTGACGGGCGGGGCGGGTGCCATAGGTTGGGAGCGTCACTCTGCGGTGTTCGAGGTGTCCTTCACACGCTCTTTGCCTTTGAATCAATCCGGGAGCCATTCCCCGGGCGCATCCAGCTAGGCCGTAAATCGGAAAGCTTTCCCGCGCACGGCGGTTCCCACCTTCACTTAAAAAGGTTAGAGGCCTTTGGGCACACGGCACAGGCGGAGTGACAATTTTTTTTCTGCCCGGTTGGTTTTCGCATTCCCCGCTCTTCTGGGGAGGCAGCTCGGACGAGGCTCCTATTCTAGCCTCTTCCCGTCTTTGCGCTTCTTCTCGGCGTTTTTGTGGCCGACCGGTGCGCCTGCAACTAGGCGCTGCCGTAACGAACGTGGCGGGTGTAGAGTTGCTCGACCTTGGCGCGGGCCCAGGGGGTCTTGCGCAGGAAGACGAGACTCGATTTTACGCTGGGATCGTGGGTGAAGCAGCGGATCGGGATCAGGCCGCCGAGCTCTTCCCAGCCGTGGTGCTCAACTAGGGTGGTGACTATGTGCTCAAGCGTCTTGCCGTGCAGCGGGTCGCGGGCGGTTTGGTCCATTATGAAAAGAGAGAATAGGGAATAGGGATTGGTCCACGAAACACACCAAAGGGCACGAAAGTGGGTAAAGATTGGCTAATGTTTGAAGCGCGAAGTTCTGAAGAAGAAGCCGGAGTTGTCGTATCATTTATCGGTCTTTGGCGCTAACTTCGCGTCTTGGCGTCTTCGCGCTAAACTTAGGGTCTTCCGTTCCGCCGGCTTTGGTTCAGCCGCCGTCTAGGAGTTTGTTGAGGGTGGCGACGTAGTTCATGAAAAACCCGATGACCACGTAGGCGACCATCACCACGACGGCGCTGAAGAGCAGGCCTGGGTAAAGCAGGGAGGCGGCGGCGAGGCGCTGGTTGGCGCGGATTTGGTAATCGGCGGCGAGGACGAGGAGGGTTTTTTCCAGGCCGCCGGCGGTCTCGCCGGTTTGGTAACGGGCGCTGAAGTCAGGCGGGAAAACCCGGTATTGGCCGAGGCTTGGCCCCGGGGACAGGCCGCCTTCGATCAGGCCCTCGATCTCGCGGGCGGCGGCGAGGATGCGACGGGAGCGGGCGATGCGGCCGGAGTCGCGCCATGCCTGGCCGATGGGCGCGCCGGCCTCGAGGAGGTTGCCGAGGGCGAAGGCGAAGTCAGCCAGTGCCTGGTGCTTGCGGTAGCCGCCGATGGCGGGGAGCAGGTCGAGCAGACGGAGGGCGAGGGGATTTTCCCGACGGACCAGATAAAAGAGCAGGCCGGCGCCTAACCAGACGGGCAGGAGAATGGTCAGCACGCCAGTCACGTAGCTGGACACGCCGCCCTGGAGCCCCTGCTCGAAGTTGATCATCCGCAGGAACGGGAAGATCAGCGCGGCGAAGTGAAAAACGCCCACCGGATAGATGCAGGCGAAGAGCACGCGGCGGCGGGTGGCCCCGATCTGTTCGTGGCGGGCGGCGAGGTTTTCGAGGACGAGGGGAAGGCGGCCGGAGCCGGCGGCGGCGAGGATGAAGGGCCGGTCGGACTGCGGCAGCCAAGCGCCGGCGGCGCCGATGACCTCGGGCATCGAGGCGCCCGACTCGATGAGGCCGGATAGCCGCATGCAATCCGCGACCGGGGCGGGCGAGGGTGCGCGCAGCGCCTCTGCCAGCGTCACCCCGGCACCGAGCAACTGGGCAAGGTTATGGTAAACGAGGGCGAGTTTGGTGGAGGCAAGGGGCACGGTTTTTTGGGGGGTAGCGAGTAGCGGGTAGCGAGCAGCGCCTAGCGGTTGGTGGCTGGCGCTGGGGCGAGGAGTTCGGCGACGACGGCGGGTATGACCTCGTCGAGGTTGGTCGACTTGGCGATATTGCGCTGGCGGGTGGCGGTGGCGAAGGGCTGGAGCTCGCCGGGGTCGTGCAGCGAAAGACGGAGGTAGACCATGTGATTGCCAAAATCCCAGGCCCAGCGGTCTTGGTAGGATACGACGGTCTCGGCGCTTTTGGGCAGCAGGGTGAGCGGGCCGCTTTCCGCACGGAGGCCGCGGGCGCGGAAGGCGGCGGCGAGGCGGCGGCCGAGGCCGTGGTTATCGTTGAGATTGGTGGCGACGAAAACCTCGCGCAGGGCGGCGGGATCGCGGCCGGGGGTGACGGTGCGCTGCAGGCTGGAGCAGGCCGCGAGGGTAAAGGCGAGCGCGAGGGCGAGGAGCGGGAGCAGGCGGAGGCGTTTCACGGCGAAGGAAGGGCGGGGGCGCAGTGCGGGCAGGAGATGTCGGGGACGTAGCGCGGATCCTGTTGTTCGGCGAGGGTGAGAGGCATCTGGCAGGCGAAGCAGAGCACGGCATCGGTCTCGCGCAGGGAGGCGTCCACGCCCACGCGGCGGTCAAAGACGAAGCAATCCCCCGAGTAGTGTTCGCCACCGCAGAGCTCGAAGTATTTAAGGATGCCGCCGTCGAGTTGATAAACGTCGTCAAAGCCTTCGCGGCGCAGGAAGGGCGCGGCTTTTTCACAGCGAATTCCGCCGGTGCAGAAAGTCACGACCGGGCTATGTTTCAAGCTCTCTGGCAGTCGGCGGACGGCGTCGGGGAAGTCGCGGAAGTGGTCGATGCCCGGCACGAGCGCGCCCTTGAAGGTGCCGAGGCGGATTTCGTAGTCGTTGCGCGTATCGAGCAGGGTCACGGGACGGCCCTCGTCGAGCCACTGTTTTAGCGTCTCCGGGGCGAGCCGGGGGGCGGGATCGCGGGCGGGGTCGATGCCTTCCACGCCGAAAGCGATGATCTCCTTTTTGATCTTCACCAGCATGCGGTTGAAGGGGCGCTCGTCGGAGGGACTTTCCTTCGGCGTGAGGTCGGCGAGGCCAGGGAGGGTGCGGAGCTCGGCGAGGAGGACGTCGGTGGCGGCGCGGGGGCCGGCCACGAAGAGGTTGATCCCCTCGGTGCTGAGCAGGATGGTGCCACGCAATTCGAGCTCGCGGGTGAGCAGGCGCAGGCGGTCGCGCAGCGGCACGAGGTCCCCGGCGGCGAAGGGCGTGAAGCGGTAGGCGGAGAGATTTAAAACGGCGGACATGGCGGCGCTGCGGAACGGCGATGATTGACTCCAGCCCAGCCGGTGGAAACCACGAAAAACACTCCAGGCAGCACTCCGCCGCGACTGGACCCGGCTCAAACCGCCTTTGGCGGGTGGAATACGGATTTTCGGGGACCGTCACGGACGAGTTTTCCGCTCAGCCGAGATCATCCAGTTGCCCGGGTCGCTTTGAGGCGACCGGGCGGCGCCTTTGGCGGGCCCCTTGGCTAAAAAGACCCTCCGGGTAGTGTTGCTCCGCGGGCTCACCCTCCGCCTCGCTCCGTCCTTTACCCGGGCTGCACCGAAATGCGCTCGCCCCCTCGTCTCGCGGCACCGCTGTCCAACTGAAAGATTCTGGTGCAGAGGCAGGCACGCCCAAGGCAGGACGGGGGAGGCGATGGCTGCCGGACGTTTACTTCTTTTTATAAACGGTGGCTGGATCGAAAAGACGTTCGGCGGTGAAGCCTAATTTAAAATCGGCTCCGTCGAGATCCTCCAAACGGCGGTAGAAGCAGCTCTGGTAGCCGTTGTGACAGGAGGCGTTGGCGGAGCCGCTTTGGTCAACCTTTAGCAGGATTACGTCCTGATCGCAGTCCGTGTAGAGCTCTTTGACCCATTGCACGTTGCCGGACTCTTCGCCTTTAACCCAGAGCTTGTTGCGGGAGCGGCTCCAGTAGGTGGCTTTTTTGGTCCGCAGAGTGTGGGCGAGGGACTCGGCGTTCATGAAGGCGAACATCAAAACCTGTCCGCTGGCGTGGTCCTGCGTGATGCAGGGCAGGAGGCCGTCGGGACCGAATTTCGGCTGGAGGGTCGAGCCGAGCTCGATCTCAGGGAGGGTGGTGCGGGCGGGAAACGACATGGGCAAAAAGGGAGGCGGGCGGCGGCGCGGCTAGTGCGGGCGGGCGGCCAGCTCGCGCAGGTAATCGTAGGAAAAAAGTCCGGTGCGATGACCGTCGCTGAAATCGAAACGCAGGGCGTAGTTCCCCACTTTTTCCCAACTGCGCACAGTCACGCCGGGGAAGCGCTTCGGGCCGTCGCCGCCGTAGCGGTTGCCGAGGATGTCGTGCTCGCCGATATTTTCGGCGCTGGGGGAGGCGGCGCGCAGGTCTTCGCCCAAGAAATAGGTCTCGGCGCCGTCATCCCAGGCGATGGCGACCTCGGGGCCGATGAGCTGGATATTGGCGGGCGCGGGCATGGCGGGAAACGGCCATCCTTTACCGGAGAGGGATGGCGGGCAACGGGTTTTTTTATCTCGCGGACGAGCTCGGGCGGGAACGACGCTCGGCGCGAATACTCTACCCATCATGCTCGTTCATACTGTGATTTTTTGGCTCCGCTCCGATCTCGATGCTGCGCAACGGCAGGCTTTTCGCACGGAAGGTCTGGACTCACTCCGCGCCATTCCGGCGGTCGCCGGGCTCTATGTCGGGGGGCCGGCCCCGATCCCGCCGCGTCCCGTGGTGGATGCCACCTATACCTTTGCTCTGACCATCCTATTTGCGGACGTCGCGGCGCATGATGCCTACCAGGTGCACCCGCTGCACCGGGCCTTTGTGGACAAATTCAAAACCTGCTGGGAACGCGTGCAGATCTACGACGCGGCCTGAGCGAGGGCGCCTTTGGCCGCGGTCGTCGCGGCTGGTCGCTTGCCGCCGGCACCCCTCTTCATGCGTCTCCGCCGTCTCACCCTGCAGAACCTGCGCAACATTCCGTTCGCGGAGTTTTCATTTGCGGGAGGGCAGCAGTTCTTCGTCGGCGCCAACGGGCAGGGGAAAACCAACCTGATCGAAGCGGTCGGCTTCGTGACGGCGTTGCGTTCCTTCCGCACGTCCGACACGGCTCTGCTCATTGCCCAAGGCAAGCGCGAGGGCGCCTTGGCGGCGGAGTTTGAGCACGAAAAATTCGGACCCAGTCGCGTCGTGATCACCCTCCGGCCGGGCGGCAAGGAGGTGGTTTGCGATGGCGAGCGGGTGGGGCGTATCGGTGATTTTCTGGGGCGTTTCCCCACGGTGGTCTTTTCCTCGCAAGACCAGCAACTCGTCCGCGGGGCCCCGGCGCTCCGGCGGCGCTGGCTGGATCTCGCGCTCGCGGGGGTCGATGCGGACTACCTCCGTGCGCTGTCAGGCTACCATCGGGCGTTGGAGGGCCGGAACCAGTTGCTCAAACGACAGGCGCCGGCCGGAGAACTTTCCGCCTTCGAATCTCCGCTCGCTGCCGCCGCCGCGGCGCTCGTGGCCGGTCGCCGCTCTGGTCTGGAAGCGCTCGCGCCCGCCGTGGCGGCGGCTTACGCCAGCCTCAGTGCAGACGCCGAACCGGCCTCCCTCGCCTATGAGGCGGATGCCGAGCCCGGCGAGGGCGGGGCCGATGATTGGCGGGCGCATTTCGAAAAGGCCCGCGCCCGCGATTTGGCGTTTCGCGCTTCGCTCTCCGGTCCGCACCGCGACGACATCGGACTCAAGATTGGCGGGCGCGCGGCGCGCGACTATGGCTCCGAGGGGCAGCAACGCAGCCTGGTGCTCGCCCTGCGTTTGGCGCAGGTGGCGCTCGTGCGGGCGCGCACGGGGGTGGAGCCCGTGCTCCTCGCGGATGATGTGCTCGGCGAGCTCGATCCGGCGCGGCGGCGTCGGTTCTGGGCATCGCTCGGGCAGGAGCGACAGATTCTGGCGACGGGCACCGGCCTGCCCGAAGCCGAGCTGGGGGCGTGGGAGATTTTTGAGGTGGTGGCGGGCGGGTTCCGGGCGCGGGAGGGCCAGCCGTGACCTTCGATACCGGGGAGTGGGTCCTAGCGGTTTGCGCCGCTGGCATCGTCGGCCTTTCCAAGACGGGAGTGCCCGGCATCGGCATGCTCTTCGTGGCGATTTTCGCCAACCTCATGCCCACCCGCCAAGCCAGCGGCTTTGTGTTGCCCCTGCTCTTGTGCGGAGACCTGATGGCGGTCTCCGCCTATCGCCAGCACACCGAGTGGAAACACCTTTGGCGCTTGTTCCCTTGGACGGCGGCGGGGGTGGTGCTCGGAGCCCTGGCCATGGGGCGTCTGGACAACCGGTCGGCGCAGTGGCTGGTCGGCGGCATTATCCTGGCTCTGGTAGCGCTGCACCTTCTGCGCAAACGCGCGGCCGCCCGGGGCGAACCGGCCGCGCCCGGCCCGGTGCTGGCTCCGACGGTGGGCGTGCTGGCCGGCTTCACCACCCTTGTTGCCAATGCAGCGGGGCCGTTGATGACGATCTACCTGCTGGCCATGCGTCTGCCCAAGCTGGCCTTTGTCGGCACCGCCTCGGTCTTTTTTCTCCTGCTCAACTTGTTCAAGGTGCCTTTCATGGTCGGGCTGGGGCTGATCACCGGGGAAAGCCTCCGGCTGAATCTCCTGCTCGCGCCGGCGGTGCTGGCGGGGGCCTGGTTTGGACGCTGGTTGTTGCCGCGCGTCTCGGCCCAATGGTTTGAGAGGCTGGCGTTGTTTTTTAGCGCGGCGGCTGGACTGAAGCTCCTGAGCGGCTGAGGCTAGGTGTTAAGACATGGCCAAGAAAAACGTCAGGCAACTCTGGGCGGCGAAACTGGCGGCGGGTGCCGGGTCGGCGACTGCCGGCCGTCCTGGGGGCGGGCCGCTCAAGGTGCCGGTGGGCACGGTGCTGCCGGTGGGTGCCCTGCGCGGTTCGGCGGGGCCCGCGCCACACCCGCTGGCCGGGGCTATGCGGGTTTCCTTTTCCGGCCAAGTGCTGGGTATCGACCCGTCATTGCGGGGCACGGGTCTGGCGCTGGTGGAGTTTCACCCCGGCCGGGATCCGGTTTTATTAAGCTGCCGCACGGTCGCGGTGCCGCCCAAAAAAAGCATGGCTTTCGCACTGGGGGAGATCTCCAAGGCGGTGACGGTTTTTTTGCGCGATTTCCAAGTCCGCCATGTGGCGCTCGAGCAGACCATCTACGTGCAAAACTTTCAGACCGCCCAGATCCTCGGCGCGGCGCGCGGCGCGGCGATCGCGGCGGTGGCTTTGCAAGGCCACACCGAGATTTGGGAATATGCGCCGCTACGGGTGAAGCAGGCGGTGGTTGGGGCCGGCCGGGCGAGCAAAGAGCAGATGGCCCGCACCGTCATGGCCTTGCTCGGCCACGGGCGCATGCTCGCAAGCGATGAAGCGGACGCGGCGGGCGTGGCCCTCTGCCACGCCTATACCTGGCGCGGTTGAGGTCCGGCGGTAGCCGACAAACTCATTGTGTTGGGGGCGGAGCGCGGGGACTGTGGTGAATGACAACACCTCAAAACGACTGGGCGACGCGCTATGGACTGACGCTCTGCGCGGCGGCGGAGATCGCCGAAAAACTGACTCCGGACGCCTCGGGCGTAGCCGTGGTTTATGCGGAAACGGCGGCGGGCCAGGCGGTTTTTCTGGTGATTGAATCGCGCGCCCGCGGTTTGCTGGAGCAGGTCACGCGTCGTCTGGAAACGGCGAAGTTTCCTCCGGGGGTCGCCTTGCAAGTGGCCTTTCGCGTCGAGGCCGGTGCGGCGGTGACGCCGGAGGAGATCCACGCCGCCTGTCGTGAGCAGGTGATTCTGGCGGGCGCACTGCGCCGCGAATTGCGCCCGGCCATGCGCTGAGTCGCCGGTTTGCAGTTGTCGTCACGTGATCCGGGCGCGAGGCTGCGGGCATGGGCGCCAAATACCTTCCCACCGTCAAGGACCAGCGGGCCAACCAGCGGTTTCTCGCCAAGCAGACGGAGGTGCCCAAATTCAAGAATGCGCAGGGCGACAAGCCGGTGCGTAAAAGCAAAAAGAAGTAGGCCGGGCCGGCGGATGGCGCCGGGCTTTAGCGGGGCCGACGGCGCTCGTGCTGCTCTGCTTACAGCCGGATCAGTTCGGAGGTGGGGGGCACGTCCTTGATGATCTGGGACGGCTCGGGGCCGACGCCAAGGTAGCGGAGGTTGGGCAGGCGGCTCTCGTGGGGCCAGCGGTCGCCCTGGTAGGCGACGGCGAGCAAACTGCGCATCATGCCGGCGACGTAGCGGCGGGCGTTGACCGGCAGATCGTCGAAGTGGCGCACGTGGGCGATATCCTCGCTCCAGCCGGCGAAGCGTTCGTAGACGGGGCGCAGGGTTTTGCGCACGGCGTCGTTGCGCGGCACGTGGTGGTGGCGCACGCCCGCGGCGTCCTCGTAGGCGACGCAAACCAGCAGATCGGAGTTCCACTCGCCGCGGTGGGTGAGGGCGTCGAGCTTGTTGATCATCACGTCCTGGAAGCCGCCGTAGCGGAGGGCGTCGCCTTTTTCCACGGCATCATACCAACCCACCATGCGCTGGCGGCCGGTGCTGGTGCCGAACTCGAGGCGTTTCAGCAACGCGGCCAGCGGGTGCGCGTCGTCCATCTGGGTGAGGAATACGTGGGTGCCGACCTTGGTATCGTAGGCCTTGGCGACGCCGAAGGTATGGATGGCCTGCACCGGGATGCCGGCGCTCTCGAAAAACTCCGGGGTAAAGGTGTGCGAGGCGGTGACATTCGGCGAGTAGCCGTGGCGTTTATCGAGCCAGTAGGCCTGGCCGAACTCGCCGATGATGGTGTGGCCCGCGTGGAGTTCGCGCAGCACCAGCTCGCGGACCTCGCCGATGTTTTGGGCGAGGCGGCGGCCGGCCTGCCAGTAGGTCTCGATCAGGGCTTCCAAATTAAGGCTGAAGGGCTCGGTGCCGCGGAAACGGATAAAATCAAACTCCGCGGCGGTGAACACCCCGAGCTCGAGTGCCTCGGCGTTGGCGCGCAGCTCGGCGGCGGACAGCTTGTCAAAGAAGCTGGCAAAGGTCTCGGGCGAGACCTGGCAAACGTGCCGGATGGTGCGCAGGGCGCGGTCGGCGCGTTGGGAGAGCTTGCGGGCGAAATCGGCGCGGTCGCCGAGGAAATCGGCGAAGGTGATCTGCCACTGGCCGACCTCGTCGGCGTAGGCGGGGGTGATGCCGCGACCGGTGGAGCCGCGCGGCTCCTCGGCGAGCACATTTACCCGGTAATCTTCCCAGGCGAGATCGAGCAGGCGGTGGGTGAGATCCGAGACCATGGTGCGCTCGTCCAGCACGAGGCGGGCGAGGACGTTGTAGCCCTTTTTCTCCAGCGGCATGGCTTCCCACCAGGCCTTGCGGGGGTCGGCGACCACGCCGGCGCCGATCGCGAGATGGGCGACGCCGCGCTCGACCACGCCGGAGGGGAGGAGGTTCAGCTTGATGCCGGCGGCGGTGTGGCCGGAGTTGGCCCCGCCATTGACCTTGAGGACCACCGTCACGGGGTGGGGGCCGTGGCGCAGCTCATGCTCCACCTCGGGGATCAAGCG
>Ga0247831_1006626_pt1 | contig 13533 bp, 10 predicted proteins | sample LaCruzMarch2015__9_FD_192406 | JGI IMG/M metagenome (GOLD analysis project Ga0247831, IMG submission 192406) | Freshwater microbial communities from meromictic Lake La Cruz, Castile-La Mancha, Spain - LaCruzMarch2015_1m | ecosystem: Environmental > Aquatic > Freshwater > Lake | place: Spain...
TCACTGGAGCATGCGCCTCTTGCGCAGTACGCATCAAAGCTAATGTGTCTTTCGGGAAACAGGACCCGCCATACCCTGGGCCAGCGTTCAAGAATTTCTTGCCGATCCGATTGTCCAAGCCAATGCCACGAGCCACTTCCTGCACATTGGCCCCCACCTGCTCACACAAGTCTGCCATTTCGTTAATATAGGCGATCTTGACAGCCAAGAAGGCGTTTGCCGCATATTTGATCAGTTCGCTTGTCCGACGGTCCGTAAATAGAATCGGGGTCTCATTAAGGAAGAGCGGTCGATAAAGTTCGCGCATGACTTGGCGTGCGCGTTCATCCTCGGTGCCTACCACAACACGGTCTGGCCGCTTGAAATCGCCAATGGCAGCGCCTTCACGAAGGAACTCGGGGTTAGAAACGACAGAAAAGTCGCGCGTGGGGTTCACTTCGGACATGATCGACTGGACCAAATCGCCTGTACCAACGGGAACAGTCGATTTGTTGACTACCACCGTATAGCCTTGCATGTGCTCTGCAATCTCGCGGGCCGCTTGCTCGACATAGGATAAATCCGCATGGCCGTCGCCACGTCTCGATGGTGTACCAACAGCGATAAAGACAGTGTCAGCCTCTTTTACCGCTTCCCTTAGGTCGGTCGTAAAGGATAGGCGGCCTGCCTTAACGTTCGATGCTACCAGATCCTCAAGGCCAGGTTCAAAGATTGGCATGATCCCTTGATGGAGGCGGTCGATCTTGCCGACATCCTTATCCACACAGATGACCTGATGACCAAAATCTGCAAAGCAGGCACCTGAGACCAATCCAACATATCCAGTGCCGACCATTGTAACGCGCATATTGAAAACCCTTGTCTATTGACGACGTCTTATAGTGCCGAGCATTGAATGTAGCCCGGCTTGAATGAAACGCGATTGCGCTTCTTTAGGCGATCATTTCGCAGAAAATAAGCCCGCTTCTGCAAAGACTCTGCCCTTAGCTGTGACCAACATTCGCTTAAGGCGAGCTTCTATTGGCTAGCTAGTAGTTTATTGATCATCATACGCACCTCTGCCCCAAGTTCTGGGTCCTTGAGCGCATAGCCGACGAAGGCCTCTGCATAACCCAAGCGCGAACCGCAATCGAAATCACGTCCCGCAAACTCAACCGCATGAAACGCCTGAACTTCCATCAGCCGAAGCATCGCATCGGTCAGTTGAATTTCGCCGCCTGCACCACGGTCTTGTGTTTCAAGATAGTGAAAAATTTCAGGCTGCAGAATATAGCGACCCGTAATCCGCAAATTTGAAGGAGCTTTGTCCCTTGCAGGCTTTTCCACCATGCCTGTTACTGGCATCGACCTGCCGACTTTAGCGCCATGAGCGATTACACCGTAGCTAGAAACTTGATCCATGGGTACCGGGTCAACTGCGATCACGTTGCCGCCAACTTCTTGATAGCCGGCGATCATCTGAGCCAAGCAAGATGGGCTGGCTTGCACCAAAACGTCAGGCAGCAATACTGCAAATGGCTCGTCACCGATGATGTCGCGCGCGCACCAAACTGCGTGACCTAAGCCCAAAGGCGATTGTTGGCGCACGAAACTTTTTGAACCAGCTTCAGGCAACATGTCCTCTAGCATCTTCAACTGCACCGTCTTGCCTGCTCGGCGCAGGGATTCTTCAAGCTCGTAGGCGCGATCAAAATAATCCTCGATCGCATTCTTATTTCGGCCGGTCACAAAAACAAAGTGCTCGATCCCAGCTTCTAAAGCCTCCTCGACAACCCAATGAACAGCGGGACGGTCGAAGACAGGCAACATTTCTTTCGGCAATGATTTGGTCGCGGGAAGCACGCGCGTACCAAAGCCGGCCACCGGCAAAACAGCCTTCCGAATTTTCTTCATAACAAACTTCCCTGAGCCAGCGAGTTTCACAGCGCTCTATAGTCTGTCTGGTTCCCAGATCCCACCTGCTCATGCAGATGACACGCACAACTCTGCGGACTGATGCTCGCTCCGTCAATGGCATAAGGCATGTCAAACTTTCACAGAATCTTGGCGAATTCGGCGAGCCTTGTATCGCAAACAACAAACTGGGTAATGGCCTTGAGGGTCTGTCCCGGGTGCGTTAAGGGCATCTAGTAACCCGCCAGCTCCAACACTTGACTAGGAACTACTGTGAAGATTTTCATCGATACTGCCGAAGTCACCGATTTGAAAGTGCTCGCTGCTACCGGGCTTGTTGATGGTGTCACGACCAATCCCACCTTGATTGCCAAGTCCGGCCGCAGAATTGCCGAGGCAATTCAAGAGATCTGTGCGCTTATTCCTGGTCCCATCAGCGCAGAGGCAGTAGCAAGTGACTATGAAACCTTGTTGGCGGAAGGTCGGTTTCTTGCGAAGATCGCGCCAAATGTGGTAGTAAAGTTGCCTCTAACGCCAAACGGCTTGCGTGCTTGCAAGACCTTGAGCGATGAGGGAACGCCCGTAAACGTCACCTTATGCTTCTCCGCTGTTCAAGCCTTATTGGCGGCCAAGGCAGGGGCAGCTTATATTTCACCTTTTATCGGACGGCTTGATGACAATGGTCAGGATGGAATGGAACTGATCCGCGATATTCGGGTTATCTACGACAACTATGGCTTTGAAACTCAAATCTTGGCCGCGTCTGCGCGGACAGCGATGCACGTTCGCGATGCCGCGTTGGCGGGTGCAGACTGTGCAACCCTGCCACCAGCGGTATTCCATGCTCTCTATAGGCACGTTTTAACAGATCTCGGATTGGAGGCCTTTATGAGGGATTGGACGAAGGCCGGTCAATCGATCCTTTAAGGCGATTTACGAGTAACCGTAACTACCAACTGGCTGCCGCTCGGGGCGATCCGCATTATAAAAGGCTAAGTCGTTGACGACATCATTGCACACCCCACTGATTATACCCGTCATCCTTTCTGGAGGTGCCGGATCCCGTCTATGGCCCTTATCAACTCAGACGAAGCCGAAGCAATTTCACGCACTCGCCGGGACAGCGACGATGTTTGGTCAAACCCTGCAGCGCGTCGCGGCAGATCATGCGGTGCGCTTTGGTGGGCCGCTCGTAATCTGCGGCCTCAGTCATCTTGGCCCAGTTAGTGAAGAATTGGCACGAGAAAATGTCACCAATGCAACCATTGTGTTAGAACCAAAGCCCCGAAATACAGCGCCTGCTTTGGCGGTTGCTGCATTGCTTCAAGCGGAACGTGACCCTGAAGCCTTGATGCTTGTTTTGCCGGCAGATCATATCATCGCCTATCCAGAGCGGTTGCATAAGGCCTGCCTAGATGCGCGCGCCGCTGCGGTTGAAGGTCGGATCGTAACCTTTGCAGTGACGCCAACTTCACCTGAGACGGGCTATGGCTATATTAAGAGCGGACTGGCCTTAGCTGAGGGTGTGTTTGCGGTGGAGGCGTTCCGCGAAAAGCCGGACTTGGCCACGGCAGAAGCATATCTTGCTGATGGCCAATATGCCTGGAATGCTGGCATCTTCTTTTTTAAAGCCAGTGCGTTTTTGGCTGAGCTCAGCACCCACGCCCCAGACGTTTTGATAGCCGCGCGCGATGCATTGGCCCAGAGCCGCCGTGAATCCGGGCGCATTTATCTTGATGAAGCCGCTTTCGTAAAAGCTCCATCCGTCTCCGTTGATTATGCGGTGATGGAACCCACAGACCGTGCTGCGGTAGCACCCGTGGATATGGGGTGGAACGATGTTGGCTCGTTCATGACACTTTGGGACTTGGCTGACAAAGATGAGGCCGCTAACGTTGCCCAAGGACCAACTGCATTGTTTGATACTAAGGGTTGTTTGGTGCGATCCGAGGAGGTTCCCGTCGCTTTAATTGGCGTTGAAAACCTTGTGGTCATCGCAACTGCCCAAGGCATTTTGGTGATGCACAAGGACCGTGCGCAAGATGTGCGACTTGCCGCGGATACTTTTAAAACAAAAAATTAGAATGCCAGAGTATCGTCTCTAAATTTTCTCCATCAAACGCCTAGATCAAACCAAGTCCTTCGCCGCTGCATCGCGTTTCCTAGCGGGCCATCAGTCCGTCGTATTGCGATAGTATACAAGAATAAGCACTACCGCCGGGCTCATAAATGCTTTCTCTTTATTCTAACCCAATTCCGCGCTAGTGCACTGCCACTTCAATTGGAGCTTACACGATGACGCAAACCACCATGCCTAAACCACGCACAGACTTGGCAACTAATACTTTGGATTTTGAAATGAATCCGCTGGTTAAAGCCACAGGCTTCCGTGAGTATGATGCCCGTTGGTGGTTTGGCATCCAAGGCAATGCGAAGGCACCGGAGTTGAATTTCCTCGGCGTTCAGGCACTGGGTCTGGGCCTCGGCACCTTGTTGCATGAGTATGGTGCCAGCCGCGTTGTCGTTGGTCACGACTTCCGCTTCTATTCTTTGTCGATCAAGCAAGCTTTGACCATTGGTTTGATGCAGGCTGGTTGTGAAGTCCTAGATATTGGCTTGGCCTTGTCGCCCGTGGCCTATTACGCTCAATTTGCTTTGGACGCGCCCGCTGTCGCGATGGTTACAGCCAGCCATAATGAGAATGGCTGGACTGGGGTAAAAATGGGCGCTCAGAAGCCCCTAACCTTTGGCCCCGATGAAATGGGCAAGCTGCGCGATATCGTCTTGTCCGGTGCTTTCGTTGAACGCCCGGGCGGCAGCCTCACCCGGATCGAGGGTATGCGGGAGCGTTATATTGCGGACGCAGTTGGGGACTTTAAACTCAGCCGGCCAATCAAAGTGGTCGTCGCTTGCGGCAACGGTGCCGCCGGGGCCTATGCGCCAGATGCGCTGCGTCGCATGGGGGCTGAAGTGGTGGAGATGGACTGCGATCTCGATTGGACATTCCCAAAGTACAATCCCAACCCAGAAGATGAAGAAATGCTTCATGCTATGGCCGAAACCGTGCGTTCGACAGGTGCAGAGCTAGCTTTAGGCTTTGATGGCGATGGCGACCGTTGCGGGGTGGTCGATGATTCCGGGGAAGAGATTTTTGCAGATAAGATCGGCCTATTGCTCGCCCGTGACATGAGTGCCTTGCATCCGAACGCGACTTTTGTTGTCGATGTGAAGTCCACCGGTGCTTATGAGATCGATCCAGTCCTGAAGGCTAATGGCGCAAAGGTCGATTATTGGAAGACAGGCCACTCTTATATCAAGCGCCGCACCAATGAACTCGATGCGTTGGCTGGTTTTGAGAAGTCTGGACACTTTTTCCTGCGCGCACCTTATGGGCGTGGCTATGACGACGCTTTGATCGCTGCGCGGGTCATCCTTGCCATGTTGGACCGTGCTGGTGGGGCAAAACTTTCAGAGATGAAGCAAAAGCTTCCTTTGACCTGGACCTCGCTCACCATGTCCGCACATTGCGGCGATGAAGTGAAATATGGGGTCATTGAGCGTGTGGTCGCTGACTATGTCGCCTTGGCTGCCGCTGGCGGGAAAATCATGGGTCGTTCAATCCGGGATGTGAATACCGTCAATGGTGCCCGCGTGACATTGGAAGATGGCTCATTCGTCTTGGTGCGCGCGTCTTCAAATAAGCCGGAATTGGTGGTGGTGGTCGAGAGCACGCTCAGCGATGCCGACATGCGTGCCCTGTTCCATCAGGAAGCTAAGCCAAGACTCGCGGCTTTCTCTGAAGTGGGTCATTACAATCAAACCGTTTAAGCTTGAGAAGGGCACTTATTTATGGACCTAGAGATCAAGCGCCTTCGCACTTGGATGTTTGATCATGCGTTGCCCCTGTGGGCGGAGCACGGCTGGGACCATGAAAACGGTGGCCCGGTTGAGGAGTTGGCTCTCGACGGTGGTCTGTCTGACCCAGGCTTTAAGCGGGTCCGGGTGTTCTGCCGCCAAGTTTATGTGTTCTCCCATGCGTATTTGCTCGGCTGGCAGCCGGGCATTACCCATGCCAAGGAAATGTATAAAGCCATGGTGGCTCATTGTTGGCAGGGGCCAGATTTAGGCTGGGCCAAGCTGGTCACGTCTGACAATCAGATCCTAGATCCAACAACGGACCTTTATGACAATGCTTTTGCTTTGTTCTCTCTGGGCTGGTTCTACCGCGTTTCGCCAACGCCCGATGTTTTGGACCTAATGCATCAGACGGTGACTCTAATTGATACGAAGATGCGTCACCCCAAACTTGGATTTTGGCATCAGATTCCGGTAAAGGGACCCCGGCTGCAGAACCCGCACATGCACGCGCTGGAAGCCTGTCTGGCTTGTTTTGAAGCTACACAAGACCCGATCTTTGCGCGGTTGGCGCGCGAGATCATCGGACTGTTTCAGTCCCATTTCTATGACCCGACGCGTGGGACCTTGTGTGAGTATTTTGACGACAATCTCGATCGATTGACTGAAGAAAAGGGCAACTGGGTAGAGCCAGGTCATCAATTTGAATGGGCCTGGATACTGACCTCAGCACATAAATTATTGGGTGTTGAGGTAACGGACCAAGTCAAAGGACTAATTGCGTTTGGGGAAGAAAAGGGCGTCGATCACGTCAGTGCAGCCACTTATAACGTCATCTTGGAAGATGGTCGGTTTGTTGACGCAGGCTCACGCACTTGGCCGAATACCGAACGCCTTAAAGCGGCTGTTGCGCTCTATGAACTGACAGGTGCAGATCCAGTGCCCGTGTTAAGGCCGACATTGCAGCTCCTGCTCAATCGATATCTGGCGGTCGAGCCGCTAGGCGGGTGGCTTGACGCGTTTGATCAGGCTGGCCGACCCACCGCTAAAGCTATGCCAACTTCCACCCTCTACCATCTGTTTTTGGCCTTCGCAGAGGTGCTTCGGGTTGCGGACCGCCTAGAAGCACATTAGCGACAGGACATAAGTCCAGTGCGGGACTCGCTACGCTTTTGTCCTATTAGAAGGCTCTCTACGTGTCAGACATCTCAGAGAAACAGGTCCGGATCGGTGTTGCTGGAGCTGGCGTATTTGGCCGTAATCACGCCAATAAAATTAAAACAAACCCTCGCGCTGTTTTGGTCGGTATTTTTGACTTGAACGCGGAGCGGGCAGAGGCGCTTGCAAGCGAATTGTCCACACAAGCCTTTACCGACTTGTCAGCTATTTTGGCTGAAGTTGATGCGCTGGTGGTTGCCACCCCCGCCATCGCCCATGGTGGTGTAGCGCGCGCCGCGATAGATGCGGGTAAGCATTGCTTGGTCGAAAAGCCCTTGGCCGCCACAGCTATAGATGCTGACATCTTGTGCCAGCATGCGGCGGACCGCAGGGTCGTGCTGCAGGCCGGCCACCAAGAGCGCTATATCTTCAAGGCGATGGGGTTGTTTGAAGTTGAGGCGCGCCCAACCTTCTTGGAAGCAACACGCGTAGGCTTACCCAGCGTTCGCGGTGCCGATGTGTCTGTGACTTTGGACCTGATGGTCCATGACATTGATTTGGCGCGCATCTTATTCCGGTCAGAGCCAATCACCATTAAGGCCACCCGTTTGGCTGGTGAGCCAAATAATCCCGATGCCGTGGAAGCCGTTTTGACCTTTGAGGGCGGTAGGGAAGCCCGATTTCTCGCCAGTCGCGCAGCTGAAGAGCGCGATCGCCGCATGACCATTGGCTATGCTGAGGGCAAGGTCGCGATCGACTTCATTGCGAAGAGTTTCGACGACGGACCCAACTTTGGCCTCCACTCGGACTTTGCAACTCGCATTCCAGACCCGATGGGCGCTGCCACTGCCGACTTTATAGCGGCCATTTTGGGCGAACGCCCAGTGGCGATTTCTGCCGCAGATGGTGCAGCAGCTGTGCGGATAGCGGAGGCGATTGATCAAGCCACCCGTGCTTGATTGTTGCTCTTGGTTGCCAAAAGTGATGGGCCAATCTGCGTTGGCTTGCAGTAATCCCCCAATCGATGGCTTATGTGGCAGTCTGGCTAGCTTGAGGATGAGTGGTACAAGAGCATGACTGACAATACCCGCCCCCCGATTGGCTTTATTGATCTTCTGGCGCAGCGTCGCAGGCTCGGCACCCGCATTGATGATGCGGTCATGGGTGTGATTAATGGTGGTGCCTACATCATGGGCCCTCAGGTCCAAGCGTTTGAAGCCGCTCTAGCAGAGTTTGGGCAGTCGAAATATGCGTTGTCCTGCGCCAACGGAACAGACGCGTTGGTTTTGCCCTTGATGGCGTGGCACATTCGCACGGGGGATGCAGTTTTCTGTCCCAGCTTCACCTTTGCCGCGACCGGCGAAGTCGTACCGTGGTTGGGTGCGACCCCCGTCTTTGTTGACGTTGACCCTGTGACCTACAATCTCGATCCTGCGCATTTAGAAGCCTCAATTGAAGCCGTGTTGGCAGAAGGTAAATTAAAGCCCAAAGTGATCATTGCGGTGGATCTCTTCGGCCAGCCCGCCAATTACCCAGAGATCTCGGCAATTGCTAAAAAATATGGGCTGAAGCTGATCGCCGATTCCGCCCAAGGTTTTGGCTGCACTCTCAATGGCCAGCACCCCATTCATTGGGCAGATGTTGCCACCACCAGCTTTTTCCCTGCCAAGCCCTTAGGCTGCTACGGCGACGGCGGTGCCGTACTCACAGACGATTACGCGCTCTGGGAGGTGATGGATTCCCTGCGTGTGCATGGCAAAGCGACCAAGAGCGATTTGGCCGGTAAAACCTTTGAACATGATCCGAAATATCTCAATATCCGGATCGGCATGAATTCGCGCCTCGACACTGTTCAGGCGGCCATCCTGCTTGAAAAGCTGGCGGTGTTCGCTGAGGAAATCGAAGCCCGTAATAGGATTGCTGCGCGGTACAATCAGCTATTGGGCGACAGCGTGGTGGTCCCGACTGTGATAGATGGTGGCGTCTCAACGTGGGCGCAATACACAATTGAAGTCCCCGACCGTGACGGCCTAGCGGCCTATGCCAAGAGCCGCGGCGTCCCAACGGCTGCCTATTATCCGATCCCAATTCACAAGCAGGACGTCTATAGCCGCTTCCCTGTTGGTCCAGGTGGCCTTCCCGTGACCGAAGCTAAGGCCGATCTTGTAATCTCGCTTCCCATGCATCCAGATTTGGACGAAGATACACAAGATTATATCGTTGAGACTGTGCGCAATTTTGCTGGGCGTAATAGCGCTTAAGTCCGTCCAATCACTTTGTTTTGTTTCGTAGTGGACTATACGGCGGACGGATTAGCTGCTGGACATGCAACGGTGAGACAACATAGAAGTTGAAGCGTCGGTTGGTGGCATTTTAAGGACTGGTAGCCATGAATTTGGCAGACATGCGTAGCTTAAGAGAGTTGGAGGCTGAGGCTATCCATGTGATACGCGAATCTGCCGGTGCCTTCTTGCGCCCTATATTGATGTTTTCCATTGGCAAGGACTCAATGGTCCTTTTGCATCTGGCCGCCAAGGCCTTTGCTCCCGGCCCCATACCCTTTCCGCTGTTGCACATTGATACCACTTGGAAGTTCAAGGAAATGATTGCCTTTCGCGATCGTATAGCTCGTGAGTATGGCGTGGATCTGATCGTCCATACCAATCAAGATGGGCTGGATCAGGGGATCAATCCAATCGTCAGTGGGGCAAGTATCCATACCAACATCATGAAGACCATCGCCCTGAAGCAGGCTCTCGATCATCATCGGATTGACGTAGCAATCGGTGGTGCTCGTCGAGATGAAGAGAAGAGCCGTGCGAAAGAACGGATCTTTTCGTTTCGCAGCGTCGGGCATGGCTGGGACCCGCGTGGGCAACGACCTGAACTGTGGGGCCATTACAACACCCGCCTCCAAGAAGGCGAGTCGATGCGGGCCTTTCCATTGTCCAATTGGACGGAGCTCGACATCTGGAGCTATATCCAGCTCGAAAATATCGAGGTGGTGCCGCTTTATTTCTCCAAACCCCGTCCTGTGGTGCGTCGCTCAGGGACATGGATTATGGTCGATGATGACCGCTTGCCACTCGAGCCGAACGAAGTTCCAGAATTGCGCTCGGTCCGCTTTCGCACCCTTGGCTGCTACCCTTTGAGTGGCGCAATTGAAAGTCAAGCGGGGACTGTCGCTGAGATTCTTGAGGAAATGCTTGCCTCGCGCTTCTCAGAACGTCAGGGGCGTCTTATTGATGGTGTAGGCAGTTCCTCGATGGAAGCCAAGAAGCGCGAGGGCTACTTTTGACCAACCCTCAAATCGGCCCAAAAGATCACGAGCCGCGTCTTCGAGTCTTGACTTGTGGTTCGGTTGATGATGGCAAATCGACACTCATTGGTCGCTTGCTTTATGATTGCGACCAAGTTGCAGAAGATATTCTGGACGCAGCACGGGAACACTCGCCCTCAGGCGCCCTTGGGCCCGGCGGCCTCGACTTCTCCTATCTTTTAGATGGCCTGATTGCTGAGCGTGAACAAGGCATAACCATTGATGTGGCATACCGCTCTTGTGTGGTGCTGGGGCGCACATGCCAGATCGCGGATTGTCCTGGTCATGCACAATATACCCGGAATATGGCGACAGCCGCTTCCAATTGCGACGTAGCTATCGTGTTGATCGATGCACGCACAGGTCTTTTGGAGCAGACGCGACGCCATGTCCGCATATGTTCAATGATGGGGATTACGCGCTTAGCTGTCGCGATTAACAAGATGGACTTGGTTGATTGGTCCGAGTCTAAATTTGCCGCGATTGAGATCGCATTTCGCGACTTTGCAAAAGAATTTGCCTTCCACTCGCTCAAGGTTATTCCCGTTTCGGCTCCATTTGGAGTCAATCTTGTCAATCGAGCTCCAGAACTCGGTTGGTACCATGGACCCACATTGGCAGAATGGCTTTCCGCTGTTGAGGTGTCCCATATGGACCAAGCTCAGGTGCGGCTTGCCATCCAATGGGTCTCACGCGCGCCCGATGGCACCAGAGCTTATGCCGGGCCGCTAATTAGCGGCTGTATGCACCAAGGCCAAGACATCGTGATTGGGCCAACTGCGTACCCTGCGCGCATCACTAGGCTGTATCGCTCTGGAGAAGTTGTCGAGCGGGCAGAGGCAGGCGACGCCATCGCAATTAGTCTTGATCGGCAAGTGGATCTGAGCCGGGGTGACTGGATCTATACCAAAGAGCATTTTGCAGATTTTTCTAATCAAATCGCTGCTGACGTCATCTGGTTCAATGACCAAGCGCTTGCGGCCGGACGTAGCTTTTGGCTAAAAGGGCAAGGTGCTTGGATCCAAGGTTCTGTAACACGTATTCGCCACAAAATCTGTTTGGACACTGGTCAGAAAATCGCTGCTGACAGTCTTTCGATTAATGACATTGGCTTGTGTAACCTTGTTACGACACAGCCAATCCTGTGTGACCCCTATCTCGAAGGTCGATCATGTGGTTCGTTTTTGATTGTCGATGCAGTTAGTCATGCGACCGTCGGGGTTGGGCTTATCCGAAACGCTTTGCGTCGGGCTGCCAATATCACGCCTGTTACTGCCGCCGTTGATACCCAGACCCGTGCGTTACGTTACGGGCAACAGGCGCGTGTGATCTGGTTGACCGGCTTGTCTGGGTCAGGCAAGTCCACCATCGCAAAACTGACTGAGCAGGTTTTGTGGGCACAAGGCCGGGCCACCGCCCTTTTGGACGGTGACAATCTTCGTAGTGGGCTTTGCCAGGATTTAGGCTTTACGGAAGCCGACCGGGTCGAGAATGTGCGCCGCACGGCAGAAGCAGCTAAGCTTATGGCCGATGCTGGCTTGATTGTCATATGTGCCTTGATATCACCCTTTGCACGAGATCGCGAAATGGCCCGCACGATTGTTGGGCCAGATCGCTTTGTTGAGGTCTTTATTGACACCGCGATTGAGGTGTGCGCCGACCGTGACCCAAAAGGGCTTTACGCCAAGGCTAGACAAGGTCTCATCCCCAACTTCACGGGAGTCAGCGCACCCTACGAGGCTCCGATCTCGCCAGATCTACGTATAGCGACTTATGATACCAGCGCAGAGGTCGGTGCCCAAATCATCTGCGATTTTATTCAAGCTGGGGCGTGGTCGAATAAGCCCCAATTTTAGGTCTAAAGGGCTATTTAGTGGTGATAAGTCCCAAGCGCTGACCCTGATAATTCTTTGATCGAATTGGTTCCCACCAGTCAGGCCGGTTCAAATACCATTCAACTGTCTGGCGAATGCCCGTTTCAAAACTATAGTTTGCGCGCCAACCGAGTTCATTCTCCAGCTTTGTTGCGTCAATCGCGTAGCGTTGATCGTGGCCGGGGCGATCTTGAACAAATGTGATAAGACCCTCACGTGGACCCTCAGGGCGTACGCCTGCCAATTCATCTACAAGGGCGCATATGCGCTTCACCACATTGATGTTTTCTCGTTCGTTGCGACCCCCAATGCAATAGGTTTCGCCTGGCTTACCGCGTTCCATGACGGTTTGGAGGGCGGCGGCATGATCATCCACATGCAGCCAATCCCGGATTTGCTTCCCATCGCCATAGACCGGAAGGGACTTACCCTCCAAAGCATTTAGAATCATCAAGGGGATCAACTTCTCTGGGAAATGATAGGGTCCGTAATTGTTCGAACAATTGGTGATCAGGCATGGAAGGCCAAAGGTATGGTGCCAAGCTTGGACCAAATGATCCGAAGCAGCTTTCGAGGCAGAATAGGGGGAGCGTGGATCGTAAGCGGTCACCTCAGAAAACGCTCCAGTAGCGCCCAAAGAACCAAAGACTTCATCGGTCGAAACATGCAAGAATCGAAAATTTCGTTGCTTGTCGCCTGTCAATCCACGCCAATAAGTTAGAGCAACCTCCAACAATGTGTGCGTTCCGACAATATTGGTCTGGATGAACTCCGCAGAGCCCATGATCGAGCGGTCAACGTGGCTTTCCGCCGCTAGATGGAACACTGCGTCCGGTTGAAACGTGTCAAAAAGAGCGGCCATAGCCACTCGGTCGCAGATGTCGTGCTGAGCAAACTGGTAATTGGGCGAGGCCGCGACACTGTCAAGCGAAGACAGACAGGCCGCATAGGTCAGCTTGTCCACGTTGAGGACTTGGCCAAGTTTAGAGGCGATCAGATGTCTACAAAGGGCTGATCCAATGAATCCAGCCCCGCCAGTTACCAAGAATCGCATGCATCACCTAAGCTGCCCCGTATGGGAACAAGTTAGTCCCTGAGAGTTCTGCCGTCACGCGAGCATGACAGTGGCTCCTCACTTAGAAAAAGTCGATAGCAAAGTTTATCTGTTGAGTGCGGATTGGATCACTGATTAGTGGCGATCCCAGATCGTCGGCCCTAAGTGCCTTGGGCACGACCACATTCTGCTTAACTTGGAAATCAATAGGTTTTAGACTTGAAGCGCCCAGATCCGGATAAACTCGGATATCTGAAGTGGCTCGGTTTGATTGGACAGGTTAGTCGATTTTATAAGTGGGTGACTGCCTGTGTCATGCCGCAACCGGGATTGGTTGGGGCGGGTTAAAGTAGGCGCTATCGGGGGTATTTCCGTCAAGG
>Ga0247831_1006629_pt1 | contig 13529 bp, 21 predicted proteins | sample LaCruzMarch2015__9_FD_192406 | JGI IMG/M metagenome (GOLD analysis project Ga0247831, IMG submission 192406) | Freshwater microbial communities from meromictic Lake La Cruz, Castile-La Mancha, Spain - LaCruzMarch2015_1m | ecosystem: Environmental > Aquatic > Freshwater > Lake | place: Spain...
CCCCAAAACCCCAAAACCCCATGGCACATCAGGAAGAACAGTGATTAATAAGTTACTGATTAATATATATTTAAATATAAGATGTATTATAATTGAATAGGAATAAAAATGAATAATGAGGGAAAGTCTATTAAATGTGGGGTTGAATGTAAGTATAAAAGCGAGAGGGTATTTTCATTACGGGTTGTCCGAGTCACGACCTCTATAGAGTCTCTTAAGCGACTCCAAGCCTTCGCTTGTGCCACTCAGACCTTACTCTGCAAGATCAGACTTCAAAACACCCTGCAACATCAACCTCTGCTATATAAGGCAGTCTGATTAAGACTTTGCAACTGAAAGCGTAGCTATAAGATATCTCAGTCATTCAATTGACAGAGCATTGCGGCAGCCTTGAGGATCCAAATACGCGGGAGTTCCTTGGTAGGCATCTCGACCTAAATGATGAAGTTCGTTGAGGCACCCGTGGTACTAAGCATACCCGCGCGGACTGAAGTCTTGTAAACTGGGCAGCTGTACTCCTCTGGGTCTGGCTTGTAATCCTCACATGGCTTGAACCAGATAAGTGGCATCTTGTTGTACATTTCACTGGGGAACTGGTCTGCAACCACTTGGTTATCGCGCTCCCAACGAGCACCGTCCATGAAAAGACCGTAAATGTAGACACCGTCCTCTGGGGATTCCTCCACTTCAGATGGATCTTCCTCGGGCATGATCTGGAAAGAGAAGGAGAGCTTGTCAATAGCAATCTTGTAGTTTCTGGCATGAGTCTGCAGGCAACCGGTCAAGAAACCTTGAGGGAAGAAGAAGCCTGGCATCCAGAAAGAGGTTGGTAGACCGTTAACCAACCAATTATTCATAAATTCAACTCTCAGGATGAGGTCTTAATACCAAGAAGTGAGGGGTTTCAGGGATGGATAAGCGACCTTCTCCCAGTTCTTTGGTACTCTACCATTGGTAAAGCTGCTGTACATAGCGTCAAGCTCCTCACTCATGACTATGAAACCATTGATGGCTTTCTTTAGAAGGACAAGAGAGTTTCTCATGACAGTTAGAAGTTTATTAAACCTCGCGACCTCTTGAAGAAGTACAGTTGACAGTGAAGGAATCAAGCCCTACTTATCTTGCTTGAACATCTCCTTCTTGCCATTTGCTCGGTCGATCAGGTCAGGTAGACCCTTCTTGAGAAGCTTAGTTCTCTCCAGCACGATTTCATCAGGAGTCTTACCACCAGCGCTTCCACCGATGCGAGGCTGGATGCTGAGAATTGTATCGATAATCTTCTGAGACTCTTGATTCTGGAAGGTGATGTTGGCATTCTCATGAAGACCGAAGACCTCAGGGTTCTCAACCAATGGAAGCTTGTCAATATATTCCATGTAGACATCAACATTACCATTGACGGGAGCATAGTAAATACCTGATTCGGAGAACTTGTAACCTTCATCAAGGATCTCGGGGTTCGAGTATTTCCTGAGAAGAGTAATGAGGCAGCGACGATCCCAATCATCAGTGACACGACCACCATAGTTGATCTAGCCAGTCACGTACAGCATGGCATCCCAAGGAATTTCCTCTTGCTCATCGAGGAAGATCTTGAGCATAGTGGTGGATGTTTCAAGATCAGAGTCGTTAAAGTCGTATCTGATGTTCCAGCCGAGGGGTCCAAACTTCCTTCTCTCTTGAAGGATAGCGTGGAAGAATGAGAGACCGAAGACAAGCTTTTTCCAGGCCTCAGCCTTCTTACAGTCGGTCAAGAAGGTATCACTAAAGTTCTGATAAGTACGCTTCAAGTTAGCCCTCATACCTCTGGGAGGCTCAGTGGTGAGCTTGACTCCATTCTGAAGGACTGAGACTGGGAAATAGTCAGCGGGCATTGATGTCAGGTAGAGGCGGAAGTCGGGATTGATATCATTTTCCTCAGAGCCGAAGTTGATGACAATTGTCTCAAGATTTGTCATCCAAGACTTGGCGAGATGGCAGTTCTGAAGGAGTACCCAATCACCGTTCTTCTTGCTAGCATGAATAAGTTTCTCAGCCTTCGGGCCCTAACCTTAACCTAGAGAGATAACTTGCAGGCGCTCAGCATAGTTGCGCTCCTTTGCAAACTTGATAAGAGAACCGGTAGGGTCGGCACCGGCACTAAGTACGAAGATAAGCGGGGTCTTCACATCAGTATCCACATAGATCACATCCATAGTTGCCGATGGGGACTCTACGAAGAACTGGCCCATCTCCTAGATGACATAGTTTTGGAAAGCGAAGAGTAGCTTCTCAGGTCTGAAGGCCTTGAGTACGTTGAGCTTGGCGAAGTTGTCAAGCTTCTCAGCCCACTCAAGAGGGAGAGGAGTGGTGTGCGGCTCAGCGCATACTCCCCACTCTTGCCAAGCAGGCCACTGCTTGACTATAGAGTCAGTGAGACCACCATAGACTTCTGGATCATTGAGATCCATGTAGTAGATAAGATCCCAAGAGAGAGGGATTATGATCTTGGGATCAGGGTTCTCAGGCCTCTTTTTGAGCTCCTCAGGTGTTATGGGTCCGGGTCCTCTCAGAAGGAGGTTCCAGTGGGTCTCTATGACCTTCTTGGAATTTCGGTTGATGCTCGTGATATTCAGGAAAGAGAAGATGATCTTATGAGCCTCGAATAGACCACGAGATACGTTGGTATAAATCATCCTTGTGATATTGTCGATGAGGATATCGAGCCTCTTCTCAAGGTCTGCTGACTTGGGTGACTTCTCAATAGCGGAGTTGAAGAGACGCTTAATATAGGACAATGAGTACTGATACATAGGATCGATACCAGCCAGGTCGGCAATGACGAAATAAAGGATGGAACCTCGGATGGCAACAGAGCGATACTGGTTACGCGTCTGATTGATTTCCTCTTCGACGATCAACGCAGTGGAGATACGCTGGTTGATTTCTTTTGATGTAGCCTTCGAGTTCTCGAGTACATTAATGAGTGTGTCCTCATCGAGGATCTGTTCCTCGGTTGACTCAGACAACAACTTAAGGATGGTGTTCTCAATATTCTTGAGGGTGCGCTGATCCTGATCCATGCTAACGACAATTTCATCACGCTTCTGCTCGATCTCGGGCTTCTCCTGAATAACGACATCTCCTAAGAGCTGCTCTTCCAAACCCTAGAAGGTCACAGTGAAGTTGATCAGCGTAACCTTGATACAGATTTCAGGCAAGTAGTGGGGGTTAGGCATCTTGGTTGTCATAAAGAACCTGAAGCCCTCATCATAGTCAACGTTAGAATCACCAAGTCTCATTTGCTTGATGCCACCACCGGTGTCAAAGGCCTGCTTCAATAGAATTGGGTCGATCGCTGGGTCAATGTATTCCTCAACATCTTCGATTAGGACAGGGCGTCCGTTTCTGATACCTCCACCGATCTCACGCAGGAAGTTGTTCTGGCCGAACTTCATCAACAAAAGGTTGTTATTCTTCTCCATATTCTTAATCCAGCGGTTGGCCTACTGCTGCGGGTCAATACATAAAGCCCATCTTTGAGCCTTTGTGGCAAGGATACCATTTTCAATGGAGACTTAATCGGTGGGTAAGTTAGCAATATTCCACCCTCTTATTACGACGGGGTCCCCCATGATCTTGATCAATGAGAAGTCATCACTTGTGGGAATATTCTTTGCTACACATTGCTCTACCCACTTGCTAACCATCTTTTGACGGTAAACACCAGTAAATGCACCAGTGTAAGAGATACAAGCGCAAGAGAGGAACACATTGCCAACAAGTTGTTCGATTTCAGTAGAAATGTTTTCTACAGTCTATTTCCAACGGACACCTTCGTCAGCAAGCAACACGACTAGTTTCTCAGCACGACCCATTCTCTTGTTGCAGCGGTCCATCTCATTCTCGAGTCTCTCTTTTTCATTCTGCATTGCTAGACAATCAGCCTCGAGTTTGGCTACTGCCTCTTTGACTTTGTTGACCTCACCCATCTTTTAAGCAAGTTCAGCCTGGGCTGTAGCGAGCACAGTTTGCACTTCCTCGTACTTCTTTTTCTTGGGCTCAACCTTCTTGATGACAATCTGGAACTTAGAGACGGAGAGACACCAGATACAGAGGACCTTGGCGGCTCCTGATTTTTTACCCACATCAACTGGGTCGAACTCTGTCAAGCTCAAATAGTTCTTTCGCACTTTGGCGAGGACTGCTTCAGAAGTCTTTGAAACATCATAAGTAAGAAGGCGGTTCATGAATGCACCAGTATCACCAAGCACTGACTTAATAGCGGCCCAATCAGTCTTTTCACCTAGTAGGATCATGCAAGCTTCCATGACCATGACGACAGCCTTTGGAGGATTCGGGAAAGACTTGATTTCAACGATTGATGCTTTATCCAAAGATTTGAGAGCAAGCTCTGCAGCCTCAAGCTCGGGCTTAGCAGCATTGAGATCGGTCTCAGCATCATCTGAGATAGCCTTGGCTTCAGCAGCCTTCTTGTTAACGATCTCAGCTTCGGCAGAAACGACGCGCTCCTTCTCATTAGCTACTAGTTTATCTGCATTGACTTTTACTAGAGCGACCTTAAGTTCCTCTGACTTCTTGGCAAGCATGGGCTGGAGGTCTGTGAGCTTTATCCTAAGCTCAGCTATCGATTTGTTGGTATCATTTAGCTTCTTGAGACCTGTTGCAAGACGGTGCCTATTCGTATTGTACTCTACTCTCTTCACATCTAGTGTGTTCAGGTACAGATTAATCAAGTCAAGGTAGCTCTTAGGAGTGGTGTAGATCCTTCTTCTGAGTTCTCCATAGAAATTATCGGCTGACTCCTCGACACTGGTATGAATCTGCATGCACATCTCAGAGAGGGCAGTTCTGACCTCATCGTTGGGGAGTTCTAGCTCTTTAAGGAATTCGGAGGACACATAAAGCAGAGCTTCTTCGGGCCATCTCGAGAACCAGTCAAGTGTGCAGCAGTTGACCAGGGATGGGAACATGCGGCAACGAACTCTCAAAGTGTCGCCGACGGGAGACATACACAAGCAAATGTGAAGGTTGTCCCTGATTCTGTTGATGAAAGTCTGGTTAATGATCTCTATAGTATCGACCTTCTTCATCTCAGTGACCACCGGGCGCATTCCTTTTGTGATCTTATCCTTGTCTTCTGGGAGCCAGAGGTTGGGGATTTCACCAGTGTTCAAGAGGTTATTAATATCCTCAATGAATGACTCAGAAATGATCTGAGTGTCAGTCATCATGAAGCAGATGGGCTTGCCTTCGATACCACTGGTAAACATGAGGTCCTTCATGAACTCCTTGAACATGTCAGGGCCAAAATTCTTAGTGATTTCGATCATTCTGAACTGGATGTTTCTCATGTGAGAAGCAAGTCTGGTGAGGGATTGCTTTCCAGAACCACCAACACCGATCAACATAATGTTACCTCTTGGCTGCTTCAAGGTCCTAGAAATACGGAGCAAATGCTCTATGGCATCTTCGAAGAACACAAGGTTCATCTTGTTGCTGTAAGTGCCGTTGTAGTCCTCGAGCATTCCTGTGAGTACCTTCATGAGCTTGCCTCTGTCCTTGATTTCCTCATAGAGCTGGATAGGTGCCTCAAGCTTGAGGAGATCTCCGAACATGATTTTCTCCTTGACGAAGATATTATCGTGCTCCATGTTCATTCTGAAACATCTGTTAAGGAGCTCACAAATCAAGTGAGTGAACCAGGACTTGTCTTCGTTATTGATAAGACGATCGAAGAACACACGCTGGGATTCATTCACCCACAGCTTGGCCAACGTCTCAGGGCTCTGAATTGAGATGGGCTTGCTCATAAGGATCCCCTGGAACACCTTAGAGACGTCTCTCAAGTTGAAGAGGTAATGGAACTTGGCGGGAGTAGGTCTAAGTTCCTCAGCGATTCTATTGTAGATTTCAATTGTGGCATCCACCATTGCAGTGTCAAGCTTCTGTACGGCGTCTTGGAAACCAGCCTTAAGGAAGCCTTGAACAATTGAGCCGAATATCTTCTTGAGAGTTGTAGTATCAGCATTGGGCACACAGAACATGTTAAAATGTCTTGTGAAACGGAGAGTAATGGGGGAGCGACCACCACCTGGGGGTGCGGAGGCAGCAACGATGGTGGTGTCCTCGACATCCTTCCACATCCATTCATCTCTGTCGTAGAGACCCTTCATATCGATGAACAATCTGAGAAGCTCAATGGGAGGCTGAGCTCCATAGGTCTCAGTTGCTGGCATGTTGATATCATCGACGAAGATGGCAATCTTCTTTCCTGGAGCAGCACCGAAAAGGGTACGCTTCTTCTTCTCAAGCTTGCCTTCAATGGCTTGCTGGGTTCTCATTGAAGAAGTCTGGGCTGAGAAGTTGATGAAGATAGGAACGATATCTTTCTCCTCCTGGAATCTAGTTAAGCTATTCTGGATAATGACTGATTTACCAACACCAGACAGGCCAGTGAAGAAAGAAGGCTTCTCTCTGCTGAGTAGGAGTTCCAAGCAGAAACTGTGACGATAGCTGTCATTGGTTGGTACCAGCAACTCGAAGTAAGGAATTTCCTTGTCATACACGAAAGAAGGCACTTTGGAAGCCCAAGGCTTGAACGCCTTTTCTTTCTTCATGTCATAGAAATAGTCATAGACGGAGCCGGCCTGAGGGATTTGAGCACCTTTAAAGAGCTCGCGGACAATGTCATCAAAGCGCTCCTTGCTTCTCTCGTCAAGGGAGGCACCCATGCCCCAAATGTAACTCCAGGCGTAGATACAATTAAAGAGCTTCTTCTTTTCATCATCAGTTCCCTTGAAGCCCATGTTGACGTTCAGGTAGACTTCGAGGAAATTACAGATGGACACAACCTGCTGCAGGTCCACTGTCTTGATTGGCTCAGTCAGAGTGTCTCTAATCTTTTCAAGACCAATGTCAATAGTGGCATCAAAGTTAGAGTAGATGAATTCTCTAAGGTTGTCAGAGAGGATTTCATCATCGAAGAATGTGTAGAGCCAGGTCCTCACAAAAGGTCTCCACCCGAGTTCCTCGAAGGTCATGTAAACCATACCGCAGCGGGACACAGTGGCTGGAGATGCCACCGATAGATCCTAGACTTCGAAGAGGATTCTCATGGGTATTCTCAGCTTGATTCTCTGACCGTTTGCGAGACAGAGTGTCATGTTATCATCAAGCACAGTGTTCATGTTCTCGATCCAAATGGCATCCACTGGGCCATCAAATACGATCCATGACTTGTCCTCAGAGGTCTCAATTGCGGCGGCTCTCATCAGCTTGGAGGCCAGACCATCATGCCACTCTTGTGAGATGGCGTTGACTTCACCATAAAGCTCTCCCATTGAAATGGCCTTGGGATTTAAGATGATCTTCTTGACGAGTTGGAAGCGATCGTCCTTGGATCCCTTTATTCTGAGGGAGGTCATCACATGCTCGAGGACCTTGTAGCAGATTGTCTTGCCAGCGCCGGTCGGGCCCACAAGCATGACACCGAAACGGACATTGAATGTCTCGAACAGCTGGATAGTCTTCAGGATGAACACCTGGTGTCTCTGTAGCTTGAAAATGTCAATGGTCTCCTCAATCTGGGTCAGGAGCTCACCATAGTCGGGGTCGGTAATCTCGACCGTTGGGAACAAGTCCTGGATGATGGCCGCGAAGAGGGGCAGATCATCCTTCAAGAACTTGGGCACGTTTGAGTCACGCATGGCACGGATGAACACAGCGTCCTCATTCAGGGTCGGGTTGGCTCTCTTGAGGGTACCGGCCATCACAAGCACGGACTTGACTGCTCTCATACCGAAATCGTAATGGTCCTGCTGCGAGAGTTGCTCTGATGACAGCTTGTAAAGCATGACCATCTTCTTTGAAAGGGTCTTGGTGTTACCGAAACCTTCGGCGAAGAGCATGATCTCGGCAATCAGACCATAAGATGGGATCATCATAGCCACTGGTCTGAAGAGCACCTTCAGATTGTCGGGAAGCTCAGTTCTACCGGCATAACCAGGATTCATGGTAATGTGGACTCCGAGGTCAGGCTTGAGAGGAATATCTTTGCCTTCAAAGAGGAAGTTGGGGACACCTCTAAGGAGGCCCTCTCTGATAGTGAGCATCTACTGGGCAATAACGGAGAGCACTTCGATATCGATTCTGTTGAACTCATCGAGGCAAGTCCAAGCACCTTGCTGGCAGAGACCACTGAAAAGTCTGCCCATCATCTTGTAGTCGACCTGATCTGAGCAATTGAACACGATACAAAGGATACCAATGGCCTTGGCAAGATCCTTGGTAGACTCGGTCTTACCGGTACCGGCTGGGCCTGCGGGGTTGGCTCCGAGCTTAATGTGAAGGGCACCTGTGATAGTGATCCAGCAACGATCTGTCAAGGGAGTGATGACCAGACGGGAGGTGGCTCCCATGTACTCGTAACCGTACTTGAGGCAGGCACTGATCTGTTTCACACGGCAATCATCGACCTCCTCATCCCAGTAGTATCTGAGTTGCTTCTACCAAGCAAAGTCGTAGATGGAGGAAACATTATCCTTGATAAGATCTTCCACGATATCACGGGCATGCACATCAGTGGTGACTAGGGCCACAATGATCTTTCTCTGAAGGGAAGTAAGTTTACCTCTGACGAGCTCAGTAAGCTGGCCTAGCTAAGTCTCGTTAGCCTCATACCATTCTTGAAGGGCAAAAGGATTGGTGGCCATGTCATTGATTGCAAACTCAGTTTGGCTGCTCCACTGAATCTGAGCAATGGTAGCGACGATCTGTCCGAAGTGATTGAGCACCCAAAGCTTTCTCTCCTGGGTGGCATAGTCTCCAAGACCCTGCTTCATTAGTCTATAAAGAGTATCCTTCATGCCGACCTGAACGGACTCAAGCCACTGCTCGACCTGACCCCTAGCCTTGAGAGGCTTGCTGAAATTTACCTTCTCTCCTTCGTTTGAGTACATGGCCAAAATATCGACTTCCTGGAACTCGAGCTTAACCAAGTTATCGAAACAGGTCTTCAAGTGCTACTGAATTACGTCAAGGTTCTGAGAGTTAGCGAGGATTTCAAGCAACTCGTCATTTGACAAGAAGTACAAGCGAGGGAAAGCAGAGCGCTTGTTCTCAAGGTAGTCCTCAAGCTTCTTCTGTATGTTTTCGAGGGTTTCATTGTTGGCCTTAAGCTATTCGAGGACGCCTGCATTCTGCTTGTAGAATCTCATCGCGTTTGGTAGCTTGCCGATCTTTGCCATTTAGTTCTTGAAGAACTTGTCCACGACCTCAAAACTGTGAGACTCGGCTGGCAGCTGCTTCTTGATATCAGGGGCAGCGAAGATGTTCTCAAGATAAATCCACTGCTTCTGGCAGTTGACCCACTCTTCAACGATCTGAGTGAGGGTGAAGAGATCCTTCTTCCACTTTTCGGCCTCACTTCTCAGTGTCTTCACGTATCTGCTACCGAGCACCATGTTTATTGTAGCCAGACCTTCATCGAGTGCCTGGAAAAGCACATCGACCTCATCAATAATCAAGGCGTCATTCTTGGCATAGACCTTCACAACAAAGTCAACCTTTCTCCAGATGAAGTCAAGTTGGTCCAGCTGGGCTCTCAGGGACTGCTCTTAAGAGGCCTGGGTTGAAATTGAAGTGATATCCTCTTGGAACTGCACTGCATTGAGATCGATTAGAGACTGAAGGGTGAACTCAGGGTCTGCAATGTTGAATTCAGCGTTGATCTTCTCTTTGATCTCCTTCCAATGGTGCTCCTTGAGAGCGTCGTTACGGAGGGCAACGACAATGGGCATGGCACCCTTGAAGGTGTCAACTTGCTCTTTGAGTCTTCTTTGGATGGGGTTGTCGTCCAGGTTCTTCTCAAGTCTTACACAAATCTTTGCATAGTAGTCAGCCTTCTGTGCAATTTCTTTGGCCTAGATGTTATTGAACTAAGTCTTGATCCAGATTTCCTGGAGCTCCTCCCACTCCTTGAGGGAGCGCCACATAATACAGCGTAGTTATAAATCCTCACGGAGTTGGTCGAGTTCCTCGAAAACTGTCGGATTAGTTTGAAGGACCTCTTGCCACTGATTGTACTTCTAGGAACGATTCTCGAGCTCTTTGAACTGAGCTTCCTTCTCGTCCAAGATTTTCAGGATCTCGAACATGTTGGCATCTCCCTTGAGGAATTGAGGATCAACCATGTCTTCATGTAGCTTATGAATCTAGGTGTTCAACTGAGGGATGAGCTCATTGAGAGTTCTCTTGAAGGTCTCCATAGAGCCTTCTTGCTGACTTTCAACGTTGCCAACAATACTAGAGAGTTGAGAAATCTGCTAGACACTCTCGGTAAAGTTATCCTTATCTTCTTTCTTAACCTTGAGCTGGAACTCAGCCAGCGTATTATAGATCTGCCCGTAGAGGTCAACACGATCGCGGACATTCTGGAAGTTTTCATTAACATAGACAAGATGACCATTCTGCTCAACGAACTCTTCTACATTGGTGACAGGCTTGCCAAGGTTTGAAATGGCCTTCCTGAGCCATTTCTTCGATTCATCAGTGCGCTCACGGATTACCTTGGGGATCATTGACTCAATCTGCGCGATGTAGTCTTTGGGTGTCGGAAGAAGGGTGGTCCTACTGCCCTTGCTGTCAATTTAAAGGAGGCCAATATCTGTCATCGAGGGCAAGTTTGAGCTGAAGAAGGTATGATAGTAATTGAACAACTTTATAGTGTTACCGATTGACTCAACTGGGTTCTTCAGTCTGTCATGAACAAGAATGTTGAGGTCAACTTGCTTATTGCGCCAGAAGATTTCCAGGAGCTGCTGGAATCTTGTGAGGAAGGTCATCACCTTGTCGAAAGCACTCTCAATGATGTCTTATATCATGGTCTGCTGCTGAGTGTAGTAAAGATTTTCACTGACCCATGAGAATGGATTTAGGTTTTCATCGTCGTGCTCTTCCCAGACATCTCCAACGATGTCGTCCCACTCTTCGAGGGCATCAGCATAAGGCTGGAGGTCGGCATGCTTGCTCCATCTCTTGAAGTTCTTTATGCACTCTAGACCTTCGGAAAAGCAGTTTATTACACTTTGGATGTACTCGTTGGCGCTTGGCTTCATCTAAAGCCAGTACTTCTGGATGTTTGGGACCACCGACTTGTACTTAATCTCGACGACATTTGCCTGTTCGGCAGCAGCCTCACCAGCAGGCTCTTCTTCTTCCTCTCCCTTTTCAGCCTTCTCAGGCTCGAGTTCAAGGTGGCAGAGGAGGTCGAAGTCAGAGTCTTGAGACTAACCGCGGGGAGGAAGAATGAACTCCTCACATACGACCTTCTTGACCTCATTGGCTGGGATAGAAACCTTGTCATTTAGAGTCAGAGATACGCTGAAAAGAGGCTCGCTTCCACGTTGAGGTGGGGCTGGCTGTCTCAATGCCTCATCGAAATCCATTGTCATAACCTTCTGCATGTCGCAGTTTTCATCCAAGGTCTATAACCTGTCTATCAAGTCTTTAACTGACCCAATATAGATATTAGCTAGTGATTCAAGGGACAAGAAGTCGACCAGGTAAGCGAAGCGGAGGAATCTAGAACAAACTTTACGCAGAGATGACCTATGACCGTAGGTCATTCCCTCTGGGAAGCCAAGCTTCTCGAATACATTGTTGGAAGCCTTACGTTTCATTACAATAGTGTTTGAACTCTGAATAGGATTGTTCTTCTTGCGTTCCTCATCGAGAGTGATCTCAGTCACAATGCGCTCTCGAAGTTCATGCATGACCTTGGAGATACACTCGAAGACGTTGTCACGGGACCTCTCAGAGATCTTAACGATTGACTCTGCAATCTCCTTGCGACGATCCTTTTGACCCTCAGTAAAGGTAATGATATCCTTTGTATCACCATTCTTTAGGGAATCGACGAAGCGGAGCTCTTCCATGTCAAGCATGAGGCTTCGATGCTTCCCCAGGTGCACGCTGAAGTGATCCTGGAGCATGAAAAGTTTCTCCTCAAGGGCGTTTTAGGCCTTCATCCTGTTCTAGTGCTTGATAGTCTTCTTCCACATGCGCATGAACTTCCAGCGCTTGAACTTCTTGAAGAAAGATAGCTCCTTGATATGATTATAGGAATCACGTTCAATCAGCCATTGCCCCAGAGACAGGAATTCAATGGGGGTATCGTTTTCGTACAGAGTAAGACCTTTCCCTGATAAGGTATAGTACTTTTGCTCAGTGCGACCCTGGTAAGAGGTCACTAGTAGGTCATAAGGGTCCTGGTTAGGATTAGGATTCAGGTAAACAAACACAGTCTCTTCCTCGCTCTTGCTATCGAGGAGTAGTTCAATGTACTTGTCAAGATCGCTCCACTTCTGGCCGTGAGCGGTCTTTTTTCCACCAGCGGCAGCTGGCTTATCTTCACCAGCTCCAAATTCAAACTTGACAGCCTTTTATTCGTCCCCAGCATGACTCTTGGTGGAAAGAGACTTGGTGGACTTTGTTCCTTTCTTTGGTGTATCTTTGTTTAGGTTCAGGGGTGGAAGAATCTAGGCATTTCCACCCTTTAGTTCAGCAGGAAGTTTGCCAGTCAGCTTGTCCAGAAGATACTTAGTCCTAGCTTGTTCTAGATTCTTCTGACTGAGTGACATGCCTCCTTCAAAGCCCGCATAAATCATTGCGGGGGGTCCCTAAAGAATCTTAGCAGGTGAATCACCTGGCACTTAACCTAACGCCTGGTTCATTCTCAAACGAGTCTCAGGATCAAGAGGCGCAATGTGAGTTGGCTTAGACCCTTTGCTCATTAGCAGTTACTTGTTGCTGCTCAGGGCATCGGTGCCCTTGAGAGTTGCAGCCATCCTTGGGATAGTGGCAGGGACAAATCCCGCGCTTGATCCCAATTTCCCTCCAACTGTGCTTTAGAATTATAACTGCTGTTGTCTGTTATACTCGGCAGTACCCTCTCCAAGGTTCCTGGCCTCAATCATGGCTGCCTCCTAGTAGCTCTCATTCATAGTCCTGATCAAGTTGGTGTTCAGGTCCTGAATCTTCTTCTTAACAGGCGACTGACTCTGAATCCTGTGATTATGTTAAGTTAGTTTAAATTTAAAAGATTCTTACTTGTTAGAGTTCATTCTTGCGGAGAAGGGCCTAGCTGATATGTTCTCCTCAATAGGCCGTTTAACTGACGGCATGGGGATGTTGGAGATGCCGCTATCATATAGTCGTCTCTTCAAGTCGTTCTTTTTCGACCTGTCAGGCACAAAGTTGTTTAGATCGATCTATACACACATTCCTTGTTACTTCTGACACCCGGGAAATGAGTTCGTGCTTACCCTATCCTTCTTGTCCTGGGAGACGTTCCGGGGAATCTGCTAGAAATTTGAATTCTGCATTGCTGTTAGACGTCTGCTCTCTTTCTTAGTTATCTAAGAATAAAAATATATTTATTATATTTCAAATAAAAGTACTAATATTTATTTGTATAGGCTGTATTAACCTCCTTTCCTGATATCTATTGGGGTTTTGGGGTTTTGGGG
>Ga0247831_1006630_pt1 | contig 13528 bp, 9 predicted proteins | sample LaCruzMarch2015__9_FD_192406 | JGI IMG/M metagenome (GOLD analysis project Ga0247831, IMG submission 192406) | Freshwater microbial communities from meromictic Lake La Cruz, Castile-La Mancha, Spain - LaCruzMarch2015_1m | ecosystem: Environmental > Aquatic > Freshwater > Lake | place: Spain...
TTCCTGCGGCCGGCGGGCGCTTTGAGGGTGCTCTCGATTTCCTCCGCACCGACCGAGTCGGCGGAATCCCCCAGCAGCTTCCAATGGTAGGAGGTATTTTCAAAAAGAACCAACGCCTGTTGGCCCAGGGCCATGTTTTCGCTGCAGTAGTGGATCGGCGCCGTTTGGGCATTTCCGGCGGAATGCGACCTCGCGGTGAAGACGAGTGGCGGCCCGGGACTCGTTGCGATGTCCATCCCATCCGGCTCCAGCACCCTTTCACCCCACAAAAGAATGCTCAACCCCTCGGCGATTTCTATTTCGAGGGAATCGAGATGCAGCGCACTCATTCCTGCTGCGGCTAATGGATGAAGCTTACAAACTGATCCCGCCGCACGGCATCGATCATGTCGCAGAGTTTGCCATGGCTGCGGGCGAACTTGCATTTTGCGGCATCCGCCCGCTTCACAGGACTCGACTGATAAGCCGCCGGAGTCGATTCCTCGATTTTGTGCACAACGCCGGTTTCGCAGTAACGCGCCAACCGCACCAGCAGCGCTTCAATACGCCTCTTGGAGCCGCTCAGCTTGGGCAGGATTTTTTGGAGAATCTCATCGTCGAGGTCCGATTTCCACTTGCCGGCTTCCCATGCGGCTTTATCCGCAGCCAGTTCGTAAGACACCTTGAGATAGGCCACAACCTCCTTCGCTGTGCGGAAGGCGAATTCAAATCGCCCATTTTGCAGGATTTCCAGCACCTCAAGCAGATGTTTGTTCACCGCAGTTTTCACAGCCGGCGGCAACTCCGGCAGGGGCGGCTCTTGAAGTCCTCTCGCCCGCAGGCTGAGCGCGAGAAACGCCTCTGCCTGGCCCGCAGCTGCGCGCGGCACGGGTTGCAAGGGCTTCGGATCGTCCAAAAACGCCTTCACATCATCTGGGTCCACCTCGAACTCGATGACATGCGCACGGTCGAGCACCTTGGGAGAGAACATGTAGGTCGTCTCGTCCACATTCACCGTGCCGATCACAAAAAGATTCTGTGGATACGGCAGACTCCGGGGCACCCCCACCGTATCTCCCTCGAACCTTGGCAAACGAAAATCGCCCTCCTCGTGAAACCGAATCGCCCCGCTCCGGGCCTCCATCGCCGAGAGGAAATCGGCAAAATACCGCTCCACATGCGAGAGGTTCATCTCGTCGAGAATGAGAAAATGCGGAAGCGACTCCCTCCCAGGCTTGGAGGCCTCCAGCAACAAATCCAGCACCGGCGTGCTTTGGTAGACGGGCAGCAAATCCGTCGCCCCCGCCATCTTCGCATCACGCAAATGGTTTACATACCCCACCACGCTCCGGTTGTCGGTCCAATCCGCGCCCACGGCAACGAGGGCTACATTTTTGGCGTTTTTCGAGTCTTCCTCATCCCGAAACATCGCCGCCAAATCCTCCGCCGACCGTGTCTTTCCCGTTCCCGAGTTACCCGTTAGGATGGCGAAGGGTTTCGCGAAGAGCGAGGCTGTTAATGCACTAGTTGTTACAGAAAAACTATTTTTGGAGGCGTCCGTAACTTGTTTGTTAATTTCATCAACTAAAGCGGGATGAGAGGACAAAGTTTCGTAGAGTTTAACAACAAAACCGGATGATGCCGCCAAAAGGCCCAATGCGTTCAGTATCGAGGAAAGATGAAAATCATCCTGCCCTCGTGCAATAGATTTTCCTCCTCCCCAGCTTTCGTAGTCCGTTAGAAATTTAGCGACCTTTGCAACATCATCCTTGTCGCCTTTTAACTCGATTGATATTTGCCGGTCTAAATTACTATCGATAACACCAGATGACCTTGCTTTTTCAATAACTTGCGTAAATTTAGATTGGCTAATTTCAAGCTTTTCAGAAGCATCAACAACTACCGCTTTGTATGATTTTAAAGCATTAAACAACTCAACCGAAGCGGAGGCAAATACTATAAAACTATATGGAAATGTCACATACCTACTGTCGGGAGTTCCATCAATGCAATCGGAGGTAAAACGTAACTCTGGGAAGATTGCTTGAAGTTTACAAATCGTGGCGCTGGAAAGCCGAGGAGGGTTAGCTTGGATGACTTTGGCTTTTCTTCCCAATTCAAGCCGCAACTCTGAAAGATCTGGCAAGTTTGACATCAAAATATTTCGGGTTCGAGTTGCTCAAGCAATCCCATGACTGGTTTCTTATCTCGTAGTGCCTTCAAGATTTTTTCACCGATTGCCTTGATTACGGGAACGGCCACGGAGTTACCAAATTGCTGGTAGGCATAGCGCTTGGACTCATGAAATTCAAATTGATCAGGAAATCCTTGAATGCGTGCACATTCTCTCGGAGTGAGAATTCTCGGGTTTTTGCCTTTTTGCGCGATCAAAACTTCGCTGCCATCCTTCCAATACCTTGCTGAAATCGTGCTGACATAGTCGCTTTGCTCGTCGAACAACGAATACCCAAACCCATTGCCTTTCTCTCGGTGTTCTTTAAGGCGGCGCTGATGACCGCTCCACATTGCATCAGAAATTGTGAATTTTTCGTCTGGGTTTTCTTCGAGATACCCACCTAGCTTTTGCCGCTCGTTCAGCTTTGGAGCTTGTGGAAATTCAAAGTGAATTGCCTCGGAAAAAGCAACGATGAATATTCTCTCTCGGTTTTGAGGAACACCAAAATCGTAAGCTCTTAAAACTTTTGCATATACTTTATAACCGATTTCCTTGAGCGAATTGCAAATGACAGAAAAGGTTTTACCCGAATCATGTGTCCTTAATCTTTTGACATTCTCCAAGAAAAGAACCTTGGGACGGCGTTCTTTTGCAATTTTAAGGATATCAAAAAAGAGGGTTCCCCTAGCATCCTCAAATCCTCTCTTGAGACCGGCTTGAGAAAACGGCTGGCAAGGAAACCCACCACAGAGAACATCATGCTGCGGAATTCCATTTACCAGCAAATCGCCACCTTCCTTTGACTTTGTAAACTGCGTGATGTCTCCAAACGGCACTTCGCCGTAATTTTTCGAGTAGGTTTCTTTAGCTTTAGAGTCCCATTCCGAGGTGAAAACACACCTGCCGCCCACCTCCTGCATGGCGATGCGAAAACCACCGATTCCAGCAAAAAGATCGATGAAAGTGAATTTTGGCTTGGCCTCCGGCGGTAATGATAGGTCGGAAAAATCGATATGAACTGGGCGTGGGTGGGAGGTTTCCTCTGGCAGCCCTGATGCCGCATTGCGAGAAGCCAGCAGGCAGTGCCTGCGCAGAAGATCGAGCCACCGGTCTCGAAATGAGTCGTCCAGCAGGATCGGAACGTCTTTGGGAGACTGAAGCCAATGCGAAACAATAGCTGGCAATTCATCCTTCACGACGCCTTTAAAATCAGACCACCCCTCTGCCGCAAGGATCAAGCGGAGAGCCTCGCGGTGATTGATGACAAGCGATCCCGCCAGAGGAGCTTGAAATCGAGCCACTCCATTTACTCGCAAGGCGAGGCGCGGGGCTTCCGTGCAGGAGGCAAGCGGCTCGGCGGCCTTCCTGGAAGTTTCAGTTTGAGTCATTGTTTTTCGATCTGCAGGGCGTTGGTGCTTCTGCCGGATTCCAGAGTTGAGGTTGGTGAACATCCTCGCAAAGGCCTTTGGCGGCCTGCGTGAACCACTCCTTGAGTGTGCTCCCGCGCAGGGCGAGAGCCGAGTAGACTTCTTTTTTGAATTCCGGATCGAGATCCACAACGATCCGGCCTGATGATCCTTGAGCCATGCTGGATCACGTTACATAGGTCACATAACATGCCAAGAGAAAATTTAGCGATTTCTTTTGGATCGCTTGGAGTGCAATTTGATCAACTGGGCACCGTCCAAACGAGTAAGGACATTTGACGCAAGATCGACAGTATACTCAATCTTTGTGATTCCAATAGGGATAGCTTTTTGCGTGAAAGACTCTGGAGTGATTTTAGGGAAATTTTTATCAACTGCGTAGAATTGCGTGACCTGCTCTAGACGATTGAATTTTTCCCGAATTCGCTCTGGCTTGCCCGTAGGATAGCCACACATATCTAGTCCATTTTCAATTGAGGAAGCCGTAAAACCCGCTTTCGTTAAATCCTCTAGGACTGAGGTAATGGTGTGCCTTCCACGCGGACTTTTCTCGAAACCTACATAGGCGATGTAAAGAGGGAGACCAGAACCTTGTTGAGCTTGATTTTGGCTTGAAATTCGGATCAATTTTGTCCCCCTTACCGTAGAAGACTTCACTTCGACCTCGAATTTAGAGCAAACAATATCGTGGCTACCCTTGCGGGGACCGGCCCACTCGGGATCAAAACCCAGCTTCTTGAGTTCCAACAACACAAGCAACTCGGCAATGACATCGCTCGGACTTCGCCTTTTGACAGCATTACCCAATTGCTTTTTCCACTCATCAGACCAATTACCCGGATCCGTGCGCAAGGTCTCGCGGTTTTCGGGAAGGAGAAAATTCTCACAAATCGATGCAAAAACATTCTTGCCTCCTTCATAATCCCAACCCTCCAATCGAAGGGTTTTTATCATAGCACCATTAAACAAATCTTTGTCCATTCTGAGGTGGATGCTACTGAAATCGTCTCTAAATATTTTGGCATCGGCAGGAACTGCAAACCATGCAGTAATCCTGCGACCTGACTGATCAAGTTCTAGCCACGCCTCATAGCCTTTTGGCAGTGCATTGAATTGGACTTTTTTTCCTGGTCGTATGTAGGCAACGCGGCTTTTTACCTCTTCAGCTAAAGTCATAATTTAAGGGGACTATTCTGTTTAAATTGTTGAGCCAAAGTCTGGGCTATTTTTGTGGCCAAGAGTGGCGGCACTGCATTGCCAATCTGTTTGAATGCATCTTGTATAGAGCCCCAAAATTGGAAGTCATCAGGAAATGACTGCAAACGCGCCGCCTCACGCACGCTAATCCCCCTTGGTTCCCACGGGTGAATATGACTATATGTATCTACACTTAAATGTGCAACAATAGTTCGAGAAGGCTTGTCGGGATTCAATCGACACCACTTGTCAACAAACTTGGTTGCATCATAAGGAGGCACGATTTTGCGTCTTGTGGCCTCATACTCGCGAGGATTTTCGATTTTTGAAATTCTCATTGATCGACATTTATCCTTAAGTAATTGCTCAGCTAAACGAACAGCGTCAGGATAGTTGTCACCGGGGCGCATAAGTTCGAAGGTCCGAAAGTCCCGAGGTGTGTTCCTGTAAACATGCGCTGTTGTGCCGGTGCGGTTACCTAAATTCCTCATAAGTATTTGGAAATCAGAAGAGGGCGCGGAGGTGTAGGGGATTTGTAAGTTGAGAGGTCTAGTGCGATAACAATCGGCTGATGTAGGGCGGAGAATAGGAAGGTCGGACAATGCCTCGGAAACAGTAACCCAAAAGTTCGAGGCTTTGTTGTGAAGTGGTGGCGGAACATAGAAACGCGACTTGCCGGCGCGCGATTCATAAAGTTTGCGTGCGCTGCCAAAATCAGAATCTCGGGCTTCCGGCGGCCGGTGCGTTGGAAGCGGCCATTTCGGGTTGAATCCCAAGTCTGATCTCACGGCCATGACAAACACCCTTTCGCGAGTTTGCGGCACACCGTAGTCAGCAGCATTCAGTATTGTCCACTCCGAGAGATATCCAGCCTGCTGCAAATCGCTGCAAATTAGATCAGGAATATTTTTCCCTCCGTATGAGATTGATCCTGGAACATTTTCCATTATAATGCATCCTGCATTCAATTCCAGCGCAACAGAAAGAAAAGACCGGAACAATTCGCCTCGATGGTCCACAAGATGGTGCCTATCTACTCCAAGCGAGTTGAGCTTACCTCGACCGACAGATGAGTAGGCTTGGCAGGGCGGCCCACCAATGACAACTAAATCCTTAGGAGGGGGCTTTCCAGAAAACAAAGATGACAAACAGCTGAGATTTATGTTTGTTCCGAAAGTAGCTATATCCGCGCATTTATGCATGCCCACAAAGCTGGGATGGTTCGCTTCGCAAACACTAATTGCACATGGATCGATATCAATACTAGCGAAATGACCAAAACCAGCCGCAAAAAAGCCTTGAGAGAGACCGCCGCAACCGCTAAACAAATCAAGAACCTCGGGGAGATTATTTAGCAAGGAATCGGTTCCGTGAGCGGATTGCTGCCCCAAAAGAATGTCGTAGCCATCAACTACGGGGTCCGAAAGGTTCTTCATATCAGCGACCGGATGTCATGAATCAAGCTTTTGAATAAGCGAGTCCACATAGCCCGCGATACCGCGATCGCAAAGCATCGGAAGTGTAAGTTTGCAAGCAGCCGTATTTAGTTTGAGCAACTTTTTAAATTTACTAACAGACATGGTCTTATCTGCGAGCCTAGAAAGCAATTCACGGTTGAGAGCGACATCAAAACCCTGCCGACCGGGGCGCTCGACTAACCCTTGAATCGGATCCGTATGGCTTTTTATAGATTTGAGTAGCATCGAAGCATAATTCTCGTTCGAATCTCCACGATCTGCGAAGTGACAATACCACCATAGAGCTTTCAGCCAATTGCGTTGTGGTTGGCTCCAAAAATGCGGGCTTTGTTCGGTAATCTCACCCCTCGAGCTAGTCTCCTTGATTCCCCAGCGCTTGGCAACATAGTCAGGAACCACTTTCATAGTTAATGACCTCCATATGTTATCATCGGAGGCCATGCTCAAAGTAAAACGGTCGGCCTGTAAAGGAAGGAGCCGATAATATAGTTCGAGAGCGACCGGAAGATCTATAGAAGGTGTGCTGCAGCCCCCCGAATTTTCGACATGCGCTATAAACTTTCCACGAAAATCGCGCTCGTCTCTGCCCAAATCACCACTCTCCTTGACAGGTCCCCCTTCCATCCATTTTCCCCATATCTGCTTAGCCGATTGCCTACTCAAGCGATTCAATTCCATAACCTTTTGTTTTAACTAAAGTTTGCTGCGGATTTGGCTGATGAGCTTGTGTTGCTCAGGGCTGTCTGCACCCAATGTATAATGAATGTAATTCACTGCCGCTCCTATGCTCCCAGGAGCAGCTTCATCCAAGAGAAGCGATGCCCACGCGCTAGAATTCTTTCTTACATCTTGAATAAGCAATGCTAATGATGCTGCTACTATCTCTTTGAGAGCTGGCTGAATCGCTCTAGGATTTTCATCAGGTGGGAGAATGAATTTTGACTCAGAGTTTTTCTTGTTAATTACGATCGCAAAATGCTCAGGACTAAAGCTGTCTTCAAGGGGGTCACCATAATCAAACTTCAAGCTCCAAGGAGCACTTTGAGCATCCAAAGTGTCATCGATGATAATCGGAAAAAGTGATGCGGATCCCTCAAGAGCTACAGACCATGGTCCTATAAAAGTTCCTAAGTAAGCTCCCTTCAAGTTTGCCAACTCGGAAGGGCGCCTAGAGGAACAAGGATTTTGAAGAACCAATGCCACTCTAAAAGTCATTGAGTTGCGGAGTTGTCGTGCATCGAAAACATGCTCAAGCTCAAAGGTTGTAGGCTTTCCATATTCAAGGTGAGAAGGCCGACTTGCCCCCCTCTGCAATGAATCTTTCGAATCCCAAAAAAATGTTGCAGCAAGGACATCACTGCGGGCCGCAACCGCATTTTCTCCTGAAAACAGCGCATCCATCTTTTTAACATGGACTTGAACTTTGATCTTGAGACCCTTTTCACGGATTGAAAAGTCATTAAGCATAATCGAGCTGCCTTCAATCTGATGCTTCAAAGGCACGCTCTCAATACCATTTTGTGTTGTGGAAATTGCGCTAAATTCAAAAGCAAGTTCAATTCCGTAATCTCGCTCTACTGGGTCAGCATTGTTATTGCTATTTTGACTACGGCTTCTAACCCAATCAAGTGTCTTATAAGGTTGAATGTTGAAGCTTTTCATGCGGCCTCAGAATCTGCGGATTTCTTTTCAATTTCGAGACCCTCAATCGAGCTGATATGAATTACAGGCAAGAAAGCGCGGTCGGAAACAGTAATTCGAATAATTCCTTCAATGCAGATAGGCTCCATTTTATGCAATGTGCGCGATGAGATTTTGATTGTAGCTTGATTTATCAACTCTAGCCCAATCGAATCATTGTTAAAAACTCTTTTAGCGTTATTTATTTTATTTTCAAATTTTGCTGATTTTCCAGATTTTCCAACTATTTTAATGGTTGTGGTTTCAAGGGCGTCAATACAAAAAGGAAAAGGTGTATCGCTAATGTTATTTTGCCACGCATCCAAACTAATAGCCCCTGATTCGGAAGCTGCGGACAATGAAACACAAAAAGATTTTGTGGAACCCGTATTCGCCGTAAAACCAACCACAAGAGCGTTACCTTTTTCGAAGTCTGTTGAATTAACATCCAATAAAGGTGATCCTCCTAGCTTCTTTTTTCCTTTTCCCCCACCTCCTTCCGCTCCGGTCTTGAGACCACCGGTTCCGGTCCCGAAGCCTTCGGGAAGGAGAAGCTTGGCTAGTTCAGCAGAAACCAACTCGGCACCGCCTCGGTTGCCTTCATCTACATCTTTGCTGTAGAATTCGTTGTTGATTTTTCTAGATACGGTTGAGATTAACTTGCGGAATAAATCAGGGCACTCTGCGTTTTTGAGACCTCTTTCCTCTTCCCAACGATTGTGTGCATGTCCTTCGTTAAATCGCACATAGTCCTCAAGTAGCAGTTTACCGCTCGTGCTCTCGCTCGGAGCGAATTCATCTCTAAGGACTGCAGTGCTGTTAAGAACAAAAACCCCTACGATTTTGCTGTCGGTATCCTCCTCTATACCGTTAACCCATGGATCGCCATCGCACTGGAAAGAGACAATCATACCCGGAGACCGGACTAGCGCAATGACCGGACGTTGCATTCCTCGCGGATAGTCAGCGGCTTGAACTTCGGGCGCAGGATAATTTCCACCATCATCTCGCATTCGCAGCAAGGGATCACCATTGGGAATCTTGATGATTGCCAAAATACCCGCTTCGCTAGAGTCTCCGAGAATGCTCCTCGTCGAAATGTCAATTTTCTTGGTGCGATCGTCACACTGGCGTCCGAGTAAAGACCAATACAAATCCTTAACTAGTTGGAAAAGCGGCTTGTCAACTAACACCTTCTTTTGGTTGACGAAAATGTCGAGACCAGGACCGTGTGGATAGTCTGTTTCCCCAAGTCTTGGAGCATACCAGCGCTGGATGGCAAAACGGGTAAATTTGCACAGCGCTTCTTTTTCATCAGAAGTTCCCGATAGCCAAGGAGGATTTGAAGGTGGTCCCCCATCGTCGGCACCTGGGTTAGCCGGTAGTTGGCCACTTCTAACAAAAGGCATAAAGATTGTTGTGCCTGTATTTTTTCCTGTATAACGCTTTACACCAACTTTTTCGAGAATTTCAGCAATTCTTGCATCATCGTCTTCAATCGGAAGAATTTCTTCGCCTTTGCGCTTTCCCCACCAAGCAAAGCCGGTGGCATTTTGGAGAAGAGTGCGGTCTACTGCGTCTCGACTGCTTTTTTTATCTCGGTTTTCTTCATCCTCAATCATGCAGAGAAGCAACCTCTCGTGATACTTTTGATCTTGTCCCTTGAATCGGGAGTAAAACATAACAGGCAGTTCACTAATCCGGTAAAAAATCGTCTTGCCTACGCCAAAAGCTCCACCAGCTTTTTGACGGTCCTGCGCTTGACCGATCGTTTTGGTAAGTTTGATAAAATTTCCAAGGCTTTCAACAGGCCTACCGTGCTTATCTTTTGGAACCTCTGCTAAACTTGCAAACCCCGACAAACCATTGCCATAGTCTCGAATAGCTAGTGAAACTCCTTGTGAGGGTTTACCAAGTTCGCGCCATCTTCTAAGTGTAACGGGGTCAAGAATATTTTGCAGAGAATCGACCCTAAAATCATTGAACTGAAAATCAATACGAGCCAAATGCGAAGTTTGCGAAGCAGCGTCCGCACTATTTTGAATTGCCTCTCTAACTAGAAGGTCAATGCCCGAGTTCCGGTTGTCGTTCAACTCCTCAAGAGCAGCGTGGCCATAATGGACAAATGCCTTGTTCTTTAAATCCAAGCGATCGAGACTCATATAACGCTTGGAACAGAATTCGCTCTGCGGACTGTTAGGCGATCAACTGGGCTGTTCCGACGCCTTTCACCTGGAATTAAGAGACAAATTCCAACCAAGTCTTCCACTGCATCGAGCTTCGCACGCACTTCCTCGATTCCGCTCTTGGGCGTGCGCTGAGGCGCAGGACTATCCTTGTCAATGCGATATATTATTAGTTGCGGCACATCTGCCCCCAACACACGGGCGCGCTCGGCAGTTACATCGGCTTCCTTGAGGTTATCCTTGGAAGGCTTGTAGTCTTCGGGAAAATCCAAGAATCGATCGGCTGGCCCCAGCAATGTTCCAATCGAAAAGTTATCACCATCACTCACACGCTTTATTCGCGAACGAAAGATTCTATTAATACCCGCACCTACTTTCCAAGGATTCGAGTCGGAGCGGTTGATTCCAGCCGCGATCACATTCCACTTGGCGATACTCGGGTCATGAGAAGCTTTTTGAATCCACGCGCAAAATAATTTTTTGTCGTTGAAGGCACGATTTCGGCCACTAATGTCCAAATCATTAATGAAGCGAATAATTTCATCGGCGTCAACACCATTCCAAACACTCTTGAGACCTCGCTTAGAGAGGGAGGGAACCCCCAATCTTCCTAGGAATTGTTCCGTAATTTGGATGTTCTTGGCAAGGGTTGCCTTCTTGTTGGTGAAGTTCACAGTTTGGATGTTCGATCCGGAAAAATCCAAAGATGCCGCTTGCCTTGCCTGCATTTTATTGGGAGCAGTGGGCTTGAACCATGGATTTGTCAATAAGCTTACTTGATAGTCTTCGGTATTTCCTCCCGTGGCTACAAGGCGTTCGATTGATTGTCTTAAATCTATCTCTTCATATGCCATACGCCTAAAGTTTCTCATTTCATCTGTTGTCATCCAAATCCTTGGCATCAACTCATAGTCGACGCGGTAACCAAACCAACGCCCCATTTGCATAAGAGTATCACCGAAGCTCGTGCGTCTTAAAAAGTATGTCGACACCAATCCGCTAAGCGTTAATCCCCTGGATAGCGTCGCTCCTCCTACAACGATAAAGGATGTCGGGAATTCCTTTTTTTCAGGATAAAGCAGACGCACATGGTTATTGTCCTCATCTATACCGGTGAACTTGCAGTTATCAATACACAGATGAACTTTATCCTTTCTAAATACTGGAGCAGGTTCGTCTTCTGCTTTTTCAATATTTATCGAACCAACTTCGAGCAACATGGCTTCGATGTAAATTTTAAGCTCTGAAAAAGGAAGATAATCGGGTATTTTCTGAACCCCTCCAGGACGATCATAGCTTGGGCAGGCGGCGATAAAATCTTGTTTGGTGAACTTGGCCGTTTCTAGCTTCCAAAGAGATTCGCAATTTTTGATAATTTGTTTTTTTTGGGTCGCTAGCCAATTAGCAATAGCTTTCGCCATATTTTCGTGCGCCCCTTGCCGTTGACTCGTATGGACTAACATCGTAGTTGGCGATTTATGGCGAGAAGCCCTCCGAAAAGCAGATGCGCATAAAAACCATGTGATGGAGTCTTGAAGGGTTTTCGGTAGTTGATGGATTTTTCCACCCTCTATTTCATCAACTATATGCTTATCCTTATCAGGGATTTCTCGAGTTATGGCAAGCCCATCCAAACCATTGCCATTAGAAATATTCTTTCCGATGCATGCATCTGCTCCATGTATTTGTTTCGGCCCCAAGTATGAAACAGATTCTGGAAGGCTCCTAATAAAGTCCCTTGGAAATAGCGTATTCTCTCCGGGCGGCTCGCTAAGAAGATTTGCGGATGGCGTTGCCGTGTATCCGACATAATTTACGGCTCCGGCTTCTAGCTCAGTAAGCTGCAATATTTTCTTGTTTACAGCAGTCCTGGCTGTTTGATCGGCATTGGGATCGTAATTTGCACCCATCCTTCTAGTGTTTACGCTTGCCTGGTCAGCCTCATCGTCAATGATTAATATTTTCAAATGCTTTAGAACATTTTTATCCTTTTTAAGCCAATGAAAAATGTGCTTCAAGCGAGTCCCGTTTTTAAGACAAACATGGTAATATCGCTCTGGTCGTCTTACATTCGATCGGGTAGCTTCTCTTAACGCCTCATCAGGTTTTTTTCCTACCTTTGGGGCAACATCTGTTTTAGTAAGCGGCACCCATTTTCTTGATTCGCCACATAAGTCCTCTCTTAACCTCTGCTCGGTTTGCAGGCGCAAATTTTCAATTACTCCGCTGATGACAATAAAAAAATTGAAGCCACGATCTGCAGCCATCGACATAAGACCAGCAAGATGCCCAGTTTTTCCTGATTGGACATGGCCGATTACCATGCCTTTCACGGCATCTTTGCGCCGTTTTTCTTCTTTTCGCGCATCTTCTTTTTTATTCAAAATCAATCTTTGCAAGACCGATAAGGCAGAATTTTCAAGGTTTGCCACATCGGTTGGCAGGTATCTTTCAAGCAGCTTTGCTTTGTAGGATTGCCAGCACGAGTCCTCATCGGTGCTCAACTTGACATCCGCCACTTCATAATCAGACAAGGTAGCGTCATCTTGGGCGGCCGCTGCCGCTCGTTGGGAATCTTCTTGATCTGCAAACTCTTTTTTTGCGTGCTCAATCGCTTGGTTCCAAATACTGCGCGTGGTCTTCGGGTCTAAGACTAGCGCAGCTTGTGCTGCATCAAACATTGCCGTAATTTTTGTCCAATCGCCCTTTTGATTCTTATATTGATCTTTAATGTATTTGATAGTCCTGCCGAATTGGTCTGGATCGAATTTAGTCATGGTTAGATTTTTGGTTTATTTGGGTAATGAGAGATTAATTCAGACGATAGCCAGCAACTGCCGAGCGCGGGTAGCTCCGAGAACGAAAGTGCGGGCTTGGTAGTCGTTATTCGCGCACTCTTCCCAGGCTGGCAGACCGGTAAGGATGATGGCTCGGAGTTCAAGGCCTTTCGCACGGCTGATGGAAAAGCAGGCGACGGAGTTGCCTGATGGTGAATTTTGAATGTTGGATTTTGGATTGGCAGCGGATGACCGAGCCGAGGTGTCCACGAAGGAGATGCCGTGGATTTTTCCGATCCAAGCTGGTGGGTTGCGACTGGAGGGGTAAAGCACGGCGATTTCGTGACATTTGGCGAGGCCTTTGTCAAGACAATTCTTGGCGATTTGAGCGCATCTGGCACCTTCCTCGTGCGGGGCGATGGGGTGGATTTCGGGCTCGGAAAGCATTCTAGACAGGATTTGCAGAATTAACAGGATTTGCAGGAAGGAGGATTGTGGCGGAGCCGCTGTGGCGAGTTGCTGGTAATGGGTGGCGAGGCAAACATGGAAGTGAAAAGTGAAAAGTGAAAGGGGGGCGACGATGTCGCTGTGGCGGGTAACTGGTAACGCGTAACGAGTGGGGCATTAA
>Ga0247831_1006631_pt1 | contig 13528 bp, 7 predicted proteins | sample LaCruzMarch2015__9_FD_192406 | JGI IMG/M metagenome (GOLD analysis project Ga0247831, IMG submission 192406) | Freshwater microbial communities from meromictic Lake La Cruz, Castile-La Mancha, Spain - LaCruzMarch2015_1m | ecosystem: Environmental > Aquatic > Freshwater > Lake | place: Spain...
TCATGTATGAGCGTTTCACTTGGTGGTTCCACATTATCGGGATTTTGGCTTTCATGAACTATTTGCCGTATTCTAAGCACTTGCACATCGCCATGGCGTTTCCAAATGTTTGGTATTCGAAACTCAAACCGAAAGGCGAACTTCCAAACATGGAAGCAGTTACACGCGAGGTGAAACTCATGCTCGATCCATCAGCAACGATGGAGGAAGCTACAGGACCAGTGAAGTTCGGCGCGAAAGACATCCAAGATTTGAGTTGGAAAAACCTCATGGATGCCTATTCCTGCACAGAGTGCGGAAGATGTACATCCGAGTGCCCAGCAAATATCACTGGCAAATTGTTGAGCCCGCGAGCAATTATGATGAAAACCCGCGACCGCATGGAAGAAGTGGGGAAAAATATCGATGCCAACAAGGGCTCTTTCGTGGATGATGGAAAATCGTTGTTGCACAGCTACATCTCTCCAGAAGAACTTTGGGCTTGCACCACTTGCAACGCTTGTGCGGAAGCTTGTCCGGTAAATATTGATCCTGTCGACATCATTGTAAACCTTCGTCAGCAATTGGTGATGGAAGAAAGTGCGCCTCCGGCATCTTTGGCTGGCATGTTCACCAACATGGAAAACAACGGAGCACCATGGCAATTCTCCCCTAGCGATCGTGCTAACTGGAGAGAAGAATAATCGAATTTAAACAGCATTTAATTCCAGCATTACGATGGAACTCAAGGTTAAAACAGTAGCAGAATATATCAATGCGGGCGATACGCCTGAAATTCTTTTTTGGGTTGGATGTGCTGGTAGTTTCGACGATCGCGCCAAGAAAGTAACCAAGGCCGTAGCTAAAATTTTGCAGGCTGCTGAGTTGAAGTTTGCCATCCTCGGACAAGAAGAAAGTTGCACAGGCGATCCTGCTAAGCGTGCCGGGAATGAGTTTCTATTCCAGATGCAGGCCATGCAAAACATCATGGTGCTGAATGGTTACGAAATCAAGAAAATTGTAACCGCTTGTCCGCATTGCTTCAACACCTTAAAAAACGAATACCCTTCTTTGGGCGGGAACTACGAGGTGATTCACCATTCTCAACTCATCGAACAATTGCTAAAAGAAGGCAGATTGCAAGTTGAGGGCGGACAGTTCAAAGGGAAAAAAATCACCTTCCACGATCCTTGCTATTTAGGCAGAGCGAACAATGTATATGAAGCTCCGCGAGATGTTCTGTCGAAACTCGATGTAGAATTGGTTGAGATGAAACGTTGTCGCACCAAAGGCTTGTGTTGTGGTGCTGGTGGAGCTCAGATGTTCAAAGAAGCAGAACATGGCAACAAGGAAGTGAACGTTGAAAGATCTGAAGAAGCGTTGGGCGTACAGCCAGATTTTATTGCAGTTGGATGCCCCTTTTGTAACACAATGATGACAGATGGCGTAAAGTTGGCTGAAAAAGAAGACCAAGTGAAGGTCCTTGATATCGCCGAACTTATTGCACAAGCCGCAGATTTGTAATGAAAGCAAAAATACTCGCTCAATTGGGCGCGATTGGCCCTAACGACAGCATCTGGATTTACCAGAGCAACCGCGTTTTAAACGATCAGGAATCTCAATCTTTACTTGATTCGGGTGCTGAGTTTGCTGAAAACTGGAGCACACATGGAAAATCGCTTCAAGCATCGGTCTTGTTGGTAGAAAAACTATTTGTGATTGTTCGAGTCGATAAAAACCATTTGGCAGCCTCTGGGTGTTCGATTGACAAGTCGGTGAAGTGGGTGAAAGACACCGAAGATGCTTTAGGCATCACTTTACTCGACCGACTTCAAGTTGCTTGGATCGAAAATGGCACCGAACTAAAAAACGGAAAGCCAACAGATTTTGAAGCCGCGGTTGTGGCTGGAAACGCGAATCCAAACACCTTGATCTTTAACAATACTGTTAATAACGGCTTGGCGATTTTAACCCAATGGATGATTCCTGCCAGCCAATCTTGGTTGAGCAGATTCACTCAAAAAACAAATGCCTGAAAAACTTTTTCACTTTCCTGTTGCACAGTAAATATCTAATCATTATTTTTGCCGTCCATTTTTAAGAAGTCATGAAACAAGATCTTCATCCAACAAATTACCGCCTTGTAGTATTCAAAGACATGTCTGACGAGTCTACAATCCTTACCAAATCATGTATCGACTCAAAAGAAACGATCATTTGGGAAGATGGTAATGAATATCCAGTAGCGAAATTAGAGATCTCTGCATCTTCACATCCATTCTACACCGGAAAGGTGAAACTGATCGATACTGCAGGTCGTGTCGACAAATTCCGTACACGTTACAAGAGCCACCAAAGCAAAGTTCAATAAGAATTTTAAGTTTTCTAGTTTTAAGCCCTTCCCAACCGGAGGGCTTTTTTATTTTTGTATCCTATGAATTTGATCCTGTTCGACGACCATCGCCGCAATCACCTACTGCCATTTACATACACTCGTCCGATTGCAGATCTACGGATTGGCATCTTGACGATTAAGGAAAAATGGGAAAAACTCAGTGGAGACAAGGCATCCTTCCTCACGCAGGATTATCTGCAAACGAAGTTTCCAACACGCAAGGAAAAATCCAATCTGCTAATCGCTGGAAGCATCTTGCCAAACAACGATCTTTTTGAAGCCATCAGAAACCTGAAAGCTGGTCAAATGCTTGTTTCGGGCGACGAGGTTATTGCGGCCCATGATTCCTCAGGAAGCCTTTCTGTGAATCCATCCGATTACCAAACAGTTACATACAGAGCGCAATTCCATCAGATCAAAAACACTTGGGATATTTTCTCCCTCAATGGAATTGCTTTAGAATGGGACTTTAACCTCATCACATCAGGTCGAAAAAGTGCTGCAATCCCCGAAGGGAATACTGTTATTGGCAATCGAATCTTCTTGGAAGAAGGTGCCAAAGTAAGCTGCTCTATTCTGAACACATCTACTGGCCCAATTTACATTGGCAAAAATGCTGAAGTTTGGGAAGGCTCCATTATCCGCGGAGCGTTTGCCCTTTGTGAAGAAGCATCGGTGAAGTTAGGTGCGAAAATTTACGGTCCTACCACCGTTGGCCCGCATTCCCGCGTGGGTGGAGAAATTAGCAACTGTGTAATTCAGGGCTATTCGAACAAAGGCCACGATGGCTTTTTAGGAAACTCGGTGCTCGGCGAATGGTGTAATTTGGGTGCCGACACCAACAATTCGAACCTGAAAAACAATTATTCGTCGGTGAAGCTCTGGAATTATGCCGAACAACAAATGGTGAATACTGGCCTTCAGTTTTGTGGCTTGATGATGGGCGACCACAGCAAATGCGGCATCAATACCATGTTCAATACAGGAACTGTGGTTGGTGTTAGTGCCAATATTTACGGCGCCGGGTTTCCTCCTAATTTAATCCCTTCGTTTGGTTGGGGGGGCGCAGATTCGATGACAGAATACCGCTTCGATCAAGCTGCCGAAACAGCTACACGCATGATGGAACGCCGGCATGTGGACTTCGACGCCACCGAAAGGGAAATCCTGCAACATATTTTCGATAGCACTGCAGGCGCAAGGTCGATTTAGGGAATAACTGACTTTATTTCGCTTTCTTTCTACTGGCATATCGATTGACTGATAGGCTGAACATTAGCTTTTGTCGTGCTTACGCGGCTTCAACTGACTTTCTGACAGCATACTTATGAACGAACAATCCTTTAACCATCCTATATTTTCGAATCTGATCGACGACGATGCAGAATTTATTCCTTTGATGACCTCAGAAGATGAGGAGCAAATGAATTTGGAAAATATTCCCGAAGAGCTTGCTATACTGCCGTTGCGCAATACAGTATTGTTTCCTGGAGTGGTTATTCCAATTACAGTAGGTCGCGACAAGTCGATTAAATTAATCAAAGATGCCAATAAGGCTGACCGAATCATAGGTGTGGTTTCGCAAAAGGATGTGAGTGTTGACGACCCAGGCATTAACGACTTGAACCAAGTTGGAACCGTGGCAATGATCATCAAGATGTTGCGGATGCCTGATGGAAACACCACTGTAATCATTCAAGGTAAACGTCGCTTTCGCTTGGAGGAAATCACCAGTGAAGAGCCTTATTTCAGAGCGAAAGTATCAAGTTTTGAAGAGGTTCGTCCAGCCAAAAACGACAAGGAATTCGGTGCATTGGTTGCCTCCTTGAAGGAGATTTCGCTTCAAATTATTAAGCAATCGCCAAACATTCCTTCTGAGGCAGGTTTTGCAATAAAGAACATCGAAAGCCCTTCGTTTTTGATCAATTTCATTTCTTCGAACATGAATGCAGAGTTGGCTCAAAAGCAAACCATGCTTGAGGTTGCCGATTTGAAGCAGAGAGCCGAAATGGTTCTTCAACATATAACGCGCGAACTTCAACTGGTTGAACTTAAAAATCAGATCCAGAGCAAGGTAAAAATCGATATCGACCAACAACAACGAGAATACTTTCTTCATCAGCAGCTTAAAACCATCCAAGAAGAACTTGGTGGAAATGTGTTTGAAGCCGAGATTGAGGAAATTCGGAATAAAGCTGAAGTGAAAAAGTGGAGTGAATCTGTAAAAAAGCACTTTAACAAAGAACTCGACAAACTGCAGCGCATCAATCCCAATGCGGCAGAATATTCTGTTCAGCGCAATTACCTCGACTTGCTGTTGGAGCTGCCATGGAACGATTATACGACAGATAATTTCGACCTGAAAAAAGCGAAAGCGATCCTCGACAAAGACCATTACGGAATGGAAAAAGTGAAGGAGCGCATTATCGAATACCTAGCAGTGTTGAAGCTGAAAGGCGATATGCGTTCTCCGATTCTTTGTTTCTATGGCCCTCCTGGCGTCGGAAAGACCTCATTGGGCAAGTCGATCGCCAAATCGCTGGGTAGAGAATATGTGAGGATGTCGCTAGGTGGCGTTCGTGATGAAGCGGAGATTCGTGGGCACCGCAAAACATATATTGGTGCGATGCCTGGAAGGATCATCCAAAATCTTCGAAAAGCTAAATCGGCCAATCCGGTATTTGTGCTCGACGAAATCGACAAAGTGGGTAGAGATTCTCACGGAGATCCATCATCGGCTCTGCTCGAAGTGTTAGACCCTGAGCAAAACAGTACGTTCTACGACAATTATGTGGAACAGGATTTCGATTTGAGCCGCGCGATGTTTGTGGCCACTGCGAATAACCTCAACACTATCCAACCGGCCCTACTCGACCGAATGGAATTGATCGAGGTTTCGGGTTACACCCAAGAAGAAAAAGTCGAAATTGCTCGACAACATCTTATTCCCAAGCAAATTGCAGAGCATGGACTGAAGAAAACGCAAGTTAAATTCAGTAAGAAGGCGATCATGAAATTGATCGATGAGCATACCCGTGAATCGGGCGTTCGATCGTTGGAAAAGCGCATTGCTAAGGTGGTTCGTTCGATTGCAAAATCGATCGCTATGGAAGAAACAGTAAGCGCCAATATCGACGAGAAAGACATCACGAGGGTAATGGGGCCGGCGCGCTACCACAGCGACAAATACGAAAACAATGAAACCGCAGGTGTGGTAACAGGCTTGGCTTGGACTGCAGTTGGTGGAGAGATCTTGTTTATCGAAACTTTGATCAGCAAAGGAACTGGAAAGTTAACCTTGACCGGCAATTTGGGTGATGTAATGAAAGAAAGTGCAGTGATCGCACTAGAGTACCTCAAAGCACATGCTGAGCAGTTTTTAGGATTAGATCCTGCTGTTTTTAACCACTACAACATACACGTGCACGTGCCAGAAGGCGCAACGCCTAAAGATGGCCCATCGGCAGGAATTGCGATGTTAACAGCTTTGGCATCGTTGTTTACCCAACGAAAAGTGAAGTCGAAATTGGCAATGACGGGCGAAATCACCTTGCGAGGCGTTGTGCTTCCTGTAGGTGGAATTAAAGAGAAAATTCTTGCTGGCCGAAGAGCCAATATTTCGGAAGTTATTCTGTGCGAAGACAACCGCAAAGATGTGGAGGAAATCAACCAAGATTACCTCACAGGAATGACATTCCACTATGTGCAACAGATGAAAGATGTGTTGAAGTTGGCACTAACGAAAAACTTGGTCAGTAATCCTGTGAAAGTTGAAGTGCCAAAAGAGAAGTTGGTAGAGAAAAAAGGTGTTGAGTTGTTGTCTTGATTGGGGGTTTTAAAACCTCTCCCTAGCCCTCTCCACAGTAGAAGGAACAGCATCGAGGTAAAATGAGTGTTTGATTTTAATCTAAAATGCTACTTTGAATAAAATGCATACAACGATCGCATGGATTAAGGCCGCAGTTAGTGCTAGCAACATTGATAGATACTTCAATTTTAATTAAGTTTGCGTAAAACAACTTAACATGAAAGCCTTAATAGTGAAATCCAAGAGCCAGGCGGAAATGAAATTCATTTCTGATTTGCTTAAAAAGCTTGGCGTAACAACAAGGGTTTTGGATGAAGAGGAAATTGAAGACTATGGAATGTCGACACTTATGAAAGATGTTGATAGGACTAAGAAAGTAAGTAAGGAGGACGTAATGCGAAAGCTCAAATCCAAATGAAAGTTGAGTTTCTAGCTAAATTCCTTAAAGATATCGATAAACTGAAAGTGGCCCATATTAAAGAGTCAGTAGTAAATACTATTGAACTTTTGGAGGCCGCTGATAGTTTAGCCGAAATACCAAATCTGAAGAAGCTTAAGGGACATAAATCTGCTTTCAGAATAAAAATTGGGGATTACAGAATTGGAATTTTTCTCGAAGGAAAAACAGTTGAGATGGCAAGAATTGTGCATCGAAAAGATATCTACAAAGTGTTTCCGTAATTTGAGTTTTGGATTTATTTGATTTTAGTTAATCGGATTTTTCTCTCAATTAAACACCTCTCCCTAACCCTCTCCACAGGAGAGGGAACAGCATCGCGACCTTGATAGAGTTTTTGCTCAACCTGAAAGTTTTAGTTTAAAACAATCTGTACACCTCTCCCTAGCCCTCTCCACAAGAGAGGGAACAGCATCGCGACCTTGATAAAGTTTTCTCTCATCCTGAAAGTTTTTAGCTTGGCCTAATCTTTACACCTCTCCCTAACCCTCTCCACAGGAGAGGGAAGAACATCGCGAACTTGTTGGAATTTCTAACTTTAACTGGATATTTTAATTCTAATTGGTCTATTCTAAACATCCCGAATCAATCTCCTTTCTTAAACCTCTCCCTAGCCCTCTCCACAAGAGAGGGAACAGCATCGAGGCAAAATGAGTATTTCGGATTAAATACACAAAGCGATCGTATATTCTCTCAACTTTATACGAATTACGTAATACGTTTTACTAGTTACTTTGTGCCTAGTACCCAACACCCACTGTAAGAAACTCCAACCAATTTGCCCATTGTTTTCAACATCAAGCGTTTAACAAGTATGCACTAGGCATGCAATTTCAAGCCTGAGAATCAACAAAACTTTAGTGTGCAGAACTGTTGCCCTTTATGCAACAGCGAAAATTGCAGGCTGAAGTATGAAACACAACTATTTTCTTCACAAAGCAACAAAAGTCATCGCTACGATTTTATTCTTGATGCTGAGCGCTTTCCAGTCGTTCGGACAAGAAATTTGCGACAATGGAATCGACGATGATGGCGACAATCTCGTGGATGTATTCGATCCCGATTGCCCTTGCGACGACCAAACGCTGCTCTGCCAACCAACATGCGAATTTGCTATCCCTGGCGGTGCACTCACCTTCCAATCGCAATGGACCAGCGCCGAAATTGTGCCGATCTACCAAACACCTCTTGTAGCCGATATCGACAACGACAACACGCCCGAAGTGGTGATCATGTCGAGCAATAGTCTCGAAACTAATGGAGATCCACGAAGAGCAAAAGACCTACTTGTAATTAACGGTGCAACAGGCATAACAGAACTAACGATCACAACACCCTTCATGGCTTGGGTTGGGCCCAATCCGGTTGCTATTGCCGATATTGATGGAGATGGGTTTGGCGAAATCATCATTGCCGCGATGGACCATCCCGACAATGCACTTGCTGACCGTAGGTTCCTTTTCTGTTACGAACACGATGGTACGCTCAAATGGAAGTCTGACGCTCAATACGGAAACTCCACCACGGCCCGCTTCGGAAGCTCGATCGGGATTGCAGACATCAATAGCGATGGAATTGCCGAAGTATATACATACAACCAAGTATTCAATGCAGAAACAGGTGTTTTATTGGTTGATGGAGGCGCCACTGGCGGACAATCGGTGATGACAAGACAAGCATTCGGTGATGTTGCCAATCCTGTTGCAGCTAACCTCACCAGCGATCCAGGCCTTGAGCTTGCTTGTGGAAATACAGTATACAACATCAGCATCACAAATACGACTGGAACTGCTGGAAACACTATCACCCCCATTACCATCGCTGGAAAAAACGACGGGTACACATCGATCGCAGATATCGATCTTGATGGAAACCTAGATCTCATTGTAGCAACCGAAGGATCAACAGGAGAATTGTATGTGTGGAATCCCGGAAACGGAACGCCTGTTTTGATTGCCACAGTTAGTCTTCCAAATACAGGAGGAAACTGGATCGGCGTACCTTTCGTGGGCGATATGGACAAAGATTGTCAGCCCGAAATTGGTGTAACCAGATCGCGCCGCGTATATGCACTCGATTACAATGGAACCACAACACTTCAAAACAAGTGGACACTCACAACTTCCGATGCTTCAGGATTTACAGGCATCACAATGTTCGACTTTAACCAAGACGGAACACAGGAATTGGTTTACCGCGATGAGTCTCAATTAAGAATTATAGATGGCTCAGGTAGCACTCCGGTAACCATTGGAACAAATACCTGCGGCTCAGGAACAGGTTCAGAAATGCCCGTTGTGGCCGATGTGGATGGTGATGGACAAGCGGAGATCTGTGTTTCTTGTCAAACATCGAGCATTCAACTAGGACGATTAAACGTTTTCGAATCTGTTGGTCAGCCTTGGGCGCCTTGTCGTTCTATATGGAACCAATACAGTTACCACAATGTAAACATCAACAACAACCTCAGCATTCCCATCCAGCAGCAAGGGCATCAGGTATTGTTGAGCACAATAACATGTCCGTTTTATACCTGTAGCGAAAACCGCCCATTCAACACCTTTCTTACCCAATCTACATTTCTAACACAGGAAGGCTGTCCAATTTATCCTGCCTCCGACATTTCACTTACGCTCAACAATTCGTCGTGCGATGGTTCCACCTTGTTCGATTTGAGCCTAACAATTACCAACGTTAGTGGCGGGCTAGCAGAAGATGGCTATCCGATTCGCTTCTACGCCGGAAATCCATTCAACGGAACAGCTACCGAAATCTTTGCCACCAGTGGAACAGTACTCACCACACTTGATCTGCTTCCTACTGATACAGAAACCATCAATGTTACACTCGATATACTGAGCCTTCCGAAACCGTTTAACCTCTTCGTAATTCTGAATGATGCAGGAAACGTTTCGCCTCCATTTGCATTTCCTTTAAGCACCTTGCCTGAATGTAACTTCGGCGACAACGTGGTGAGCATTGCAAACGTAAACTGCTGTCCGTTTGGAGACCTCGCCACCGGCGGATTTACACCACCATCGGCGACATTCTGCGAAGGCGGAAGCAGCAACATCACCATCAATGCAACAAGTTCGGCAGGATTAACATCGGCTGTTTACACATGGACTACACCAACAAACAATACTCTTAGCGGAGAAACCATTGCAGCAGCTGAAAACGGCACATACAGCGTTGTTGTGAAAGATGATGCGCAATGCACCGTGAACGCTAATATCAACATCACCGAAATTGCTGCGCCGACCAATGCTGCAGCCGGAGATGATCAAACAATTTGTGAAGCCAACACCGCGCTTGAAGGAAACATTCCTACCGCAGGAACAGGCACTTGGACCTTGATCGCTGGCTCAGGAACAATCACGAATTCGACCTCTGCCACCAGCACCGTTACAGGAATTGCCATTGGAACAAGCACTTTTGCTTGGACTATCTCCAATGGTGGAATTTGCCTTTCGGCTGATACAGTTTCGATTACTCGCTTAATCGCACCGAGCAATGCTGTTGCAGGAAACGACCAACAAATTTGCGGAACATCGGCCACATTATCGGCCAATACCCCTGCTGAAGGAATCGGTTCATGGAGTGTCGTTTCAGGAACAGGAACATTTGCAGATGCAAGTGCTCCGAATACGAATGTTTCAGGGCTTTCGCCCGGAATAAATATCTTTCAGTGGACCATCAGCAACGGTGTTTGTGCGGTTGAAAGCGACCAAGTAAGCATCACCAGATTTGCTGATCCCTCTACCGCGGAAGCAGGAACGAACCAAACCATCTGTTCTGAAACGGCCACACTTGCCGCGGAAACACCATTGGTTGGAACAGGCTTGTGGACTGTAATTTCAGGCACAGGAACATTTACTGATGCCACCAACCCACAAACTACAGTTTCGGGATTGGGCATTGGTGCCAATACTTTTGCCTTTACGGTGAGCAATGTAACTTGTCCGTCGAATACCGACCAAGTTACAATTCAGCGCGATGCTGCACCAACCACAGCAGTTGCAGGAAACGACCAGCAAATTTGTGCTGCAACAGCCACAATCACAGGAAATTCTCCATTGGTTGGAACAGGTGCTTGGAGCTTGGTGGCTGGTTCAGGAACGATCGTTTCTCCAAACAACGCCAGCACGAACATCACGGGCCTTGGCGCTGGAACCAACACATTTGCTTACACAATCTCCAATGGAACCTGCCCTGCATCAATTGATCAGGTGAGCATTGTGAGAGATCTTCCACCGTCGGAAGCTGTTTCTGGCCCAAACCAAACCATCTGCGCCGACAATGCTAACCTCAACGCCAACGATCCAACAGTTGGAACTGGCATTTGGAGTGTAGTGAGCGGAGCAGCAACCTTTGGAGATGAAAACTCATCAGCGACAGCGGTTTCAGGACTTTCTCCTGGAACAACTGTAGTGGTTTGGACAATAACGAATGGTGTTTGTCCTGCCGAATTCGACCAACTTACCCTGGTCGTGGATGCGCCAGTTACTCCTCCAAATGCAGGAGCTGACCAACAAATTTGTGCCGCTGATGCAAGCTTATCTGGAAATACTCCGATCACTGGAAACGGCGTGTGGACCTTGGAAAGCGGTATCGGCACCATTGTTAATCCAAACAGTGCGAGCAGTGCCGTTTCAGGAATTCAAATAGGTACTAGTGTTTTCCGTTGGACGATTACGAACGGAACGTGTGCCGCATTCGATGAAGTTAGTATCACTCGAAGCGATCTGCCTTCCCCGGCCAACGCCGGAAACAACCAAGAAATTTGCTCTACAACTGCCCTACTCGATGCCAATACGCCACTTGTTGGACAAGGAACTTGGACCGTTGGCAGTGGTTCGGCAACATTTACCGATGCGAACGATCCTGACGATCAAATTTCAGGGCTTGCGACGGGAGTGAATCAACTCATTTGGACGATCACCAGTGGCGCTTGTCCGGCGAGTGTAGATACTGTAGAAATTGATGTGGATGAAAATCCTATCCAGCCAGAAGCTGGAACAGACCAAGATGTTTGTGCCGACAATGCAACACTTTCGGCAGATGCAGCATTGGTTGGAACGGGTGTTTGGTCAATCATCAGCGGAAATGGAAACATCACCAACCCATCTTCGCCGACCTCAACAATTACGAATCTTCAAGCGGGCGCGAATGTGCTGCGTTGGACAATTACCAACGGTGCGTGCGTGGCTTTCGACCAAGTGACGATCACACGCAGTTTGCCACCTGATGCAGCTTTGGCTGGAGATGATGCAAACATTTGTGCTGGTGAAACATTCGGCCTTTCGGCAAACATTCCGAACATCGGAAACGGAGTTTGGAGCATCGTAAGTGGAAGCGGAAGCCTCAGCGATAGCACTTTGAACAACGCTGTTCTGAGTGGATCAACTGCTGGAAACACCGTGCTTGCATGGACAATCAGCAATGGAAGTTGTACAGCGGAAACTGATCAGATCACCATCACAACCAACCAAGCGCCAGGGCCTGTAAATGCTGGTTCGAACCAAACAATTTGTAGCGATTCTACCGCGCTTAATGCGATTCTACCAACCAGTGGAACTGGAAATTGGAATATCCTCAGTGGTTCAGGTGTCTTGACAGATGAAACATCGAACACCTCACCGATCACCAACCTCACACCAGGAAGTACAGTACTGAGCTGGGTGGTTACATCAGCTGGTTGCGAACCAGATTCTGCTCTTGTAACGATCACAATCAATACTCCACCAACTACAGCCAATGCCGGAAACGACCTAGTGATTTGCTCCGATACCATCAGTTTGCTCGCAAATACGCCAACAACAGGAACTGGCAGCTGGTCGGTGATTACCGGAAATGGCTTTTTCACACCTTCCGACAATCCAAGCACCTTGGTGAGTGGCATCGCTACTGGTGTGAATGTTTACCAATGGACGATCTCCAGCGGTGTTTGTCAGCCGAGCACAGACCAAGTGATTGTTCAGCGCGACTCAGTACCTGTAAATGCGAATGCTGGTTCAGACCTCAGCGTTTGTTCGAGCGACACCGTTACATTACAAGCCATTGATGCCTTCCCCGGAACGGGCGAATGGACATTGGTGAGCGGAAGCGGAACATTTGCCGACATCAACAATCCGAACACCCTGGTAAATGGCCTAAGTAGCGGTGTAAACGCATTCAAATGGACGGTTACCACCGGAAATTGTCCGTCAACTGAAGACGAAGTGACCGTTACCAACTTGTTACCGCCATCTTCTCCAGAAGCCGGAAGCGACACCTCGATCTGCGGTACTCAAATTACGCTTAATGCGAACATTCCAAGTGTTGGAACAGGCAGCTGGAGCTTCGCTAGTGGAACGGGCAGCTTCAGCAATCCATCGGCAGCCAATACGGATGTGAGCAACCTCAATCCTGGAGTTAATGTATTGGTGTGGACAATCTCAAATGGAACATGCGCGCCTTTGAGCGACAGCTTAACCATCAACGTTTCGAAAAATCCAATCACGCCAAATGCTGGTCCCGACTTAAGCATTTGTGCCGACACAACCACACTTTCAGGCGCAGCACCTTCAGCAGGAACGGGCGAATGGTCGATTGTTTCTGGCAGCGGCACTATTGCGGATGTAAATCTTCCAAACAGCGCTGTAACCGATATTCCTGTAGGAACCTTAGTACTTCAATGGACAATCACCAGCGGACCTTGTATTGTAAACGACCAAATGAGCATTGTGCGCTCTGAGCCGCCATCACAAGCCGTTGCAGGAGATGATCTCAATATTTGCGACTCCACAGTTACCCTTGCGGCTACATCACCAACCATTGGAATTGGTGCTTGGGCTATCGTGAGTGGAAATGGATCGTTTGCCGATGCAGGAGCTCCTAACACAACAGT
>Ga0247831_1006634_pt1 | contig 13519 bp, 10 predicted proteins | sample LaCruzMarch2015__9_FD_192406 | JGI IMG/M metagenome (GOLD analysis project Ga0247831, IMG submission 192406) | Freshwater microbial communities from meromictic Lake La Cruz, Castile-La Mancha, Spain - LaCruzMarch2015_1m | ecosystem: Environmental > Aquatic > Freshwater > Lake | place: Spain...
GTTCGCGTCCGACGAGGCGGACGCCGTCGGCGATGACCGTGCCCTCGGAGAGGCTCCCGGCTGTCTCCGCGTTGGCCGCGTTGGCCGTCGCGTCCTGCGGCGGCGTGCCGCGCTCGTTCAAGTGATATACGAACTTCGTCGTGGCCGGGTAGGTCTTGGCCGCATCAGCCTGCCCCTCGCCGCTTGGCGCCGCGTTGCCGTAGTAGAGCCAGAACTCGTTCGGTGCCGCACCGGAAACCACGGGCAACCTCACCCAGGCAAAACCTTCGGCCATGAGCGGGTCGAACTTTTCCAGATGGAAGGAGAGCGGCGTCTGGTCGTCCGCGGCGACAAAGCGCAGGTCGCTTCCGTCCGGCAGCAGCGCCTCGAAGGGCACGTTGCCGGGATGCAGGCGCACGAGCACGACGGACTCGCCGGCATCGCCCTTGATCTCGGCTCCCTCGACGGCCGTGTTGAGGATGAGCTTGGTCCGCCCGGTCCACTCCTCGTTCCACCAAGCGTGCGCCGGCACGGTCCCCGCGAGGAAGAGCGCGCCCACCGCGGCCGCGAGGGACCGGCGAAAATTGACGTGTCGTGGATTTCTCATAGTTCTCCCCAGACGCGAAACACGAGCAGCGGCTGTCCGACTTCGCGGGTGCCCTCGGCCACGAGCGGAAAGCCCAGGGCCAGCGAGCCGTTGAGCCAGTCCATCACTTTGACGGTCCCGCCCACCCCCCAGCTCGCGAGACTGAACTCGGTCGTTTGCTCCGGCAGCGGGTCGTTGATGAAAGCCGCGCCCGCGTCGAGGAAGGCGAACAGGCGCATCTCGTGGTCCTCGCGCTTGGTCCACTTGAGCAGGGACGGCGAATAGAACTCGAGGCTGCCCGCGATGGCGCTGTCTCCCACGACCTCGGATTCGAGGTAGCCGCGGACCGTGTTCAGACCGCCGAGGGAAAACTGCTCGCTGTCAACCAGCGCATTGTCCGTGGCCTGCCCCTGCACGACCGCGCGCACGCGGAAGTCATACCAGATGTCGTGCTCGTAGCTGGCCAGCCCGCGGAAATAGACGTAGTTGCCATTGGCCGCGTAGCGACGGTTGTCGAACTCCACCTCGCCGCTGCCCATCCCGCGGAAATGCCAGTTGATCGCCCCGTCGAGTTGGAAGCGGTAGTCCTTGCCCATCCAAAATCCGCTGTAGCTGAGCAGGAACGGCCAGTAGGTCACGGGCGAGGAGCTGATCAGCTCATTGTCGAAGGACAGCGACTGCTCGAAATTCTTGTAGTCCAGGCCGAAGGTCAGGTTGTGGAACAAGCCCGGTTTCGGCGGCAGCTCGGCGATCAGGCGGCCGCCGTAAATCTCGCCATTGCCCGCCGAGGCCGAGCCGCCCAGGGTGGAGACATCGCTGTTCTGCCGGATGGCCTGCGCCATGATCGAGAGCCACTCAACCCGCGGAACGGGGGCGAGGTAGTAGCCGGAGTAAACCAGCGCGTCATCCGCGTCCTGCGGTGCGATCTGGAAGGCCGCGCCGATGGTGTGTCCGAGCTGCCAGAGGTTGTCGTAGCGCAGCGACGCATCCAAGCGCAGCGGCGTGGTGTTGGCACTGTAGCGGTTGTTCAACTCGACCGTGGCATGCAGCGGGAACGAATCCTGCACGACCAGCTCGACATCGACGGTTCCGGGCAGGGCGCCGGGTTTGAATTCCGGCGTGACCCGCAAATCGCGGCTGCGGTTGAGCGCGATCACATCCCGCTGCACCTCCTCGAAGTTCGGCACGTTGCCCTCCTGCAGGGAAGGCGCCCGCCGCTTGATCCGCTCAATGTCGTGGAAACGCGAACCCTTGACGGTCAACCGCCCCACCGGCACCTCCTGAACCACGAGCACGACCATGCCCTTGCTCGCGTCCTGCGGCGGAACATCGACAACCACCGTTTGATAGCCCGCGCGGTGATAGCGTTGCTCCAGAGCGGCCCGGGCCAACTCCACATCCTCCTCCGTCCGCCCCGGTCCCATGTAGGGATAAACGGCCAGGTCCACCTCATCGCGCGGCAACTGCCGGGCGCCGAGGATGCGGTATTCGCGAATGAAAAAACCTTGAGCGGGCGCGACCTCGGGACCCGGCTGGGCGCCGGGCGCGCCTTCGGCCGCGGGCACGGCCTGCAGTGTGGCTGGCCACCCAAGCCCGGAGACAACCAACGCAAAGAGACCCACTCCATGCACCATGGCACGACCAAGCGACCAACCGCGGCGAGGCGCGGACGGGCAGATCGTGGAAAAGCGAGCAAAAGTCATCGACTCGAAGTGATCCGCACAATGACCAAATCGAGGCCCCGCCACAAAACCCCGCTTGTGACGCTTCCGTAACAATCCATCGGGGCGATTCAGCGTTTTCATGATTTCCATGCCTTGGTTCGGGCTCATCGGCTGGCCTCCCTCGCCAGCTTGCCGGCCTCCTCATAGCCACTCCAACCCCAGCGGGCACGAAACATTTCCTCCTCGAGGGTGAAGCCTCTGAGGCGGAGAAGTTCCGAGTGCTCCCCCGACCGAGCGGGCCGGAATGCTGAGGTCGGCGGATTGCAGCGCGACCGGGGCGGACGCGACTGTGCCGACAAAAATGCGCTGTCTGCGCAGAAGCAGCCATGGCCTCGGAAGCGAATCCACCCAAGGCCGATGTCAGGACTTGGAGAATACGATTTTACTGTGCCTGGGGCCTTTGGTTTGTCACCTCGGGCGGCAGAACCGGTGTGGCTCCCTTTTGCGAGCAGACGAAGGCCGCAACGCGGTTGGCGAGGTGATTGATTTCGGTCAGGGGACGCCGCTGGAGCAGGCCCACACACAGCGCGGCGGTGAAGGAATCGCCGGCCCCGACCGTGTCAACCACGACGGCGGGAAATCCCGGGTGGGCGTCCATTTCATCCGGCGTCATCAGCAAACTGCCGCCCGCACCACGCGTGTAGGCAATCAACCGCAGGTCGAACGTTCCCATCAGCGCGGCCAGTTGATCCTCGGTGGTCCCGACCAGCCCGAGCATGCCGGCCAGCACCGGCAGTTCCTCGTCGCTCAACTTCAGCACATTCGCGCTCTCCAGCGAGGCCGCGACAATCTCCTGGCCGTAAAAGGTCTGCCGCAGATTGATGTCAAAAATCTTCAGCGCCTCCGGCCGCACCTGGTCGAGGAAGGCGTGGATGGTTGAACGCGAGACCGCACTGCGCTGGGCAAGCGACCCGAAACACACGGCGTCCGTTTTTGTCGCGAGGTCGGCCAGCCGGTCCGACATGGCCAGAAAGTCCCAGGCCACGTCCTCGCAAATCGTGTAGGACGGCTTCCCGCCCTCATCCAAGGTCACCTGCACCGATCCCGTCGGATGTCCGGCGTCCTCCTCCACATACAAATCGTCGAGACCGAGCGAGGCCAGCTCCCGGCGAATCGCCTGCCCGGGGACATCACGTCCAAGGCAGCTCACCGGATACGCCTGCGCGCCGAGTTGGCCGCAATGGCAGGCGAAATTCAAAGGCGCCCCGCCAAGCCGCTTCCCGAATGGCAGCACATCCCAGAGCAACTCGCCGATTCCGACGATCGTCGATCCTCCGGGCCTATCCATGGATGCTCCTCATTTGCCAGCTCTCAACTCGGGTTTCGGGCTTATCGAGCTGTGGGTTTTCGCAGGAAGACCACGCGGTTGGTCCAGTCGTCAGTCTGGTGGGCGAGGTGAAGTTCATTGAGGGCGGAGGCAATAGCGGCGTGGTCGTTCCGGGCGAAAGAACGCGAAGAAATGAACACGACGCCCGCGTGGTTGCGGCCGGCGGCGGCCATCTCCTGCAGGAGCGTCGGAATGGTGGCCAGATCGAAAGTGACGAAGACCAGGCCATCGCGGGCGACCTCCTCAAGCAGGCGATGGTCGCTTTGGCCGAGCAGCACGCCGCCGCGCCAGTCGCGCAGGGCAACCGCCCGTCGCGCGGGGCAAAGACCGGCCACCTCGGACGAAAGGTGCTCGTCGAGGAGGAAAACCATCAGGCGGTGAAGGTGTGAAGACCTGGCAGGCGCAAGGCCAACTCATCCTCCACCTCGCTCCAAAACTGCTCATCCTCCGCCATCTCGTCGGAAAACATGCGACCATAGGCCAGCGCCGACTCGGCCTTCCAAAGCGGCCAGCCGTAATGGGCTGCCACCTCGGAAGCCGGCAAATCCACGCCCAAGTGGCAGACCAGAAAGACCGGCACGCGGGTGCCATGCACATAAGCAAGCCGCCCGGCTGGCGTGTCGCGAAAATCCACGGCCGGAAAAGTTTCCCTCCGTCGCGCCTCCTCCAAAAGCAACGCCGCCGCCCCGCCGCCGCTCCCGCGCCCCTTGGAAAAGCGCTCCAGCCAGCGCTTGGTTTCGGATGGCACCCGGATACTGAGTGTGACGGTGGACATGAATTATGGTTATTCTCCGATTGTGTGAAATGCAATAATTTCAGACATTTTGGCCTCCGCAAGAAGGACGTCGGAAGAGAAAAGATGCGGCGCACTTGATGGTTCTGCTTTCGGGTGGTGCAGCAACCAGGGTGTGCCCGCGAGAATGACGGGCAACAACTCCGCGCCTCCCTCCTGGGGGTGAACAAAGTCCACAGCACAGACCGGGGCGCCTTGTTTTCGTGGGCGATCACGGACACCCCTCCTTCCTGTTGCGCAGTGCTCGCCGCGCGTCGTCCGGACTTACCTTCCGGGAGCACCCTGCCAATGGGATGGAGGGAGGCCGGTTTGTTTGCGGAACCAGCGGGCAAAGTAACTCGCGTCGCTGAAGCCCGCGGCCTCGGCGGCGGCCGTGACGCTTCGACCCTTTTTGAGTTCCGCCTCGGCGCCTCGGAGCAGTTCCCGATCCCGCCATTGACCCAGGGTCAGGCCGCACGCGCGCCGCACCAGGCGATTGAGGTAGTCCTTCTGCAGGCCGACGCGCCGCGCCAACTCGGCGGGGCGCGGCCAATATCCTTCGGAGTCCGCTGTCCATGCGCGCTGCAAACGCCGCAGGATGACGGCCCGACCGGAGGTCTGGGCCGGTTGTCCGGCACATTGACGTCGACAGGCCTCGATGATCATGAGAGCCGCCCCGCCCGCCGAGAGATCGAGAGGTCCACCGCCCTCGGCTGAAAGCGGGGCGACCTGCTGTCGGACGGCCGCGAGAGTTTCGGCCGACAGCCAGCCATGGCGGAACCCCTGACGCTTGACCGCAGGTCCACCCAGGTCGGCCACGAGGCAGATGGCACGGCGGGGGGCCTTTTCGAGAAACTCATGCACACGCCCGGGCGGAATGAAAAACACGGCGCCGGGGCCAACGGCGTAAGGTTTCCGTCCGACGCGTTGCTCCCCGTGACCCCGGAGGTAAAGCAGAAGCTGCCCGTGCGCGTGCCGATGGGGCGCGTAATGATCGAAGGGCTGGAGGTGGCGGTTGACCCGCAGGGACCGGACCGACCAGTCGCCGCAGCGCAGGCGCAGGCGTCGCAGCACGATCGGCTGAACCGGGGCCGAGGGAACTTTTCGCATCAGCACAATAAATAAAGTCGTTTCTGTGCTGGATAAAGCGTTTTTGCCTATGCCCCACCGGGCCGAGGTCGGGCATAGTGCCCTCATGTCACGTCCCGTTGTTCTTGTCACCGGCGCCAGCCGCGGTCTGGGCCGCGGCGTGGCCCTGACCCTCGCCCGCGAGGGCTACGATCTGGCCATCCACTATGCGACCAACCGCGCTGCGGCGGATGAAGCGGTGGAACTTTGCCGCGAGGCCGCGCCGGATTCCGCGCAGAGATTTTTTCCGGTGGCGGCCCAACTGGCTTCGGCGACCGAGCGCGCCGCCATGATGGAATCCGTCCTGGCGGAGTTTGGTCACCTCGATGCGCTGGTCAACAACGCCGGGATCGCGCCGCGGGTTCGGAATGACATCACGGAGGCCGATGAGGAAAGCTTTGACGAAGTGATCGCGGTCAACCTGCGCGGACCGTATTTCCTCAGCCAACTCGCCGCCCGGTGGTGGCTGGCCCATCCCGGACAGTCCCGTCTGCCCGGCGGTTACAAACTCGTCTTTGTCACTTCGATCTCGGGGCACACCGCCTCGGTCATCCGCGGCGAATACTGCATCGCCAAGGCCGGTCTGGCCATGGCCTCGCAGTTGTGGTCGGTGCGTCTGGCCGGCGAGGGCGTGCAGGTTTACGAGGTCCGGCCGGGCATCATGAAGACCGACATGACCGCGGGTGTGACCGACAAATACGACAAACTCATCGCCGAGGGCCTCGTGCCGCAGAAGCGCTGGGGCACGCCGGAGGATGTCGGCCTGGCCGTTCGTGCGCTGTGCCGCGGAGATTTTCCTTTCAGCACGGGGACCGTGATCGACGTGGATGGCGGCTTCCAGTTGCGGCGACTCTAGACCAAAACATCATGATCAAGATCGATCCCTCCCTCACTCCGAAAAGTCTGGAGAAAGCCGCCCGCGCGCTCTTCGAAGCGTCCGCCCCCAAGATTCTTTCGCTGCAAAAGCGATGGAAGGACGCCGATGGCACGCCGGTGTTCACCATCGAGGGCCGCTACACCTCGCGCGGATGGACCGAGTGGACCCAAGGCTTTCAGTTCGGCGCCGCCATCCTGCAATTCGACGCGACGGGCGACGAGGAGATGCTGCGGATCGGGCGTGAGGGCACGCTGCGCTTGATGGCCCCGCACGTGACGCATGTGGGCGTGCACGACCACGGATTCAACAACGTCAGCACCTACGGCAACCTGCGCCGCCTGCTGGGCGAAGGGCGGCTGCCGGCGGACGCGTGGGAGGGGCACTTCTACGATCTCGCCCTCAAGGCCAGCGGAGCCGTGCAGGCCGCACGCTGGACGCAAATCACGCCGGATCTCGGCTACGTCTATTCCTTCAACGGGCCGCATTCGCTTTTCTCCGACACGATCCGGACGATGCGGGCACTCGGCGTGGCGCACCTGCTGGGTCATCGTCTCATGGCCGAGGGCGACAAGGCGGTGTCGTTGCTCGGGCGCATCATCCAGCATGCCGACACGACCTCGCGCTACAACGTCTACTTTGGCAACGGGCGGGACATCTACGACGTGCGTGGCCGGGTCGTCCACGAGTCGATCTTCAACACGAACGACGGCAACTACCGTTGTCCCTCCTCCCAGCAAGGCTACGCGCCCTTCACCACATGGACGCGCGGTCACTCCTGGGTTCTCTGCGGGTATCCCGAGCAGCTGGAATTTCTCGAGACCCTGCCCGCCGAGGACTTTCTGCCCTATGGCGGCAAGACCGCCGTCCTCGCGCGCTTCCTCGAAACCGCGCGGGCCGCGGCGGATTTCTATCTCGAGCACACACCGACCGACGGCATTCCCTACTGGGACACCGGAGCCCCGGGCCTGGCGCACCTGGGCGATTATCTGGGCCGTCCGGCCGACCCATTCAACGATTACGAGCCCGTGGACAGCTCGGCCGCGGCGATCTCGGCGCAGGGTTTGCTGCGCCTCGGGCGCTGGCTGGAGAATCACGGCGAAGCGGAGGCGGGGAAAAAATACTTCGCGGCCGGACTAACCACGGCCCGCACTTTGTTCGGCGAACCCTATTTGAGCAGCGATCCGGCGCATGAGGGTTTGCTGCTGCACACTGTCTACCATCGGCCGAACGGCTGGGATCACATCCCAACCGGGCGCAAGGTGCCGTGCGGGGAAGCGGCGATGTGGGGGGATTACCACGCTCGCGAACTCGCCCTCTACATCCTGCGCCTGGCGGGTGGCGGACCTTACCTCAACTTCTACTCATGATCATTGCTGACCTCGCCCAGACCGAAGGCCGCACGTATCCCGCGCGGCGCCGCACCCAGAACCTTGTCGGGGGTCTTTCCCCCATCCAGGCGACCAACTTCGCCATGGGCCATGTGACTCTCGAACCGAACGGTGGCCAGGTGCCGTGGCACAATCAGGAGCAGGAGGAGATATACTTCATCGTCGAGGGCGAAGGAGAAATGTGCCTCGGGGAGGAACGCCGCGCAATCAAGACCGGGCAGGCGGCCTACATTCCTTCCGGCGTTTTCCACCAATTGACCAACACCGGCTCCACACCGATGCGGATGATCTATGTCTACGGACCGGCCGGCGATGTGGCGCATTGGCGGCAGGAGCTTGATGGCACGTTGCCCGTTGCGGGTGTCGATGTGCCGCCGCTCCCCCAAGGGGCGCAGCCGCAGTGCACCAGCAAGCCCTGAACGGCCGCGGCCCCTATTCTCTCTCAACCCGGAAAACTTAATCACTGAACACTCTTCGCATGAAAACACACAACGTAGGCATCATCATGAACGGCGTCACCGGACGCATGGGCACGAACCAGCACCTGATCCGCTCGATCAAGGCCATCATCGACCAGGGCGGCGTCAAGATCAGCGATGACGAGGTCATCATGCCCGATCCGATTCTGGTCGGACGCAGCGAGTCCAAACTCTCGGCCCTGGCCGCACGCACGGGCGTGAAGCGCTTCACCACCGACCTCGATGCGGCGTTGCAGGACAAACACAACCTCATCTATTTCGACGCGACGCTCACCGGCCAGCGGCCCGTCGGCGTGCGCAAGGCCATTGCCGCCGGCAAGCATGTTTACTGCGAAAAGCCAACAGCGACCACCTCGGCTGAAGCTCTGGCCCTGGCCAATGAAGTGGAGAAGGCCGGGCTGAAGAACGGCGTGGTGCAGGACAAACTGTGGCTGCCGGGTCTGCTCAAGTTGAAATACCTCATCGACACCGGCTTTTTCGGAAAAATTCTCTCGGTGCGCGGCGAGTTCGGTTACTGGGTTTTTCCCGGCGAACACGAAAAGCTGCAACGTCCGTCCTGGAACTACCGCAAGGAGGACGACGGCGGCATCATTGTCGACATGCTTTGCCACTGGCAATACGTGATCCAGAATCTGTTCGGAGACATCAAATCACTGAGCTGCCTCGGGGCCACCCACATCCCGCGGCGATGGGATGAAAAGGGCCAGCCTTACAACTGCACGGCCGATGACTCGGCCTACGCAACCTTCGAACTGAAGAATGGTGTCGTCTGCCACTTCAATTCCTCGTGGACCGTCCGGGTCAAGCGGGACGACCTGCTGACCTTGCAAGTGGACGGCACCGAAGGCTCCGCTGTCGCGGGCCTGCGCAACTGCACGGTGCAACACAACTCGGCCACGCCACGTTGCCTGTGGAACCCCGACATGGACAGCCCGGTTGACTACAAGGATGGCTGGCTGACCCAGCCGAGCAACGACGTCTACGACAACGCGTTCAAGGTCCAGTGGGAACTCTTCCTGCGTCACGTGGTCAAGGACGAGCCGTTCCCGTGGTCCCTGCGCGAGGGAGCCAAAGGTGTGCAGCTGGCCGAACTTGGGCTGCAATCCTGGGCCGAGCGGCGCTGGCTTGATGTCCCGGCCATGAGTTGATCATGATAACGCTCCCATGCTTACCCCCCTGTTTGATTCCCGCCTGACCAACGAAGTCACCGCCGCCGGAGTGGTCGCCGTGCTCGTGGTGGACGAAGTGCGTGACGCCGTGCCCCTCGCCCGCGCGTTGCTGGATGGCGGGGTCAGGGTGATGGAATTGACCCTGCGCACGCCGGCGGCGCTGGAGGCTCTGCGGGAAATCCGGCGCGAGGTGCCGGAAATGGTCGCCGGCATCGGCACGATCCTGACCTGCGAGCAGCTCTACGAGGCACGCGATGCCGGAGCCGCTTTCGGCGTTGCCCCCGGATGCAATCCGCGTTTGCTCGCCACGGCCCGCGAGGAGGGATTTTCCTTTGCCCCGGGCATCTCCACCGCGACCGACATCGAGATGGCCTTGGAGCATGGATGCCGTCTGTTGAAATTTTTTCCGGCCGAGCAGCTCGGCGGCCTGGCCTATCTCCGCGCCATCTCCGCGCCCTACGCGCACCTGGGTCTGCGCTACGTCCCTCTGGGCGGGCTGACCGAGGCCAACGCGACGTCCTACCTGCAGGATCCCCTCATCGCTGCAATCGGCGGATCGTGGATCGCGCCCCGCGAAACGATCAAGGCCAACGACTGGGCGAAGATTTCCGCGCAGGCCCGGGCCGCCCAGGCCCTGGCGGGAACCCGCGCTTCATGAGTCTCTCGGCCCAGGGTCGGGCTGGTTTGGTCTCGGTCACCTTCCGCCAGCTCACCCCCGAAGAAATCATCAAGGTCGCCCGGCAGTCCGGATTGACCGTGATCGAATGGGGCGGCGATGTGCATGTCCCCACGGGTGATGACCAGCATGCGCAGGCCGTGGCCGCGATGACGCGCGAGGCGGGGTTGGAGACCGCTTGCTACGGTTCTTACTATCGTGTCGGACATGATGGCGAGAACGGCAGACCGAGCTTTGATGATGTTCTCTCGACCGCCGCAGCTCTTGATGCTCCCTGCATCCGCGTCTGGGCCGGCGTTTGCGGGTCGGACGAGGCCGATGAAGCCTATTTTGAGCAGGTCTGCACTGATGCCAATCGCATCGCCGCCCTCGCGCAGGCGCGGGGTGTTCGCGTCGCCTTCGAGTTTCATGGTGGGACGATCCACGATACCGCGCCGGCGGCGCAGAGGTTTTTGCAGGCCCTGCCACACCCGAACATTTTCTCCCTTTGGCAGCCACTTCACTCATTGGACCACGAGCAGCGCAGGGAGAGTCTGAAGGTCATCCTGCCGCGGTTGGCTCATGTGCACGCCTTTCACTGGCTGCCGGGCGAGCCGATCGACCGCCGCCCCCTGGCCGAGGGCGTCGAGGCATGGTGCGAATGGCTCTCGATCATCCACGCCGGAGGGCATCGCCCGGACGCATTGTTGGAGTTTGTCCGCGGCGACGCCCCGGAAGCCCTGCCGGCCGACGCTGCAACCTTGCGTGGTCTGCTCACTTAAGCGACCGGTGCCACCGCACACATAGGCACGCGGAGAAAGTGGCCGCCTGCGACGGCAACGTCCAGGATCGCTACACCCACGTCGAACTCGACCATCTACGCAAGCGCCTGAGCGCCCTCCACCGCCTGCTCGCCGCGCCGCCGACTCGCAACAAGCGCCCAAACGGCCGCATACGGCAGGACCTGCAGAGTTGGCCGCTGGCCCAAGACATTTTTCTCGGGAGCCAAATCCTCCGGCGACCAGAATCGTCTTCGGATCGGCAGCGTGGACCTCCTGGTATTTGACGGGCCGACCACAAGACCCAGAGCGAGGTCAGCGACGGATGCGCAGATGGAGGAAGCGTTGCGGTTGGCTGCCGAGGGGCACGGAATCGGTCACGGTGACCGGGCCGGCCACGTTTGAGGTGCTGGTGCTGGTCCAGAATGGCGCACCGTTCGTGGCCAGGTTGTTCCGGCCGAGCACCTCGTAGATGAGCGCAGGATCGGCCACGCGTTGGAAGGTGAGGGTGAGGCGGTTGCTGGAGACGCCGGGAAGCGGGCGGTCCGCCGAATCGGGTCGCAGCGGGTTGCCCCCGAGAGCGTATTCCGCAAAGTTCGACAAGCCGTCGCGGTCGGGGTCGGCCGCAGGCGAGGAGTCCGCGCCGTTCCACGCCACGCCGTTGGTCCAGGCGGCGTAGAGATCAGCGGCGTAGTTCAGCACAAGATTGCCGCCGGAGTTTGTCACCGACCAAGTGCCGAAGCCGGGGAAACCGGCCGGCTGGACGGAAAACATTGCGACGGTGAAATTGGTCAGGCCATTTGTCGCGGTCACAAGGATGAAGGATTTCGAGGTCTCGGAAAAGTTGGTCATGCCGGCGGAGAGCGGTTGCACCACCACGGGGCTGTTGGTCGTGGCGGTGAGGTTGAGCGAGGCCACGGCCATCGTGTCGTAGCCGGTGCCGGGGGCGCCATTCCAGTCGGCGATCTCCCACTCGTAGGTCATACCGGGTGCGAAGGTCGCGGCACCGCCGGTCAGGGCGCCGGGACTGTGGCCCGGGGCGATGGTGCCAGCCACGGTCAGCGTGTTGGTCGTGCCGCCGGTTCCCTCGAGGCGCGCGCCGGGGTTGACCACGACCGGGGCGGGCAGCATGGAGTCGAGGGCGAGCGTGCCGCCGCTCACGGTCGTCGTCCCCTGGTGGGATTTGCTTGGCCCGGAGAAGGTCCAGGTGCCGCCGGTGACGTTGAAATTGAGGAGCGAGCCGTTTGTTCCCGCGCGCGTGTCGCCCGTGGGGCCACTGATCACGCCGGCCCCCGGACCGTTGAGGTTCAAAGTCCGCCAAGTGTCGGCGGTGGTCACGGTGTTGCTGATCACGCCCGAGACATTGAGCGTCCCGCCCGCGCTGGCCATATCCCAGCGGCTGCCGCCGCCCTCGAGCAGCACGGGTCCGCGGACCTCGTTGCTCCCGGCGAGGTTGCGCATTTGCTGATGCCCCACGGTGTTGTGCATGGCGATTTTGAGAACCTCGTCGGTGGCAATGCCGCCGGAAAATTCGAGGGTGGCCAACACGTTGCCGCCGCTCAAGAAGGTGAAGGCGTTACTCGAGGTGCCGAGGATGCCGAGGGCCGCGCCATTGGTGACGCGGAGGACGCCGTCGCTGATCGTGGTCGTGCCACGGTGGGTGTTGCTGCCGCCGAGGACGAGCGTGCCCGCGCCGGATTTGATGAGGTTGCGCGCCGCGTCATCCGAGACGGGGCCGGCCAGAACGACTTCGCCGGAATCGACGGTGACGGTGCGGTTGCCGCCCGCCAACTGCACGGGGCCGGCGAGCGTGAGCAGACCGCCGGTCGGGAGATTGTTGGAGAGGACAACGGAGTTCGGGAGGATCGCGTTCGAGGATACGCCGCCGCGCAGGCTGCCCCCCGTCACCAAGAGTGGACCGCTACCCAGAGCGGAGTGGCTTGAGGCCACGATGCCACCCGCGGCCAGCGTGACGCCACCAGCAAAGCTGTTGCTCGCGGCCAGCGTGAGGGTGGAGGCGCCGGATTTGGCGAGAGCGCCCGGTCCGCTGATGGCGGAGGACACGGTGAAGCCCGCGCTGCCATCGCCGCTCACGGCGAGGTCGTTGGACAAAGCGAGCGGTGCCGATACAGCGTAGGAGAGGTTCGTGCCGGCGGCATCGAGCACGAGGCGCGGCGCGGCGCCATCATGCGCGGTGAAGGCGAGCGAGTTGCTGCTGATGCCGACCGCAGCGGCTGCGCCGTTGGTCGGGGCCAGGCCGCCGAGGGTCAGGGTGTTGAGCAGGAAATTGGTTCCGATATTTTGGATGGCGGTGACCGAGCCGGTGGAGACCGTCTGGCCCGGCAAGAACGCGAGGTTGTTGAACGTGGCCGAAGCCGGCGGGTTGCCCGACTGCCAGCTCGTCGTCGTGTTCCATCCGCGCCCGCCGGGCACGGTGTCGGTCCAGACGGGCGGCGCCAGCGCCAGGCTGGCGTCATCGAGGTAGATCGGCCCGGTGTAGACCGGCGAGCCGGTCGTTTCGAAGTAGAGCCGGAGGACGGTGGCCGGTCCGTTCGGCTCGGTGTGGCGATAGTAGCCTTGGACGAGAAACCAGCCGGAGTTGTTCACGCCGTTGACCGTCTGCACCGTGTTGAAGACCGCGCCACCGCTCGTGCCC
>Ga0247831_1006637_pt1 | contig 13517 bp, 15 predicted proteins | sample LaCruzMarch2015__9_FD_192406 | JGI IMG/M metagenome (GOLD analysis project Ga0247831, IMG submission 192406) | Freshwater microbial communities from meromictic Lake La Cruz, Castile-La Mancha, Spain - LaCruzMarch2015_1m | ecosystem: Environmental > Aquatic > Freshwater > Lake | place: Spain...
GAATGACTCAAAACGGGCATTGGTCGGGCTGGATTGAGATCGATGGTGTGCGGGAAGATGTGGGCGGCAGTGTTGGCACGCGCGACCGCTCTTGGGGCGTTCGACCCATTGGTGCCAGTGACCCCCAACCGACCGTACCCCAGCAGGTGCCGCAATTTTTCTGGATTTGGAGCCCGGTGAATTTTGCCGATGCCAGCCTGTTCTTCCACATTAATGCTGATGGAGCCGGAAAGCCTTGGAATAGTCGCGCCGTATGGTGCCCGGACAAGGCAGGTCCCGATGACAGGATTGAGACAGAGCATGCGTCCATGTCCCTGACTCTCATCCCCGGAATGCGCCACGCCAGTTCGGCTAGCTTGATTATCGAAGCCGAAGGCCACCCAGCACGCCAAGCCACTTTCCAGCCAATCACCACCTTCTTGATGCGGGGCCTTGGCTATGGACACCCCACTTGGGGGCATGGCGGCTGGAAGGGCGAACTGGTCACCGAGCGGGAGGATATCGACCTTTCCAACATCGTGCCGGGCCGCCCGGACCACCTTCATATCCAAGCTGTCTGCAAGGTGACCGTGTCAGCTGGCGGGGAGACGCAAGTGGGCACCGGCATCCTCGAACAATTCATCATTGGCGCATACGCCCCCTTAGGACTGACAAGCCTTGCCGCAGATTGATCTCATCCCCGCACCGGTCGACATCAATGCCGCTTGGCTGGCACAGCACTTGGGGCTGACCGTTTCTGACGTTGCAGCCAAGCCGGTCGGTACCGGGCAGGTCGGTGCAACGTATCGCTTTTTGTTGACAGGCGCCGATCCAGACCCAACCCAACCGGCTTCCCTGATCGGCAAGTTCATGTCGGAGGATCCGGTCAGCCGGGCCACGGGCATTGCGCAATTGAGCTATGTGAGGGAAGTGAAATTCTACCAGAATTACGGCAATACCAAGCCCCTGCCGATCCCCACGGCTAGATATGCCGCCATTGATGAAGCCAGCCACGAATTTTCGTTGATCATGGACGATTTTCCCAAGCACCGGCCGGGAAACCAACTTCTGCCCGCGACGCTGGAGGAGGCAAAGCTGGCGATGGTGGCGGCGGCCAGCATTCACGCTGCTTGGTGGGGCGATGCTGGGCTCGACACCCATACTTGGCTAAACGGCTCGCACGCTGCTTCCGGAATGGATATCGACGCCTTGTTTGAAATGCTGTGGCCAGCCTTTTGCGCGCGCTATGCCGATCAGATCAACGATCAGATCCGCACCACGGGCCAAGCTTATTTGGGTCGGATCAATGCGTGGATTTCGCGGCGAACTGGCCCACGGTGCCTCACTCATGGTGACTTTCGCCCCGATAATATGTTGTTTCATGAAGGCGATGCCGCCGACCCGATTGTCATCGTCGATTGGCAAACCGCTGGGGTGGGCAATGGTGCTACCGATATTGCCTATTATCTGGGTACAGCTCTGACGCCAGAGATGCGCCGCACGCAGGAGCGCGCTTTGATTGATCTGTGGATCGCCCAACTCGTGAAAGCCGGAGTGCCCGAAGCCGATACCCAAAGTCTATGGGACACCTATCGGCGCGACGCCCTAGCAGGTTTTCTCATGGGTGTCCTTGCATCCATGATCGTGGCCCAAACGCCGCGTGGCGACGCTATGTTCTTAGCCATGTGTGCCCGTGCCGCCGCGATGGTTGAGGATCATAGCTCGGTCGAGCTGATCTAGCAGGGGAATCGGAGTCAAAAGTTCGCTTATCTTTTTACTTTTATTGGCATTTTGTACTTTCTCGGACTTTGTCAAACAAGCGTGTTGGGTTGGCGGGCGGCAACGCGCAAACAAGAAAGTGGTGCCCAGAAGAGGACTCGAACCTCCACGCCTCGCGGCGCTGCTACCTGAAAGCAGTGCGTCTACCAATTCCGCCATCTGGGCAACGGAAGCGGGGATTTAGAGGACATGGGCGCAGGCGTCAATTGACTTATCATTGCGTCAGGTGCGATTTCGACCTGCGTGGCTGACTTGCTGGGGCAAGGCTGGCTCGTCTAGATCATGCCTATGGCCAAACTGGTGATCATGGGCGTCTCAGGCGCAGGCAAAACGACCTTGGGCTCGGCTTTGGCGGCGCATCTCGGTTGGCGGTTTCTTGATGCCGACGATTTTCATTCGCCAGAAGCCAAGGCCAAAATCGCCTCGGGCGTCACGTTGGATGAGACCGACCGTGCGGCCTGGTTGGCCCGGATTAAGCCTGTGTTTGATGAGGTGGGGGTGTCGACGGTTTTAGCGTGCTCGGCGCTTAAGGCGATTCATCGCACAAGCTTGGCGCCTGACTATCTGGTGCATTTGGTGATTGGGACGGACCTTGCCCATACGCGTTTAAGCGCACGCGAAGGCCATTTCGCTGGGCCCAGCATCTTAGCGTCACAGTTTTCGACGTTGGAGACACCAGACGACGCGCTTGCCGTCGACGCTGCACAGCCAACGGCTGCGCAGGTCGATCAGATTATTGCGGCATTTGCACTCAAATCTGCGTGAGTGATCAGAATGGGATGGCGCGGCGGCGCTTCGAATAAGCGGTATAGCCAGCATTCACACCCGCACGAAAGCCAATGCCTGTGCGCATCGGGGCGAGTGTCACGCCTTCAGCGCGCTGATACGTGACCGCAATGCCAGCAATAAAGAAGGCCGCACCCTCGACACCTGGATAGCGACGGTAAATGCCATCTGGGTTTTCTAGATTATAAACGAGGGTGAAGACCTTGCTGGCATTACCGCCGGTGTCGAGGCCAATGGATGGGCCCTGCCAGAAGATTTTGCGCTCCTGCCCGTCCTTCATCACCAAGGTGCCTTGGCCATAACGGACGCCAAAGCCAATGGCAGCAGCATATTCATCGCCCCGGATATAGCCGACAGGGCTACCCTGATCTTGGAACACGCGCTCAACCGCTTGGCCGACGGTACCTGAGGTTTTGCCAAAGAAGGTTCCCGCCGCATCGACAATTTCCTGCTGGCTGAAGCCGTCAGGATTGGTCATTTTGGTAGCAGGTGCCGCACTTGATGACACGGCTGAGTCATCAGGCGTTGGCCCTGTGGTTTGCGCTAGGGCAGGTGTCCCCAAAGTCAGGCCCGAACTTAGGACTGCCGCGCAGAGAATAGCGAGTTTCCGATCAATCATGATGTGGCTCCAAAATCGCCCCTTGGCTTGTTAAAGCCAAACATGGTTAGTTTGGCGTTAAAATGGCCACAGCGTGTTCAGACCTTGGCCTTGCTCACGATCAAGCCCGGTCGGCATGAAGGTCATAGGGGATCAGAACGGGTGGATCGTCCAGCTCATGACTAAGTGCGCGGTCGCGCGTGACCAAAATCCGCCCGCTGGCTTGGGCGGTGGCGACAATCAGGGCATCCGCCAGATCGAGCCGTCTTTCTTGCCGCAAGACCGCTGCATAGACTGCAATATCTGCGTCGACGTGGATCAAATGAAAGCGGTCTAACCAGAGACGCATGGCGTCTTCTTGGGCTGAAGGTACGCCCGACATGACCTCCACCCAGGTGATGACAGAGATGGCGGCCCCGGGATGGCTCGAAATGGCAGCGCTAGCCGCCCGATGCCCTTGCAGATGGTCGATCAATATATTGGTGTCGAACAAAACCTTCATCGACCCCACCCTTTGGTTTGGGTTAGTGCGTGCGAGCCTTTCGATAGCCATGCGCCTGCAGCAGCACAAGTCCCCCGCATGGCACACCCTTCCCCTTCGCCTTCGGGTCAGCTAAAAGCCCGGCCAACCCCTAGTTTGACAGACAGAAAGACACACGCGTGGCACATCAGCATATCTTCCAAATGCAAGGCCTAACCAAAGCCTATCCAGGCGGCAAGAAAGTATTCGAAAACATCTGGTTGTCCTTCTACCCAGATGCAAAGATTGGTGTGGTTGGTGTTAACGGTTCGGGTAAGTCCAGCCTTTTGAAGATTATGGCTGGCCTCGATAAGGACTTCACGGGTGAGGCCCGTCCTGCCCAAGGCACCAAAATGGGCTATTTGGCTCAGGAGCCAGACTTGGACGCCACCAAATCAGTCTGGGAGAATGTCATTGCTGACTGCCCCGAGAAGATCCTGTTTGATCGGTTCGGCGAAGTCTCCATGAAGATGGCCGAAGACTATAGCGACGAACTGATGGAAGAGATGACATCCTTGCAAGAGCAGATTGACGCTGCCGACGCATGGGACATTGATGCCAAGATCGAAATGGCCATGGGCGCGCTGCGCTGTCCGGACAATGATGCCGACATTTCTAAGCTGTCAGGCGGGGAAAAGCGCCGCGTCGCATTGTGTCGCCTCTTGTTGTCGAAGCCCGACATGATGATGCTGGACGAACCGACCAACCATTTGGACGCAGAATCCGTTGCTTGGCTTCAGCACCATTTGGAAGAATTCCCCGGCTGCGTCATCCTCGTCACCCACGATCGCTACTTCCTTGATCAGGTGACGAAGTGGACGCTGGAACTCGACCGCGGCAAAGGCATCCCTTACGAAGGCAATTATTCCAGCTGGCTGGAGCAAAAGGCCAAGCGGATCGCGCAAGAAGAGCGCGAGAGCGACGCCAAGTCCAAAATGATGGCCAAGGAATTGGACTGGGTGCGGCAAAGCCCGAAAGCGCGCCAAGCCAAATCGAAGGCGCGTCTGGCCCGTTATGAAGAAATGGCGGATGCGGCCGAGCGCGAAAAGCAAAGCTTCGCCACCATCCAAATCCCACCCGGACCGCGTCTGGGTACCAATGTTATTCGCTTTGATGGCCTGTCCAAGGGTTATGGCGACCGCATGTTGATCAATGATCTCACCTTCAAATTGCCGCAAAACGGCATTGTGGGCGTGATCGGTCCGAACGGGGCGGGTAAATCGACCCTGTTTAAAATGATTACCGGTCAAGAAGTACCAGACTCAGGCTCCATCACCGTGGGTGAGAGCGTGAAGCTAGGCTTTGTCGACCAAAGCCGTGACCATTTGGATGATAGCAAGAACGTCTGGGAAGAAATCTCCGGCGGGCTCGACATCATCGATGTCGGTGGTCGCGAAGTGCCCTCGCGCGCTTATGTCGGGACCTTTAATTTCAAAGGCGCCGATCAGCAAAAGAAAGTCGGGCTTTTGTCGGGCGGGGAACGCAACCGCGTTCATTTGGCCAAAACCCTGCGTTCAGGGGCCAATGTGTTGCTGCTCGACGAACCAACCAACGACCTTGACGTTGAAACGCTGTCTGCCCTTGAAAACGCACTGGAAGTCTGGCCGGGCTGCGCCGTGGTCATCAGCCACGACCGTTGGTTCCTTGACCGTTTGGCCACGCATATTCTCTCCTACGAAGGCGAAAGCCACGTGGAATGGTTTGAAGGTAACTTCCAAGCCTATGAAGAAGACAAAAAGCGTCGTCTGGGTCTGACCGAAATCATCCCAAGCCGCATCAAGTTCCAGAAATTTGCGCGGTAGGGGGTTAAAACCCCCTACAACACAAACCGGCTCAAATCGGTATTCTTCGACAGGCCCTCTACCTTTTCGCGGACATAGGCACCGGTGATGTCGATGGTCTCGCCGCCGCGGTCGGTGGCGTTGAAGCTAATGTCGTCTAACACCCGTTCCAGAACGGTGTGCAATCGGCGGGCACCGATGTTTTCAACGCTGGTATTTACCGCCACCGCCACATCGGCAATTGCGTCCACGGCGTCGTCGGTGAAGGAAAGCGTGACGCCTTCGGTTCCCATCAGGCCGACATATTGCTTCACAAGACTGGCTTCTGGCTCGGTTAAGATACGGCGGAAATCATCGCGGGTCAGGGCTTGCAGCTCCACCCGGATCGGCAAGCGGCCTTGCAACTCTGGCAATAGATCAGATGGCTTGGCCACATGGAAAGCGCCCGATGCAATGAACAGGATAAAGTCAGTCTTCAAGGCGCCGTGCTTGGTGGAAACCGTGGTGCCTTCGATCAGGGGCAACAAATCCCGTTGCACACCTTCACGGCTGACATCGGCCCCTTGGCGTTCGGCGCGGGCACAGATTTTGTCGACCTCATCGATAAAGACGACGCCTTCGGTTTCGGCCAAAAGCAAGGCTTCTTGCGTAATGGAATCCTTATCCAACAGTTTATCGCTTTCCTCCATCACAAGGGGCTCATAGGCTTCGGCGACGGTGGTTTTGCGCGTACGCTTTTTGGTACCGGACAAATTCTGTAGCATCGAGCCTAAGTCGATCATGCCGCCCGGCGCACCTGGAAACTCCATCATCGAAGCGGCGGGAGAGCTTACGTCAAAATCAAGTTCGATCTCCTTATCGGCCAAAAGGCCGCCGCGGAGTTTCTTACGGAAGGCTTCACGCGTGCCTTGGCTAGCCTCGGTCCCAACGAGGGCATCCAAAACGCGGTCTTCGGCCATGGCCTCGGCCTTGGCGCGCACGTCTTTCCGGCGGCGGTCGCGCACCAAGTGGATAGCTGCCTCAACCAGATCTCGGATGATTTGATCAACGTCACGGCCGACATAGCCGACTTCGGTGAATTTGGTGGCTTCGACTTTTACAAAGGGCGCACCCGCCAGTTTGGCGAGACGACGCGCAATCTCGGTCTTGCCGACGCCTGTTGGCCCGATCATCAGAATGTTCTTCGGTGTCGTTTCTTCGCGCAGCTTCTCCGGCAAGCGCTTCCGGCGCCAACGGTTGCGCAGCGCGATGGCGACGGCCCTCTTAGCGTCGGATTGGCCAATGACGTGGCGGTCGAGTTCTGAAACAATTTCGCGGGGGGACAGGTCGGTCATTCTACGCTCGCCAATTGTTCAATGGTCAGATTGCCATTGGTATACACACAAATATCTGCTGCAATCGCCATGGCTTTGCGCGCGATGGTTTCAGCGTCGAGGTCTTGATCGTAAAGCGCCCGGGCCGCAGCCAGCGCATAACCACCACCAGAGCCAATGGCGGCTACAGCGTGATCGGGCTCCAGAACGTCGCCCGTGCCGGTCAGCACATAGGTGCCCTCTTTATCGGCGCAAATGAGCATAGCTTCCAAGCGGCGCAGATATCGGTCAGTGCGCCAATCCTTAGCCAACTCAACACAGGCGCGCAGTAATTGATTAGGAAAGCGCTCCAGCTTGGCTTCCAGCCGCTCAAACAAGGTGAAGGCGTCCGCCGTGGCACCGGCAAAGCCTGTCAGCACGGTTCCCCCTGCAAGGGTGCGAACCTTGCGTGCGCCATGCTTCATCACGGTATTGCCAACCGAGACTTGGCCGTCGCCGACGACGACGACTTTGCCGCCTTTGCGCACTGCCAGAATGGTTGTGCCGCGCCAGTCGGCGGCGGGACGTTCAAAATCGCTCATGTTCGTTTAATGGCGTTTGTGGGGGCTGACTTCAAGGCGCACGGCTCAAGCTTAACTGGTGCGGCGCAGTCCCTCAATCGGCGGTGCTGGGCTTAAGCCGTCCGCACGGGCCGCCCAATTGCGGGCATGGGCTTCAAATTGATCTGCCGACATGGGCGAGCCAAATAGATAGCCTTGGCCCAAAGTCGCGCCACGTTTCTTCAAGAAGGCGGCTTGCTCTTGGGTTTCCACGCCTTCAGCCACGGTCTCATAATTGAGTCCGCCTGCCATCGCGATAATTGTTTCAATCATCGCTGGCGCATTGCGGTCTTTGCCCAAGGCGCTGATAAAGCTTTGGTCGATCTTAAAGACGTCAAACGGCATGCGGGTAAGCGCTGCTAGGTTTGAGTGACCCGTTCCGAAATCATCAATGGCGATCCGGACGCCTTTGTTTCGCAACGGTTCAAGCAGGCGGATCACCCGATCTGGATTGCTCATCGCGATGGATTCCGTGATTTCTAACTCAAACAAAGAAGCCGGCAGGCCGGTTTCGGCCAAAATGCTCTGGACCTTGGCCGTAAAGTTATCGTCATTGAACTGCATCGCCGACACATTGACCGCCACGCGCAGCGCGATGCCCCGGCGCAGCCACGCTGCAGCCTTCTTGGCGGCGTCGCGCATGATGTAGTCGCCCAAGGGCGCAATCAGGCCAGTTTCCTCTGCGGCGGTGATAAATTTTGTCGGCGACACCATGCCTTGGGTTGGATGGTTCCAGCGTACCAAGGCTTCGCAGCCGTGAATGCGGCCTGTGCCCAGATCCACTTTCGGCTGGAAATAGGCCATGAACTGACCTTGCTCGATCCCGGCACGAATCTCATTCTCGAGCACCAGTTTTTCCAGCGCGCGCTGGTTCATCTTGCGCGTAAAGAAGACGCTGCGGTTGCGCCCACCATTGCGAGCGTGGCTGAGCGCGAGGTCTGCTGAACGCAAGATTTCTTCGCCCGTTTCACCGTCTTGCGGGAAGATCGCAATCCCGGCGCACGCACCTAGCACGATGCGGTGGCCGCCCAACTCAAAGTGCTGGCGCAAACCCGCCGCGACCAATTGGGCAAAGCGCCCGGCTTGGGTTGGATCATCAATGTCTGGAATCAGAACGGCAAATTCTGAAATTCCGGTCCGCGCCAAAAGTGCGGGCCGTGCGATGCAGGTTTGCAATCGTACAATCCGATCTGATGCCCGCACTGCAGCCGACAGGCGCTCTGCGACCAGGCCTAACAATTCGTGGCCAGCAATCTGGCCCAAGGTCTCTTGCACGCGGATAAATTTGTCGACATCAATCGAGATAACGGCACCGACCAAATTGTTAGCAGCATTGGATTTTGCGGCCTCGTCGGTTTCCTGACGAAAGCGGTCGCGGTTAGGCAGTTCGGTGATGGTGTCTACAAAGGCAAGTTGCTGGATGCGCTTCATAGACGCGTCCAAGCGCTGCATCATTCGGTTTAAGGCTCGGGCAAGTAATTCAAGTTCGTCGCCAGAGCGAATATCGAGACGGACACCCAAGCGCTTCAAATTGGTTTGTTGGGCAAACTCTGTCAGATCGCGCAGTGGATTTGTGATGCGGCTCACAAAAGCAAAGAAGGCTGCCGTCGCCAAAATCACTGATAGCATTGCCCCGCCAACGGCCCATGCCAATGCTCGTCCGCCGAGGGTAAAGCCCAAGATCGAGATCATGCCTAACATCACAACACTTAATAGGCCAAGGAAAGCCAAAGTCAGCTTCCCGGCCAGTGTCTTTATGATATTTTCAAGCCAATCTTTCACTGAATTCTGAGCCTAAGTGTTCTAGATGCGGCGACTACACCAACGAGTTCCCAGATCCACTTTTCCTGTTTGCACACATTAGGTTGACGCGGGCTTAATCTGGGCGTCACAGATGCAGCCTGAAACCAGCGCGATCACGTGTTTCCTTTATCTTCCCAAAGCGCTAAGAGGGGGCCGTTCGCACCAAACAATGGTGCGCCCACCCAGACCAATAGCGGAAAGATTTCATCGTGCGGACGGCCACCATTCAGCGCAATACCAAGGAAACGCAGATCTCTGTCTCCATGAATTTGGATGGGACAGGAACTGCGAAGGTTTCGACCGGCATTGGCTTTTTTGACCATATGCTCGAAAGCTTTGCCAAGCATGCGTTGATCGATCTGACGGTTGAGACCAAGGGCGACCTACATATCGATATGCACCACACCGTCGAAGATACCGGCATTGTGATGGGGCAGGCGCTTAAATCCGCTTTGGGCGATTTCGCTGGTATCCGGCGGTTTGGCCATGCCTATATCCCGATGGACGAGACGTTGTCGCGCGCATCGATTGATCTGGCGAACCGGCCTTATCTGGTTTGGAACGTCAATTTTGAGCGTCCCAAGGTCGGCGATATGGACACCGAATTATTCAAGGAATGGTTCCATGCTTTCGCAGGCAATGGTGGCTTGTGTCTGCATGTCGAGAACCTCTACGGCCAGAACACCCACCACATTATCGAGAGCTGCTATAAAGCCCTCGCGCGCGCCCTCAGGGTCGCGATTGAAATTGACCCCCGTTTGAATGGGGCTGTCGCCTCGACAAAGGGCGTCCTTTAAGGCACGAAAATGCTTACCTTAATCGATTATGGCTCTGGCAATCTTCGCTCTGCAGAGAAGGCGTTGGTTGCAGCCGGTGCGCGCGAGGTCTGTGTGACAGCTGATCCGGACCGCATCGCCAAAGCCGATCAAATTGTGTTGCCGGGCGTGGGGGCATTTGCCGATTGCGCCACTAATCTCGCTGCAGTTGACGGGTTGCGCGAAGCCTTAGAGACCCGCGTGCGTGGCGAGGGTACGGCCTTCTTAGGCATCTGTGTTGGTATGCAACTTTTAGCGGATGTGGGGATTGAGTTTGGCTCGACCCCCGGTCTTGGTTGGATCGGCGGACAGACCTCGGTCATACAGCCGGGCTCGGCAGAGCTGAAAGTGCCACATATGGGCTGGAATACGGCGGAACCGACTAAAAATGCGGTTTTTGACGCCGCTTGGGGTGGGGCGCAGGATGTCTATTTCGTCCATTCCTTTGCGTTCCGCGCTGCGTATGATGACGATGTTGCCGCTTGGTGCACCTATGGTGCCGATCGATTTGCCGCCGCTGTCGTGAAGGACAATATCATGGGCGTGCAATTCCACCCGGAGAAAAGCCAAAGGGCGGGTCTGGCTTTGTTGGAAGAATGGCTAAAGCAATGATCCTGTACCCCGCAATTGATTTGAAAGATGGGCAGGCCGTGCGCTTGTACAAAGGCGATTTCGCGCAGATGACGGTATTTGATACCGACCCGTCAGCGCGTGCGGCCAGCTTTGAAGCAATGGGCTTTGGCTATCTCCATATCGTTGACCTCGATGGTGCCTTAAAGGGGGCTGGAGCCAATCTTGAAGCCATTGCGGCGATCCGTGCTCGGACTAGTCTACCAATGCAAGTGGGCGGCGGTATTCGCGATCTCAACGCGATTGAGAAGACACTCACAATGGGCGTCACCCGCGTGATCTTGGGCACAATTGCGGCGAAAAAGCCCCAATTCGTGCGTGAGGCGGCAAAGGCCTTTCCGGGCCAAGTTGCAGTAGGCATTGATGCGATTGACGGCATGGTGGCGGTGGAAGGCTGGGTGGAAACAACCAATCTCGCTGCCCTTGATTTGGCCCGTCAGTTCGAAGACGCAGGCGTCGCGGCCCTAATTGTGACCGACGTCGGCCGCGACGGCACGAAGACGGGCATCAATATTGATTTCACTGGCGCAATCGCTGACGCCGTGGGCATGGATGTGATCGCGTCAGGTGGGTTGGCTGGCGTGCAAGATATCGTCGACCTCAAAGCCCGTGCGGGCAAACCCGTTGCCGGGGCCATTTTAGGCCGCGCCCTCTATGATGGCCTGATTGACCCCGTCGAAGCTCTCAAGGCCGCCGCATGACGCTGAAAGTTCGCATCATTCCCTGCTTGGATGTCAAGGACGGCCGGGTTGTTAAGGGCGTGCAGTTCGAAGGGCTGCGCGATGCGGGTGATCCTGTAGAACAAGCGCAATTCTATGATGGGGAGGGCGCCGACGAGATTTGCTTCCTCGACATCTCCGCTAGCCATGAGGGGCGGGGCACGCTGCTGGACGTGGTACGGCGCACAGCCGAAGTCTGCTTCACGCCCTTAACCGTTGGCGGCGGTGTGCGTACGACGGACGATTTCCGTGCCCTTTTGCTCGCTGGGGCTGATAAGGTGGCGATCAATACCTCGGCCGTGAAAGACCCCAGCCTAGTGACGGCTGCAGCGCGGCGCTTCGGGGCCCAGTGCGTTGTGGTCGCGATTGATGCCAAGCAAGTTGGCCCAGAGCAGTGGGAGATTTTCACCCATGGCGGCCGAAATCCAACGGGTATTGATGCCGTGGCCTTTGCTCGTGACGTCGTTGCCCGTGGTGCTGGAGAGCTTCTGGTCACCTCCATGGACAAGGACGGCACCAAGTCTGGCTATGATCTGGCTTTGACGCGGGCGATTGCCGATAGCGTGTCTGTGCCGGTGATTGCCTCTGGCGGTGTTGGCAATTTGGACGATCTGGTGGCAGGCGTCACACAAGGTCATGCCAATGCCGTTCTGGCGGCATCGATTTTTCACTTCAGAACCCATACACTGGCTGAGGCACGGGCGGCCTTAGCAGCTGCTGGTGCCAAAGTGCGCCAACCGATTCAAGGAAACCTGCGATGAGCGACACTTTAGGGCAGGCATTAGACCAGCTTTTGACGGATGTGGCCGACAAAGCCAAAGCCGATCCGAGCCAAAGCTATACGGCCAAATTGCTCCAGGGCGGTCCTGTTTTGTGTGGCAAAAAGCTTGGCGAAGAGGGCGTTGAAGCAGCCCTTGCCATTGCTGGCGGCACGACTGAAGAAATCGCCAAGGAAGCTGCAGACTTGCTTTATCACTTGAGCGTAGGCCTCTTCGCGCGTGGCGTATCGGGTGCCGACGTTGCTGCCGTACTAGAGGCCCGCCGGGGCACATCAGGCCTTGTCGAAAAGGCCAGGAGAACATATTCGTGAGCGAGGCGTTGCACATTCGATTGGCCACAGACGCCGATGCGCCGGCTTTGGCGGCTTTTGGTGCCAAGACCTTTGTTGAAACCTTCGGCCATCTTTATCCACCTGAAGACAAAGAATTTTTTATAGGTAACCGCTTTAGTCTTGAGCGTACGTTAGCTGATATTCGTGATCCAGCTCGGGTCATAACGCTGGTGTATCGCGGTGATGATCTGGCGGCATTTCTCGACTGTGGCTCCTTGACCCTTCCCGTTGAGGCTCCAGAGCCCAGTGCCCTAGAGCTTTACCGCCTCTATCTGGATGAAACCCAAAAGGGGACGGGTCTGGCCCATAGATTGATGGAGATTGCGCTGGAGTGGGCCCGATCAAAAGATGCGGCTGCATTCTATCTGGGTGTATGGTCCCAGAACGAACGCGCTAAGCGGCTCTACTCAAAATATGGTTTTGAGATTGTTGGGGCCTATCACTTCAAAGTCGGCAACACCTTGGATGATGAGCGCATCATGCGCCTTGCCCTTTAAGATCAATGGGTCAGACCAGACCAAGCGCCTTTGATAAGGAAAACAGGCTGGTCAGCGTCAGAACGGTGCCCACCAGATAGAGCAATTGCTTCGCGGGTATGCGCTTGGCGAGAACTGCGCCAAAAGGTGCAGCCATCAGGCCGCCAATGATCAAGCCAATCGTGGCCAGCGTGAAGGCTTCCCACCCAAGCGTGATGATGAAGGTTGCCGAAATCACAGTGGTCAAGAAGAACTCAGCCGTGTTGACGGTGCCGATCGTCATGCGAGGCTCTGTCCCCTGAACCAGCAGATTCGACGTTACGACAGGGCCCCAACCCCCACCACCAACAGCATCGAGAAAACCGCCAACCAGCCCTAAAGGTCCAACATATTTGGCCGTCCGATGGGGCTGGCCTTTGGTCATCCGCCAGCCACGCCACAATAGATAGACGCCAATACAGGCGAGATACGCCATGACAAAAGGTCTGGCAGTATCGGCATGGATGTTGGAGAGAAGATAGGCACCCGTTATCCCACCAATCATGCCAGGTATGACCAAGGTCGCAAATAGCTTCCAGTTCACATTACGATGGATGGTATGACTGATC
>Ga0247831_1006638_pt1 | contig 13517 bp, 19 predicted proteins | sample LaCruzMarch2015__9_FD_192406 | JGI IMG/M metagenome (GOLD analysis project Ga0247831, IMG submission 192406) | Freshwater microbial communities from meromictic Lake La Cruz, Castile-La Mancha, Spain - LaCruzMarch2015_1m | ecosystem: Environmental > Aquatic > Freshwater > Lake | place: Spain...
TGCCGTAGCCGGAGCCGTAACCGTAGCATTGATGTCCGTGATGGCTAATCTTCAATAAATTTGACATAGGTTTTTTCCGCTTCCTCGGTTGTTGGTATTATTTCGATAGCATTTGTTAAAAAAACTTCTCCTGTTTTATTGATTCTGCCTCCTTTAATTCCGTTATTAGCAACGGATGACAAAGACAGTCCGCCTCCTTCCCATTTCCAGAGACGCAAACTGTTTACGAGTTTCAATTCCATCGAATTAGATGGATTGATGTATTCAATGTCTCCAATATGGATACCTGCACTGTATGTTCTGATAAGACAGCGTCTGCCTATCATTGCGTGGTTGACAACTTTAGGATCGCATGGGCGATTTGCAGTTGAAAACATTGCTGCAAGCTCTTTAGCTTGCCCGATTGTTAGTTCATTTATATTCATTTTTAGTGTTATTTGTTTTGTTGGAGATTGGTCGATACAAGAGACGGCTATCGCCGCTCCTGATCTTGGCTGTTCGCTTGATGGATTTCCCTTCGCAGTTGTCCACACCCGGCACGACAGCATCCGTTGTCGGCACCGGCGATATATCCGGCGTGATGCTCTGTGAGTTCCCACCAGCCTTCTGCGTGCTTGCAGCATTGCTCGCAGGGCTTTCCGTGGTTGTGGTTATACATGTAGTGACCCTCGCCGCCACAAAGCGAACAAGGCATCGCAGCCAATGACCGCCCGGCGGGAGTCGATGGCGAGGACGGGGCGGTAGGGCGGGCAGTCATGGCTGGATTTGGTCGTTAGTATTCATGGCAGGATTTTTGCGTTCGCTTTGAATTTCTGCGGACATACGGACTCACACTCTCCCACGCCGAAAACTCGTACCATGGCGCACTCTTTATAGCATTTAGGCCACGGTATGTTTTGGAGTTTTGACGCTGGAAAAAGACGCTTGGGAGCAACAAGCGAACAATGCGGTCTATCCAATTCGTTATGCTTCGCTTCACTCATGGCTGCTCTCCGAAGTTAGTATTCATGTAGTGTTTCTGGGAAATCATAGAAAGTGTGAATCCTCTCCATGATTGCGGAATGCACGGCTTCCTCGATTTGCTCAAAGGACGGTTCTTCCGTGTGTTTATGCGCTCTGGAAACGCCGTAACGACAGCCTTCCTCGATGCAGTTGCTCAGTATTACTAGGTGTTTGGGTTTCATTTCAGTATTGTTTAGTTCCATAGGTTGCGATTAGTAGAGAGTCTGCGGTTGCGTGAGTTACCTTCACGCTGGGAAAAAGCTCTTGCGCCTTGCGCTTGGTGACATTCTTATCCCCTTTCGTCAGGCATCCAAGCTCTTTCTGCCATACTTGTGGACGAATTCTTGTAAAAGGTATCCCCGCTGCGGTCAGTCCCATCTCAAGGTGTCCGAATCCATTTCCGAAGGTGAAGGCAGATTTCACTCCCATTTGTGGGGAGGAGTGGACTTGCTCGATGTAGGCATGGCAGTTCCTCTCGCTGGCAATATCGCGGAGTAGCTCCCACAGGTCTTGCAAAGTGTCCGGCATCTTCTCCACGCAGGGTTTCCCGTCCGTGATCCATGCGATACCGCCGTTCGTTCCGGGGTCTATGCCGATAATTGTCATTCGTTCCAGAGTTTGAGCTTTAGCTTCTTAGCCAGCCCGACAACGGCATCCAACTCGTCCTCATGCGTGTAATGGTGCTGGGTCTCGCTCTTGTAGGCAATCCACCTTCCATCTTTCGCTTTCATCGTGTGGATGTTCTTACCCTCCATCCATCTCAGCCGTGGGGAGAGTTCCTCCGGTAGTTCGGGGAATAGGTTCATAAAAGGTCTGACTTTCTCCGGCCAACTTCCAGCCCACGTCCGGTTTCGATTAGGCAATGGTCAACGCCGATCATGTCGAGAAGAACATTGGTTAGAAGCTCGCGCTCCATCTTATTGTAGGATGTGGTTATGGACTGGTAGCCTAGACGTTCAGCTTCATCAATGGAGTAGGTCGGTGGGATTGGTGGTTGTTTCATATTGGAAAATTTGCCCTGCGATGAACCCACGGGCTATGGGCATATACATCCGCTCATCGCTGCGGAAATGGATCAGAAGGGAATTTCGTCTTCCTCTGATACTGCGGTTGCTACGGCTCCAGCATCAACCTTCCAGCCGGCGAGGGAGACGTAGTATTTCCCGTTGTATTCGTTTCCACGGATGTTGACTCCAATGGTTACTTCTTGCCCGTTTGTAAGGCTGTCTAAGAGGTTGATTTTCTCTTTAGCGAAGTCAATGGGAACTGTCTGAGGATACTTCCCTTCGGTGTTCACTACGATTGTGCGTTTTTTGAAGCCGGAAGCAAACTCTTGGATTTCAAGAATCGTTTCGACTGTTCCTTTTATTTCGATTTTATCACTCATTTTTTTAGTTAGTTATTTGAGCGTGTAAGATGCGCTCCCCCTGTTTATTCATATATAGGCAGGTTTCTCGATTAGGGATATTCCTTCATGCTGGCGAGGCCATACGTCAACGGCAACGCAGGATTGCCACTTGGCGAGGGCGTTCATGTATCCGGCGCGTCCTGCCTCGATCAGTTCGGGGGAAACTTCCACCCAAGCTGTTTCGTAAGGCTCGCTAACCTCGATGAAGCAGATCACGAAACGGTTACGGGTTTCCCCGCTGGCGGCGTTCCACAGATCGAGATAGAGCGCGGCTTGCCAGTGATAGCCACGAGAAATGATAGTGTTGGTAATTTCCCGCAAGCTCCCGATTCGTGCAGTAGTTTTCAGATCTACCAGCAAGTCCAGGCCATTAGGCACAAGGTCAATCATCCCCTTAATTTCGGTTGCTCCGATGGTGGCGAAAACCGCAACCTCGGACTTGTAGCCTACACCGAATCGCTGGGCATAGTCCTCGGAAAACACCTGCTCGCAACAGGAAGCGGTGCGAATATCAGCATCAGTGACGATCATGCGCCCCATCTCCCGTTGGTCGGCTTTCCACTCCTGAGCGGCTTTCGTGCGAAAGTCGGGGAACGGCGACACAGCAGCAATGTCGGTGATCGCCGTCTCTGGTTCAAGAATCGCGGAGTGAATCAGCGTTCCAAGATCCATTGCTTTCGTGACCTCCCTGCCGGATGAATGCCTCCATTTGTAGGGTGACTCGTTAAAGTCCCACAAGAGAGACTTGGAGACAGGAGCGGTTAGGTTGTGAGGGTTGGCGGAGCGCAGATAATACGCTCTGCCCAAGTTGTATGCGATTTGTGCGTTAGTTATCATTGAAACAGTCGTTTGATTTTTTGAAGGATACTTAGTTTCGGTTTCCCAAGTGCGAGCATGAGCGCAACCGTTACGGCTGCGTCCCGCCCTATGCTACGGGTCGGGGTTTGGAATGGGGTGTGCGTGGATCTCATCGGGTTACGTTTGCTTTGTTTTTGGCGATGAATGCTTTGTCGATGGCGGCTATCTTGTCCGTGGTTAGTTGCCCAATGGATTTGACTCCGTAGTAGCTAAGGAAAACGGCTTCGTCGATGTTCAGCGACTCGATGCTTTCCTTGATCCGTGCTGCCTCTCCGCTGGTAATTAGCGGGTAGGTTGCGGGTTTCGTGTGCGCGGCGGTGTTACCGTCGTCATCCTCCTGGGCGACTCCGCAAACGGCGGCGAGAGAGTAGCGGCGCAGGTAGGTTGTCGCGGCTCCGATGCCTTGCCCATCCTGTTTGGCGGGTACGCATGATATCATGCCGGAAACGTATCCTCCCCCGCTGTGTGCGATTGTGGTGGTGACATGGCAGGTCTGACCGTCAAATGAGGGTGACTGAATAACGGATAGACCGTTGGCGGCGAGGACTGGGCGAACGGTGTTTAATACCTCGGCCAGGTCTGCGTATTTTGATTTGAAATGGGGATTAATACTCCCCTTGGTTGCGTTTTCAACCTCTCCCTGCATTTTTGCAAGGGCGGCGAATAGTTCTGGTGTGCTATGTTCTAGGTTCATTTATTTTTGTTGTTTGTGGTGATAGTGCGAGGGGTGGAACCTCGCGGTGGTGATGTTTTAGGATTCTTGGTTGGTGGTGACAAGGATATTTTCTGAGTATTTTTGCATGACCTTTCGAACACGCTCGCGGGTGTTCACGCAGTATTGAAGCTGGCTGAGAATCTTTGCCCGTGCGTAAACGGCGGATGTGTGATGGATGCGCCCCACGATCTCGCAAGCGGATTGTAAGCTGTGAGACTCCGCCCATAAGGTCATCACGATTTGACGGGCGAGGGCTTCCGCGAAGGTTTTTCGCTTCCCAGAGATGGCCTGGGGCGTGATACCCATGACCTCGGCGGCGGCCTTGATAAGGGCTGGGGCGTTGTCGATTAGCATGCTCCCTCCTTCCGTAGTGTGCGGAGCATTTTGCCGGCGGATTTCCGGTCACAACTCACGGAGGGTTCAGAGCGAGCGTATTTGATGCCGATGGCTGCCCATTTGTGGATTGCCCCAAAGGCTACGTAATAGCCTGTATATAGGCGCGTCTCTCCGTGCAGGTTGTGGATTTGCCCGTGGTGGGTGTGGATCGTTTGGAAGGGCGGTTGCCGGCGCGGCGCAGGTGGTTCAGGCTCATCCATTGCAGGGTCATAATCTGGGAGAGGATATTCCGGTTCCATCGCGGGTTCGTAAAACGTATTCATACTGTTAGCAGGTATGTGTAGAGTGATGCTATGATAGCGGTTACAAGGCTTAACAACCATACGCTCAATGGCTTAGGTTTCGGCGGTCGCCTCCGGTTGAGATTCCGGCGCGGGTGTTTGATGATAGTGGTGGGGAGGAAAACATCTCCGGCTGTCGTGGTGTGTGTGTTCATTGTTTTATTCTGGTTCGGGTTCTGGCTCGTCGTCGGTGAATGTGTCGATGTAGTCGCAATGATCCTCCGGCTCGTCCCATCGCTCATTTGAGGATGGGTCGGGCGGTGCGTCAAAGCGGTGGCGGTCTTCGTCTGGTAAGATCATGGCGCGGTGATAGTGGGGGTTGTCGTGTTAGTGTATGATTGTGGCAAGGGATCGGACCTTGCCGGGGTTGGGGTTTATGCTGTGGCAAGGGGAAATGTGTCGGTTTCGCCTATAACCTCAAGTTCATAGTCGTAAATTTCTTCCGGCGTGAGTTGGCGAGGATACTGTATCGTCCCCCATCGCGCACGTCCTACGGCGGGCCCATTGCTGCCTATGATGTAGCCTTTGGGGGCGGTACCCATGCAAAGTGGGCGGTTTCTTAGTCCGTAGGTGTAACGGGGGCCGGTGTAATCGTTGTCGAATATGGTCATATTTTTGTTTTTTGTGTTTAACGTGTGATTGTGTTAGATGATAGTGGCAAGGGATCGGACCTTGCCGGGGTTGGTGTGATAGTGGTTACAGAGTGGCACGATCTGCTAATGCAGCGGAGATAATCCCCGCCCTGCATAGATGGTCAACGTATTGGCAATATGCCTCCCGCGTCCCCGCATTGTGGCGGTTATGCGGCGCGGTTTTAATTCTCCATTTTCGGGCATGCGCTTCGTCTTGTGGATGGCAAGACCAGAAAGCGGCGCGTATTTGTTTTTGCGTGGTCATATTTTTGTTTTTTGTGTTTAATGTGTGATTGTGTTACATGTTGTGCAGAAGAATTTCGCGGAGTCTCGAATCCGCTTTTGGTTAGAAGGAGGCGGCTTCGGCGGCGGCAAAGCCCGCCGTTACGAAGCGGGGTTCTGGCGCAGTGACTGGGAATGCTTTGGCGGCGGCGGTTGGGAAGATGTGGAAGAAGAGGAATTTGGAGTTTTCGGAGAGGAGCGCGAAGTTTTCGGTTGCGAAGGTGGCGGCGGCGGTTTTGTCGAAGAAGGGAGATTCGATTTCGGCGAGGGCGAGGAACATGATGTCTTCGATCGAGTTGGTGGCGGTCAGTGCAGTGTTGGACATGGCGCGGTGATAGTGGGGGTTGTCGTGATTGTGTTACATGATATTGACAAGGGATCGGACCTTGCCGGGGTGCGTCCTGGCTAGTAATTGTTAATTACTTCTTTGAATTTAATAAATCCGTAATGCCCTTTGACCTGCTGCATCACGTCTGCGAGCGGTAACTCGGTTGCGTCTGGCTTGCCGATGCTTTGCAAAAACTGTCGGCAACCTTCGCGGCAAGCTCCAGTTATTGCGCGGTATTGTGCAATCGTCACCATAACTGTGCGCTTGATTTCAGCTACTACTTCTTCTACGTCAGCGCCGAGCGTGGCTTTGTCATTAGCATCTTGGATCGCCTCTTTGGCTGTCTCGCCGTGCGCCCAGTGATTGCCAACCTTTGCAACGTAGCATTTTTTGAGGTCTTTGATTTTACCGCCGCCAAAGTATCTAGCTTTGCATACTGTTATGCCTTTGGTGATTTTCTCGTAATCTATCAGCATGGTGTAGCCGTCGATGTTGCGGATTGTGATCTGTTCGCCTTGGTAGTTTTGCGTCTCGTTCGTCAGCGAGCGGAGATTGACGCTGCCTTGGTTAGCGAAGCTCGTCCCATCTGGCAAGGTTGTCAGCGAGTAGAGATTGACGTGTCCTCGGTTATTAAAGCTCGTCCCATCTGGCAAGGTTGTCAGCGAGTAGAGATTGACGCCGCCTTGGTTCGCAAAGCTCGTCCCATCTGGCAAGGTTGTCAGCGAGTAGAGATTGACGCTGCCTTGGTTAGCAAAGCTCGTCCCATCTGGCAAGGTTGTGAGGTAGTCGAGATAAACGCATCCTCGGTTAGTAAAGCTCGTCCCATCTGGCAAGGTTGTCAGCGAGTTGAGATTGACGCTGCCTTGGTGCGTCACGGTGATTTTGCCAGCGACTTCGGTGTAAACGTATCCTTTAACATCTGGTGTTTGTTTTTGCGTGGTCATATTTTTGTTTTTTGTGTTAGATGATTGTGGCAAGGGATCGGACCTTGCCAGGGTTGGGTTAGTTTGCGGCTTTGAGGATGTCGGATGCCCAATCGCGTAGGTCTTGATCTTGGATCGCGTCAATGATCTTGCGGATTACTTCCTCGCGGGTCTGGTCGCTATTAGAGTCGGTCATTAGATCGACAAAGTCATCGCCACCGCCCTCGTACAGTACGGATGGGTCGCCGTTAGTCTTGGCAAATAGCACCCACGCCCCGCCTCTCGTGGCGCGGGCCTCACACAATGTGCGGTCGGCGCCATTACGGGTGAGGTAACCTTGCCCGTCCAGGTCGGCGGTGCTCCAGTGCTTAATGATGGTTGACTCCGTGACGGCGATGTTGTTGTCGATGTGGTATGTTTTGGTGGTCATATTTTTGTAGTGTTGGTGTTGGTGTTGGTGTTGGTGTGGCGTTGTCTTGTTTGCTGGCAACGCAAGCAACCTAGCAAGCGGTGCAAAATTGTCTACAAAAAAATTGCAACAACCTCAAAATAATTTCTCATTTTTTGCTTGCCAAGCGGAAAACCCTAGCATCCACAAGGGATTCCGGCGATTCCAGGAGCGCAAACAATCCGGAAAAAACTTTTCGCCTGGCCATCAATGCCGGCGGACCGAACGCCTCAAAAACCCATTCCTCCCCCTCATTAAATATCCTCAACCAATGGCAACCTTTGCTTCGCATCGCTCGGTGCAAACCTTACAATGTCCTTTGGCAATGTCCTTTGGTGAGGACAGCATAATCACCGCCGCCAAAAACTGTCAAGCAAAAAATTCGCGGATTTGAAACTTTTATTGTAACAAGTTGAGAGAGGGAGTGAGTCGGCACCCTGGCAACGTAGGCGCATGACCCAAGCGAGCGTTTCAATAGTACGATTTAAGCGCACGTTTCAAGCGAGCGTTTCAAGCGATCGATTCAAACGATCGATTCAAGCGGTCGATTCAAGCGGACATTTCAAACGTGAGTTTCAATCGCAAGTGACGTGCAAGTGCAAGTAATGTGCAAATGCAAGTTTGTCGCGTTAGGGGGGGGGAGGTCGCGCGCGCGTGGTGGCTGTTATAACTATTGGATCAACCAGCCTGCTAAAAAATGTGCAAATGGCGAACGAGCTTGACAAGGTGTGGGAATCTGATAAGGGTTGTGCATGAGCAGTCCGGTTAGTTATGATTTGCAGGGTCAGGGTGGAGGTCAGGTGTTGGCTACGAATGAGGTTACTAATGCCACCAATGTGCGTTGGGTTCAGTGTTTGACTGACTGCACGTTCTCTAACTTTGACGCTCCTAACCTTAGTAATTCATCGGATATTACGTTATTCACGATTCCTGCTGGTGTGGGGATTGGTGGTAGGATTGACTCCGTGACGTTGACTGCTGGTCTTGCTATTGCTTATTACCGTTAATGAGTCAGTTTGCACAGAGTGGGAGTGCGCTGGATGATGGGCAGACCTCCGATGGGGATGGAGGGTTTGTGGGAGTTAATCAGCGATTGCAGTTGAACCAGCTTGAGGCTGGAGAGGTTAGGGAGTCGTTGAATGGGAGGATGGAGGGGCATTGGAAGCCGAGGCGCGGGGTTGTGGCGCGAACGGGATCGTTGGTGAGTGGGGGGAGTCCGTTGCAGTTGCCTTTCTTTTTGATTGGAACAAGTGTTTTAATTACTGCCGCTTCTGTTACTAGCGGAGTGGTTACATTGACAACTGCTTCTGCTCATGGATTAACAAATGGTTCAGCTTTTAGCACTAGTGGAATTATTTATACCGCTGGGACAAATCCAAACAATTCGTTTATTGCGACTACGGCAAGCGGAACTAGTATAACATATCCTCTTGTTGGTGGGTCTGGGGCTTACACAACTGCTGCTACTTCTGAGGTGATTACATCTCCATCGAAGAGCATTACTGCGGCTAGTGTTACGGCTGGGCTTGTTACGATAACTACCTCGGTGGCTCATGGGTTGACTGGCACGGCATTGGGCAGGATCACTGGGTTGGTGGGTAACGCTGTAATGAATGGTAATTTTACTTTGACTGTAACGGGTGCAAGCACGTTGACTTATGCTGTTGTGGGGCTGACTTCGATTAGTGACCAGACAGGGACGTTGACTACAACTCCTATTAATGATGCTGCCAACGTAAACGTAAGGGCTTCGTGCCTTTACAGCGACCCCAATTCTGGTAACGCCGAGAGTGTCGTATTGGCTCTGGACTCCAAGGCTATTCTAGTTGATTTGGATGGTTACACTACGCAGGATATTGAGTATCCTACTGGCAAGGCCTTAGCTGATGACACTGATATGATACAGGCGTTTGATCGTGTGTATCTGTTTAGAGAAGGAGAGCAAGCATTTGAGTGGTTTCCTAATGGTCGGCAGGTTGAGAGTGCTAGTCAGGCTGGATCAACTACCGTAACAATGCGCGTTAAAGATCACGGATTAACTGTGGGAGATAGCATTGTGGTTAGTGGCCTAACTGGAGGAACGCCGGCTAACGGGACATTTGCCGTTGTGACTGTTACCGATAAGGATGTGTTTACCTACACCTTTACAACTTCCCAGACTGTAACATTTGGGGTTACGGATGCGGTAATTAAGGCTGGGTTCACCTTGGTTCCAGCGGGAGCTTACACTCAGCCACAAGTGTTTGTATCTACTGCTGGCTCAGTAACAAATGGGGTCGTAAGCCTTACCGTTTCTGGTAACACAACCATAACTAAGGGTGATACGATTGTGGTGTATGAAACAGACATTCCTACGTTTAGTGCTATTTCTGGTCAGTCTTTTGAAGTGTTGAGTGCTACGACTACGAACATCTCGTTTATTGCTCCAGTGGCAAATCTAGGCAGCATTACGGGAAGCCAGCAAATTGAGTTCGGTGGCAGGTTTAGCGTAGGAGGTGGTTTTATCCATCAACCTGCTCCACCGTGGGGGGTTTACTTCCAGCGTAGATTGTGGGTTCCGTTTTACTATTCACCAGGAGGAACTTTCTCCGCGCCTACCTACACCAACAGGAAGATTACTGATGAAATAGCCATATCGGATATTTTAGATAGCCATACGTTTGACCAGATCGCCAATCAGTTTAGGATTACTGGAGGGACGACCGATTACCTTGTGGCAATGTATGGATTCTACGATGACAGCCTAGTCGTCTTGAATCGGAATAGCTTGCATTTGATAAGCGGAACGGCTGGGAGTTTAACTGACACAAAAGTAACGCAATTAACCACAGAAGTTGGGTGTTTGGCTAGGAAGAGCGTTGTAATGAAGGGTAATGCCATGTTTTTCCTGTCGGATGATGGGGTTTATGCGGTTGAGTTCCTAAATGATTACAACCTTCGGGGGGCCGATGAGCCTATTTCCAAGAACATCCAGCCATACATCGACCGGATTAACAAGAACTTGGCAGAAGAAGCAGTTGGAGTGCTTTACAATAACCGATATTATCTTGCCGTGGCGTTGGATTCTAGCGCAGGAGCCAATAATGCACTTGGAAACAACACGATTTTGATTTTTAACTTTCTTAACAAGGCTTGGGAGTCGATTGACACTTTTGGGGCTAGTGATTTTATCATCAAAAACCTGATTATTGGCAGCGCGGCGGAGCGAGATAGCATTTATGCGGTGACTTCGCTGGCCGGACTGCATGAATTAGAGGCTACTGAGAGCAATCTTGACGAACTTGTGTCTTCTGGTGCTACCGTTACAGTTCCTGTTACATCTTCTTTGACCACTAGGGGTTACGCACTAGGGAACCTTGACCGCAAAAGGTTTACCGATGGGCAAATTACCATGCAATGCGTTAATGGGGGACTTGGTGAGTATGCAATCTCCTTTGCAGCAGAAGATCCAGACAATAATCAACCTATCGGAACTACAACTGCGTTCCTTGGTGGTATTGTTCTAGGAACTGACTCTGCTCCAGAAGATGAAACAGGCAACATCCGGTTCCGTCTTGGAGGGATTCGTGGCTATGTAGGAAGCCTAACCTTGACACGGACAATCGGCTCACCTAAGATCACCTCTATTAAAGTCACGGGTTCTGTGACCAATAGACAAATTATTTCCCAAATATAATATGGCAGGAGTCGTAAATACAACCGATACTTTTACTACCAATCAGGTGATTACAAGCACGGTGATGAATAACATCATCGACCAGACATTGTTCACAAGTGATGCAATAGCTTCTGGCAATACAACGCTTACGCTAGTAGCTGGAAAGCTCAAGGTGGGGACAATTACGTCAAACGAAATGGGGGTAAATTCTGTTACTCCCAACGCGATTGCAGCTGATGCTGTGACTACTACAAAGATTCTGGACGCTAATGTAACTGCGGCAAAGATTGCAGCCGATGCTGTGACTACCGCAAAGATTTTGGACGCTAACGTCACGACCGCAAAGATTGCAGACGCTGCGATTACAGCACCTAAGTTGAATGGAGCGCAAACTGGAACCGCTCCAGCTTTTGCAGCACGCGCATTTGCTAAAATTAAGCCTAACAATAATGGTGGAAGAACGACAGCTTTCAAGAGTGGTAATTACTCTGCTGCTGTTGGATCGGTAGTTACCGTTACCATTATAGGTCATGGTTTACGGGTAGATGATCGAATTAGACTTTTCTTTGCTAAAACTGCTGGGGCAGGAGCGGTTCCTAGTAGTAGCACATTCTTTACCGTTGCATCAGTCACTGATGCAAATGTTTTTACTGTTGCGTTTACTAGCGCAGCCGTAAGCTCTGGAACAGTTATTGCTGAGTTCATTTTAATACAGGGTAGCAAAAATGTATCTTCTGCATCGTTTTACGACTCAAGCATTAATCGCTACATCCTGAATTTCACGGAAAGCATGAATGATGTTAATTACACAACACTAGTAACTAGTCAACATTATCAGGGTTCTTGGATTGATATTGGAGCAGAAGATACATTAGGTGAAACTCAAATCAATACCGCAAGAAGCTGCCATGTTGCTACGAATAATGCCTCTAGATTTGTAAACATAGTAGTTTTTGGATGAACATCCACCTAGCAACCGCGCTTAATCTTTATGAATCCAATGACATTGACCTCCAAAGCCTTATCGGTTGGCACTTGTCTTATGGCATTGTGCTTTCGACTCCAAAGGTTTTTGCGTTGTGCTTTCACTCGCACAGTGACGAGCCTAACAAAGCAGTTGCTTTCGAGCATTCCGACACGCTTTACGTCACCATGTGTTGCGGCGATATGCTTAGTGGATTACGTCCTCTCAAGGATGATTACGAATACATTGCATTTAACCGCGACTTCAAAGGATCGGAGCGCACCCGCTTGCTAGACATGGAAGCCTTTTATTCAAAACTACGATAAGATTATGGGATCAAAACCTAAAAAAGTTACCGCACCTGCAATGGACATTGGCGGGGATATTCAGAAATACGTTTCTGGTATGTCTGGCGCATTGCCTCAGATATTATCGCAGGAGCAACAGTTCCGCCCACAGTTCCAAGGGTTAAATCTCGGTGACATTCAATCGTTCCTTAGCGGGGCAGGTGGACAACAAGGGATTTTTGGTCTTAGCCGTGAGGCAGCGCAACAAGCTGGGATGGGGTTAGGTGAGGCTAGAGGGGCAGAACTCGGTCAGATGACCGGACAAGCAGGTCTTACCCGTGGCCTGATGGAAGCCCTATCGCCGGAGCAAGCAGCCGTTGTGCAAGGGTTTGGTGATGAAGCTGAGAGAGCTTATGCAGCGTCTCAAAGGATTAGCCCAGAAGAGCAACGCGGATACCAGCAAACTACGCGTGAGGCTGCTTCTGCGGCCGGCAGGCTTGGTGGTAACGCTGCTATTGCTTCCGAGGTAATGGGTCGTGAGGATGTGTTCGCCCGCAAACGTGCCGAGGCTGCACAGGCAGGGCAGAACGCTTACAATGTAGCGCAGGGGTTCTACACTCAGCCAGGTCTTAGTCTTTTGAGTTCCGCTCCTTTGTCGTATCAACAAGGGCAACAGTTTATCAACACGGGACTTGGAGCGATTGGATCGGGAACGCCTCAGTTGTTTGACACTTCGGTGGGGCTTAACCTTGGTGCAGCACAGCGAGCCAATCAACTTGCGGCGGCTACGGCTAACGCACAGGCACAGGCGGCTCGTAGTTCTGGATTTATGGGTGCGCTTGGCAGCATCGGAGGGGCGCTTTTGACCGCCCCTATGACTGGTGGAGCATCTCTTGGCGGTCTCGCTCTTGGCAAGGCTGGATCATTATTTAAGTAAAATCAACAATATGGCGACTTACGGAAGAGGACAGATGCTAGGTTCGGGGATCAACCCTGAGTCATTCAAGTTGGATTACAGCGGGATGGCTAATGCTGCTGCTACGCAAGCACAGGGTGTAGCTAACCTTGGGGCTAGTATCGGCGGAGCTATCGAGAAAGTTGGAGATTACTTTAAGAAGCAAGCCGAAGATGAAAAAAAAGTTCAAAAGTCTTTAAGCGTAGCTAAGGCTATTGGGGATTTAATTCCAGGACTAAAGCCAACAATTCAAGGTTCTTTGAATATCCTTAATGACAAGGAGATTCCCCTTAGTCAGAGAACGGCAGAAGCAGACGCTATTGCAGACATTCTCAATCTTGGTATCAACGAGGTTCGCAACCGTCAAGATGTTGGGTTTA
>Ga0247831_1006639_pt1 | contig 13514 bp, 15 predicted proteins | sample LaCruzMarch2015__9_FD_192406 | JGI IMG/M metagenome (GOLD analysis project Ga0247831, IMG submission 192406) | Freshwater microbial communities from meromictic Lake La Cruz, Castile-La Mancha, Spain - LaCruzMarch2015_1m | ecosystem: Environmental > Aquatic > Freshwater > Lake | place: Spain...
AAAATATGAGATTAAAAAGATTAATTGGATTACAAATGAAAACTTATAATTTAGATGAATATAATACATCAAAATTAAATTATAAAACAGAAGAACAATGTGAAAATCTCTATCAATATGATAAGAAAGGAATAATAAGAAAAGTACATTCAGTTTTAACATATCAAATGGAAAATAAACAAATTGGATGTATAAATAGAGATAAAAATGCAGTATATAATATGGAAAAAATAGTAAATTATTATTTACTATATAAACAAAGACTAGAAAGATACTGTAGAACAATAAAAGGTATAAACCCATCCGAACAGGACAAAATTAAAGTTCAGGGTCAAGTCTTACCATGCCTTCCTTAAGGTGCAATTATATCTTATTTATGAAAAAACTGTCCCATTTTTCTTAAATTAGGTGTAATAAAAACAAATTTTTATTAGTAACAAAAAATAGTTACTAATAAAACATTAATAAATGAATTATGTAATATATTCTATATTTTTATTGATAAATTTTCAATAAAAATATAATTTCTTAAAATTTGCCTATAATGTCTATGTCTAGACAGACTTAACATATGAATACTTAATCTTATCTAATTCTTTTTTATATTTACCTATTACATTTTTATATTCATAAACAAATGATCTTCCATTCTTATTCACTCTTATTGGATTTTGTAATTTTATTCTATTTCCTATATATTTATATTCTTTATTTGTACTCATATTTCTAATAACAAATACTAAAAATTTACCTTGATTATCATAATTTTTATCTATAAATTTTATTAGATAAGAAAATGCTTTATTTGCTGCACTCTTTGGATTATTTCCTTCAAAATTTCCATATAACTCTTTATCATTTGGAAAATCAACTATTGAATATATATTATTATATGACATTTATATAATAATAATAATATAAAAACTTTATATTTTCAAATAATATTTTAAATAAATATTATTATCATTCATATAAATAATTTAACAAATATTGTTTTAATATAATTTTATTCCTCATTTTTTTGAACCACCTTTATATTCACCTTTATATAATTTAATAACTGGTTTAAATTTAATATTTACAGTAACTTTTTTACCATCTTCTTTTTTAAAATCAACTGGACCAGAACCTTTTAAATAAGTACCAATATAAGGGCCATATACTTTATTCGCAGAAGTTCTTGTTGTTTCTTTCATTTTAAATATTGTTTTTGATTTTAGTTTTGTTGCATCAGACATATTTCTTGTAATTGATGTCAACATTTTTCTTGCTGCTGTAATTGGTGTTTGTTTTGTATCTTTATCTATACTTGGACGTGCATCAGATAAAGTAGGTTTTCCATTAAGTTCAATCAATTTGAAATGACGTAATGGTCCTCTAATTTTTTTACCACCTTCTTTTATATCTAATGTCTCTTGTTCTTCGTCATAGTCAAAATCATAATCTACATCATCTACATCATCTTCATGTTCATCTTCATGTTCATCTTCATGTTCATCTTCATGTTCATCATCTTCATGTTCATCTTCATGTTTATCTTCATGTTCATATTCATCTTCATCCATATTACCACCATATAAATGACTTTCATCATTTACATCAGTATCACTATATGAACCTCCTTCTTTTAATAGAATTTCTAATTCTTTTAAATCTTTATCAAATTCTTTTTTACTATATTTTTGTTTAACATTTTTTGGCATTATATTATATAATAATATTTTTTTATATTATAAATAATTAAAATAATTAAAATAATTAAAATAATTAAAATAATTAAAATAAATAAAAATATAATATTTTTTTTATAATTACTTTTCTTATTAGAATTAATATTTTCAAAATTTTCTTGATTATTACAAATAATTGTATTAGTTTGTGATTTCTTTAAATTTTCTTTAATTGCTTTATTACTATTCATTACTATATTATTTGACCCTTTCATTTTAAATGTTCCATCAAAATCAATAATACCAGTTGGATTTAATCCAATAATATTATTTAAAATAATTTCTTTATTATTCATATATATTAAATATATTTTTTTTTTTCTAAATTATCAACTGATTCTACTTGATTTTTTTTTCGAAATATTACTAGATCATAACCGCCAACAATCTGTAATCTAATTTTTTCAATGTAATATATTTCGAAACCATTATTTAATATAATATCATATACTTTTTCTTTAGGTTCTATATTAAAAGTAGTTTTCTTAATTCTCTTATGACCTGTATCAAATATTATTTTATCATAATAATGAAAAATATTATTATTTATTTCATCTTTAATATAATAACAATCATGACTAAAATTATTTAAATAAGTAAATCCATGAATATTTCCTTTATTATCTATATATTTTGATGAATAATATCTTGATGCTAATTGTAATTTATCTGGATCATAAATATGTATTATCATAAATCCTCTATCAACTAGCCATTCAAATATATTTCTTATAATTATTTCAAATTCACTTGGTTTATTATAATATAATGTTCTTTCATCAATATATATATGACTAAATGTTTTTTTTTCAAATATATTATTTTTAATTATATTTCCCTTTACAAATTTAATATTTGGATATAATGATTGTGATTTTTTTAACATATTTTCTGATATATCTACACCTATTACATTATATTTTTGTTTTATTTTTTTACATAATTTTCCGACACCTGATCCACATACTAAAAATTTAATATTATCTTTATTTTTAATATTATCTACAACTTTTTTATATATAATATTTATATCATAATCTATATCAGTATAATCTCTATATATTATTTCATATAAATTTACAAATTCAGTATCATATAATTCATTATATTTTTCATAATCATCAAACTTATCTTCAAATTTTTCAACTATTTTTCTATTATAATATAGATAAAATAATATAGTAATTACTATTATAATAAAAAATATTTTAAATTTAATATTCATCTACTTATAATTTATAAAAAAAATATATATAAAAATATATATTATAGTATATATTATAATGCAGATTCCAGAAGAGTTTAATACACTAATTGATCAAGTTGAAGACCTTCCAATAGAAATAGATAAATCAGATGTTATTAAAAATAATGTTAATAATATTATTTCTTTTTGTTTAAAAAATGAAAATAATATTATGAGAAAATATAAAATAGATGAATATAAACAAATCTGTATGAAAACTTTTACAGATTTTCATCAAAAATATCCAACATTATTTTTTTCAATAATTGAAAATCCTAGTACTTTTCCATTATATAGATTAAATGAAATGTTAGTTTTAAAGAAGAAAATTGAAGAAAAAGAAATTAATGAAGAGAAAGCATCTGTTCATTTAGGTCAAAAATATTATAATGAATTTGTTAAAGATACTGTTTCAGAATTGGATAAAAATAGATAGATTTAAAAATACATTATTATTTTTTTTCTTTATAACTAACAATGTCAATTAGATATACAATTCTGTATACAGTTTTGCTAGACCAAGTGCTGCTAGTAAAATTTCAATTTATTTTTGACTAGCAGCACAGCTCCTAAGTTTTGCATACTCCGTTATATTGGATAAAAGAGTAATATCTAATTGACATTCTTCGACTAATTCATCAAGAAAATTATTTTCATTTTCTTCTTCAATGAATTTATCAAAATCATTTTCATTGTAACACCTTTGTACAAAACCCGAATCTTCTTCACCTTTACGATTGATTTTAACATTCCAAATGTCAAAACCAATCCTTCTTCCGTTTTTTCAATCTTTAAATGATAAGAAAAATAAGAATCTTTATCATCACAAGAAGAAGTTTCTATGATGATATTTGTACCAACTAATTCTTGTTCTAAAATAGATAATCTTTCTGACATGATAAATTTTTTGTAGAGTTTTTGAACAGAAAGGAAAACTACTGTCCTTATTGTAAGGTTGAACTAGATAGAGATTATCAAGCAGCTAGAAATATTCTTTTAAAAAATACAACAAACCATTAAAAAATATAATACAGGATCTGACCCATCCTTTACAAAAATGGTATTTATTACATTTGCGATTTTTGCGATTTTAACGGTCTGTAATATTTTATATTCTTATAATATTTTAAATAGTAAATTTAACCATAAATTTATTATAATTATATGTAGATTTTCGTTTTATGACTATATTTTTAAGAATAAAATTAATCTTTACAACATAAATGACACGATCCATTCATATAAGGTGGATCAATTAATACATTTGGAGTATCAGAATAATTATATCCTGGACTTGTTATTTTAATTATTTTTAATAATCCATTATCATCAACAATTCCCTCTGCAGTTGCACCAGTTCCTTTACCACCTTCAATTGATATTTTAGGTGGTAAAATAGGATTAAATCCACTACCAGGATCAGTTATATGAATTTCATATACCATATTATTTTTAATTTGTGCAATTGCTTTAGCAGGCTTAGTATTTTGAATATTACCACATGTTAATGATATACCATTTGAAATACCCTGAATTGAAAAATTACCTAATTCATGATGATCTTCAGGACATTTATCATTATAAAATTGACATTTACCTAATAATTTTTTAATAGATAAATCTTCTACAGGCTTAGTTAAAATAACAGGATCTTTTTTTTTAATAGTTGAATTATCAATTATTTTTGGTTTATTAAATACAGCAACTGGATTTTTATTTTCGACATTTGGTTTAATCATTCCTTTATTTGTTACTTTTAATAAATCATTATTATCAGAATCTTTAAAATCATCAATATTTCCATTTAATTCTGGCGGAAATTTATTAGAAATTATTGTCTTATCATTAATTTTTTTTTCTAATAAATTTAAATTTTCATTTGGTAAACTTCCTGGAGAAACTGGTAAATCAGATGGTGAACTTCCTGAGAAAAAATTACTAAGTCCTCCAAAAAATCCTTCTATAGTATCTACTTCTTTAGTATCTACTTCTTTAGTATATGTATAATTATTTAAATTATTTAAATTATTATTTAAATTATTAATATTAAATATTAGTTTATCTTTTAAACATTTCATATCATATTTACATTGATTATAAATATAAGTTCTATAACATATAATTAATAATATTAATAATATAGATACTAGAGATATACCAATTATAAAATTTTTATAACTCATTATATTAATATTATATAAAAAAATGAAATATTATTTATTAATAATATAATTTATTTAGATATTAAATAAATAAATTATCTATGAAAGGGATTCATAAAATAGATAACGAAATTATGAATTATGCTGCAAATATTGCACAATTCAGTGATATGAAAAATAAACATGGATGTGTTATTATTGATAATAAAGGAGAAATTATTTCAACAGGTGTAAATAAGGCAAAAATTCATGTAAATCTAAATAAATTTAAAAAATTTAATAAAAATAATAAAATTTCATGTCATGCAGAAGAAGATGCTTTAAGAAATGTTGATATAAGAAAACTAAAAGGAGCTAAACTATATGTAATTAGATTAAATTATACAAGTCCTTATCCAAGATTTACTGATTCAAAACCATGTAATAAATGTACATGTATTATAGAATCATGTATGAGAAAATATGGATTAAAAGTTGTTTATTACTCCTCATAATTTTTTAGCTTTTATAAATTTATTTTTAGAATTACCTTTAATAATATATGTAGATAAATTATTATTAATTATTTGTATTTTTTGATCTTTTTTATATTCTTTTTTATTTTTTAAAAAAGATTTTATTATTGTCTTCTCATCTTTTCCAACAAGATATATTGTTTTATTACGAAAAAGAATAGTAAATAAATGTCCACCATATAAAGGTTTAACTGTTTCAACAGAATCATATTTACTATTTTCTATATGCTGTTGTTGAACCATATCAATATTTTTTGATGCTGAATTAGCTGAAGTTCCTGGCGTAGATACTATGATGCTACTTGTACTATTTTGACACATATGATTTGCTGGTAATACTTCATAATTTTTTTCCATATATTATGACTTCAGATAATTATATTTATTATAATTTATAATAAATATTTTATTTTTAAAATTATAAATTTATAACAATTATGTCAAGTGCTTCTAATCCAAAAATATATTTTAATAAATTAAAAATTAATAGCAGCTAGTCAAATTTAAAATTATTTTAAAAAAATATTATATTTTTATTGTTAAATTATCAATAAAAATATAAGTAAAAATATAATTTTTGACTAGCAGCACTGGACCTATCCTAATAACGATTGAATATTAGATATGATCTTTCTGATTAAATTTTATTGATATTTACTAATAAAAAAATATAGAATTTTCTATAAATAATAAACTTCTATTTCCATGTTCCATAATGATTATGTTTTGCATATTTACCAAAAAATTGTGCACGATTAAATTCTAAAATATGAATATTATCTTTTTTATTATAATCCATATAAACATCTGTAACATAATCTGGACCCGTTGACGAATAGACATATTGATGATTATTACCATTTTTTTTATAGCTTTCAATGTATTTATCAACATTATTATGTATTGTATCAATCAGTAATTTTATAAATTCATTGTGTGGTTTTGCTGCAAAAGCATATTGCCCTAATAATATTGGCATATTTTTATTGCAATATTTTGTTAATCTTCTAGTATTACACTTATCTTGTGTTATATTTTGATCTACAGGAAATATACACTCATAATTTAATAACTCGTCTAATGGATACATTCCTGTCATATCTAGATCAAAATAAAATCCTCCATAATGATATACTGCAATATATCTAAAATAATCAATTTTTTGAATTTTAACAGGTAGTTTATTATAAGAAACAAAATATTCTGGATATTCTTTTTTTAAAAAATAATCAATATTATCGTCCGTAAAAAATAAAAATTTATAATCTTTATTATATTTTCTAATAGATTTTATATCTTCTTTATATTTTTGTGGAACTAAATTAGTTTTCCATGTTTGGATTATAATTTTAGGTATTGTATCATTTGAAAAATTTTCACTACTTACATTTATTTTTTTTTTTAAAATATTATTTATAAAATATAATATAACAATAACTATAACAAAAGTTATAATAATTGTATAATTCATATATATATATTATTAGATTTTTAATACATAAATCAATTAAAATAATACTCTTAATATATCTCTAAAAATAGTATTTATTATTTTTCAATGATACTTCAATACTTCAATACTTCAATACTTCAATACTTCAATACTTCAATACTTCAATACTTCAATACTTCAATACTTCAATACTTCAATACTTCAATACTTCAATACTTCAATACTTCAATACTTCAATATATTAATGTATTATTTTTTATAACTCCAAATAATACCTAAATTCTATTCTTTATTTATAAAATATATAATGAATTTTTTATATAACATAATAATATATGAATATAAATCAAAAAGTAAGAACTATATCTTATTGGTTTATTACGTAATTATTAAAATAATTTATTAAAATATACAACATTTTATTCTGATAAATTAAATAAATTTTTAATAGATAAATATAATAAAACTCTAATTAGGCCCAGTGCTGCTAGTCAAATTTAAAATTATTTAATAAATTATTATATTTTCATTGTTATATTATCAATGAAAATATAAGTAAAAATAAATAAAATATAATTTTTTACTAGCAGCACTAGGCCTAACTCTAATATCTTTAATATATTATATATTTCAATTGAATTCATAAATCCAGAAATATTATTGTTTTACACTAAATTTACAAATAAAAAAATTAAATACAAAAATTTTATGGAAGATTTTTGGAAATGTGATTTACAAGAATTTATAAAAGAATATAATAATTTTATAAAAAAAAAAAGTTATTTATTCTATAAATTTAATAAATTTTGTATTATTATTATGTAAATTAAAAAAATATGAAGTTATTGGATTTAAAAAATCTGATATAAGAGGATATAATTATAAAATTCTAATAGAATCATTGGTAAAAGCATTATCTTGTAATTATAATGATATATGTAATTTTTATGTAAAATTTTTAAATTATATTCTGATTATAAAATTAAAAAATAATTATAATAAATATACTTTAAATTTTATTTCGGAAATTAAAGATAATAATTGTTTCTTATATTTATCATTAAATAATGTTAAAGATTATACATATGCTAGAACTCAATTTACAAAATTTTGTTCAACAATAGTAGATCCATTTATTATAATACATAATGTATATCATAATATATCATGTAAAATATGACATGATTTTAGGACACATCATATTATTCAAAGAAAAAAAGAATTTACAAAAATAAATCAAATAAATTTTTTAATATATATTAATTTAATATATATTAATTTAACAATTATAAATTATTAAATATATTACATGTATTTAATCATGAACAGAAAAGAACTTATGGATTATTAAATTTTACAATTAAAAATTTAATTGAATAAATAATAGAATTTAAAAAATATAATTGTGGTGGTGTAAATGTTTTTAGACCAAATATATTTATAAATGATTTAATAGAAGTATTAAATATATTTATAGAATTAGATTTTTTTAAATTTATAAAACCATTAAATATAACAAATATAGAGTTTGATATATTTTATAAACAAGAATTAATAAATTCTATAAGAAATAATATACAATTTAACGCAAAAGATATTATTTATGAAATTTATGAAGAAAAATATTTTTTTTAAATAAATTATTTTTTATATAAAATTTGTGTAGAATAAGTAGAATTATTTGGCATTTTATTTTTATTATTAGTTTTAGTTATTGTTTGAAAATTATATGTATAAATTGGTTCATTTCTTTTATTATCTATAAATTGAATAATAGTATTATGTTTAGAATTAAAACCAATATCTATCATATATTTTATAAATAGTTGAAAATCATCTTCAGACATTTCTTTATCAAAATTACATAAAAATTCTAATGTTTTTGTTGTAAAATTAGAAGAATTTATTTTTTTATGTAATATTAATAATTTATAAATATCATTTTTATTTATAAATTCTTCTAATTTTAATTTATTATAATTTTTTATAGAAATTTTTTTATTATTATAACATAATTCATCTTTTGATGTACATGATATTTTTATTTTATAATTATTCATTTAAAATTATGATTTTATAAATACAAAAATATTATATAATAATATATGATTTATGTCTTAATCTTCTTAATATTAATTTTAATATTTTATTTAGTTAATTTATATATCAATCCATTATATAAAAAAATTTACAATATTACCGATATATATATTGAGAAATTTATAAATGATCCAGAATATTATCCTATATTTTCTTAAATTTCTATATTTTTTATACGATATATCTCATTTTTATTATCATCATCAATTCTGGTACTATCTTTAGAATCAATATAATTATGTAATTCTTTTATATTTTTTTTTAATGATATATCTTTATTTTGAATAATACCTGTTGTTCCATTAATATTAAAATTCTGTGAAAATTCAGAATATTCATCATAATTGTATCCAATCATTGGACCAGTTTGAGAATTTAAAGGACTTGCTATTTGAAACTCATTTGTAGAATTATATATCTTATCAAAATAATCTTTTGAATTTAATGGAGGATAATTATATCCAGGAGGTGGTAAAATACCCTCTTCTTCAATTAATTCTTTACCTAATTTTAATTTTTCTAAATTTTTTAAATGATTATATGGTAGTTCAGATTCTTTATCAATATAACAATATAACCAATTTATATAATCTTGTAATGTCATATTTGATGGATAATTTAAGTAAAATATATTATAATCTATTGGTGACATATCTTTTGGATCAGCATAATTAGTAACTCCATATGTGCAATTTAAATCTCTACCATCTTTTATATGATTATGATTTTGTATACATACATGTGTTTTTTTTTTTTCAATATTCCATTCTTCAAAAGAATTATGTGAAAATCCTTCTATATTTAATTCTTTTTTTAATTGTTTATAATATTTTGTATTATATTTTGTATCATATTTTACACCAGTATTATTGTTATAAGTAGATGAATCGACAATTTCTATTTTATTCTCAAATTTTTCCATTGAATTTAAATTAATTTTATTTAATCTATTATCTATCATATTTACAAGTATTAATCCAAATATATATGCTACTATAATAGTAATTAAAAAGATAAATATTATATTTATCATATTATATATATAAAACAGATTTTTATATATTTGAAAACGATAAGAACAATAAAATATATTTTTTATATAGAAAATATGTTTATTAATTTAAAATAAATTATTAATATATTATAGGAATATAATGTCAGATATTTTAAATTTAGATGTTAAAAATGAAACATTAAAAAATATAATATCTAATAATCCTTTTTATATTGATATAAAAGGATCTGTTAATATTTGTTTGATTAGATGTGGTCAAGAAATAGATAATTGTAATAGTGTTAATTTTTCAACAATGACAAATTATGGTAAAATACTTATTTTAAATCAAAATACAAGTATACCTGTAAAATGTAATATAAAATTAGCATTTGATAATTCAAATGATAATTCAGATGATTCTGGTAAAGGAAATTATGTTTTTGAGAACGCTTTTTTTACAGTTCCTTCTTTACATAAATTAAATGGTCAAGTTTTTGATATGGAAACTTTTTTAGTCTTTTCATCAATACAAAAAAATGGATCGGTCTTATATATATGTTTATGTATATTTAATTCTGGTGTAGATATAGTTAAAAATGGTGATTATAGATTGTTAAATTATAAATTATTAACTGAATTATTTTCTAAAAATAATATTGTTCCTGATATTTTTGGAACTAATGATATATCAGGAATTCCAAATCCAGTTGATTTAAATAATTTTATTCCACCATTAGGACATAGAAATTTTTATGATTATACACATCCATTAAATACTAGTGTAAATTTTAGAATATATCAAGAACCACTTGCTGTATCTAATGATATATTATCTATATTAAAAAGTAAATTAACACCAAATGATACATATATTAATTTTAAAAATAGTATTATGAAAACAACAAATCCATCATCTGGTTTATTTTTTTATTTTAGTGAAGATTTAACAAATAGATATAAAAGTTTAGAAAATAAAATTATTGAAGAACAGGTTTTACATGAAAAATTTAGAGATACAATAGATACAAAAGATACAAAAGATACAAAAGATTTAAAAGATAAAAACTTATATTTATCTTCAAAAGATAGGAAACAATCATCTTCAGACAATGAAGGATACGTAAAACTATCTTCAGATAATTTGGAAGATGAACAGAAAACTATAATCAATCAAAACTCTGAACCATTCCAAGACCCAATAACTTTAGAATCAGAAGAATCAGACTCAGAAAATGTTTTAAATAGTGAAAGTAAAGGAACTGTCACTAAATTACTAATGACAGTATCTTTTATAGTTATAATGCATACTTTAGTAACTTTTTATTTATTAAATATTATGTACAAAAAAGATATAACAATTGATACAAGTGTATTAAGTGTAATTAGTTTATTATCAATGAAAGATATGTCAAAAATAATTTCTATTAAAATTATAAATTATTTTTTTATAATTATAAATTTATTAACATTATTTATTTTTATTTGTTTATCAATAAATTATTTAAATAATACTAATGAAATACCTCTATATTCATCTATATCAGGATGTATAATAAGTCTTTCAATTGTAGGATTATTTATAAATATTTTAAATAGTTTATATTTTTATTATAGAACAAAAAATTATCATGATGATAAATTTACATTCAAAGAATCATTTTATTTTAATGAAATTTTAAAAAAAATTAAAAAAAAAAATATATTAAGTGTAATTAAAGGAATTATATATAGAGATTATACAGAAATTATAAAATCAGACATATTATCAGGTGGAGAACATAAAATAGTTCCTGAAAAATTTATAAATAATGATTATACAAAAATTATAAAATCAGAAATATTATCAGGAGGAGGAGGAAAAGAAGAAAATTTAATAGTTCCTGGAAAAGTTATAAATAATGAAGAAGTAAATATATTATCTAAAGATAATATAAATAAAAATGGGTTTGATTATTTTATTGATAAAATACAAAATATAAAAATAATGGAAAATTATGCACACATGCTTTTTATACCTATAATAATAACTATAATAATTATTACTGAACTTTATTTATTAAAATTTTTAAATAATATCTCTAATAAAGTTTTAAAAATATTTTATTATATGATTATAATATCAATAATTTATTTACCATATATAATAATGTTAATAATTTGTACATGCAAAATATCAAATAATAATAATTTAATAAAAATATCAATATTATTACAAATAATTTTATGTATTATATTATATATATTATCATTATGTAATATTAATGCTTTTATATATAGTAGCATAATAGCACTTGCAATATCTTTTATTACAATATTTATATCATATTTTGTTAAAAATATATCATTTAATAAATCTAAAATTTTAAAAGATGGTATAAGTGAAGAAGTTAAAAAATTAATAATAAATTTAGAAGAAACTAAAAGATCAAAATTAGATTCTAATATACAAGTATCAGAATTAAGAGAATATATACATAATATAGATTTAGAAAAGTCTAAACTATATAGTAATTTGGAAGAAGCTAAAAAATCAAAATTGGATTCTAATATAAAAATATCAGAATTAAGAGAATATATACATGATACAGATTCAGAAAAGTCTAAACTATATAGTAATTTAGAATCACAATATAAAGAAAAAGAATTATTAGAAAGTAAAATAAATGATTTACATTCTGTTTTAAAAGATTCTAATGGTGGTAAATCAAAAATAGAATTATTAGAAATGACAGAAAAATATGAAGAATTACATAGATCAAAACTTGAAAATGAAAAACAAATACAAGATTTAAGAAATATGTCGAAAAATAAATCTTCAGAATTTATAAAACAATTGGATGAACAATATCAAGAAAAACAATTATTAGAAAGTAAAATAAATAATTTACAATCTGTTTTAAAAGATTCCAATGGTGCTAAATTAAAAACAGAATTATTAGAAATCACGAAAAAATATGAAGAATTACAAAGATCAAAACTTGAAAATGAAAAACAAATACAAGATTTAAGAAATATGTCGAAAAATAAATCTTCGGAATTTATAAAACAATTGGATGAACAATATCAAGAAAAACAATTATTAGAAAGTAAAATAAATGATTTACAATCTGTTTTAAAAGATTCCAATGGTGCTAAATCAAAAAGAGAATTATTAGAAATGACAGAAAAATATGAAGAATTACATAGATCAAAACTTGAAAATGAAAAACAAATACAAGATTTAAGAAATATGTCGAAAAATAAATCTTCGGAATTTATAAAACAATTGGATGAACAATATCAAGAAAAACAATTATTAGAAAGTAAAATAA
>Ga0247831_1006640_pt1 | contig 13514 bp, 19 predicted proteins | sample LaCruzMarch2015__9_FD_192406 | JGI IMG/M metagenome (GOLD analysis project Ga0247831, IMG submission 192406) | Freshwater microbial communities from meromictic Lake La Cruz, Castile-La Mancha, Spain - LaCruzMarch2015_1m | ecosystem: Environmental > Aquatic > Freshwater > Lake | place: Spain...
AGGCCCCAAAACCATGCGCACCGGCTGGTCCGTCCTAACACAAACCCTCACCGGCTATACTCTCGCACTCAACTCCACAACAAACCAAATTCCGTGAATCCCGTAGCCCAGAGGGCGAGGGGAGAGCTCCTTTGCGAGACGGGGCCCGAGTCCCCCCTACCCCTGTACCAATTCCCGTATTTCAACCGTGCCACCCGCTTCATAGGTCGGGTTGCCCTTCAAGGCGGCACTAGCTTCTTCAAGGCTGTCTGCTTGGATTTTGATATAGCCCGTTAGCTGGTGCGTGAGCGGGGCCGCCTCGCCCTCTTTTCGAAACGCCTGCCCCTGCCCGATGGAGCTGCCGCCTTGAAAGCAGCCCGCCTCGATCAGTCGCCCGATATAGGGTTCCCAGTCTTCCTCGCGCTCTGGGTGCAAGATGTCGGCATGCATCAGGACGATAAAGTCTTTCATGGTCAGGTCCGTTCTTTGGCGCTGGAAAGCATGTAGGCGCGCAGCACCGCATTCATGCGGCTCAAATGTCCTTTACCTTGGGCTTTAAACCACTGAAGCACGTCGTCATCCACGCGGATCGAAATCGCCTGCTTCGTGGTTCCAGCTGGCATGACTAGACGCGCGGTTTCGAAGAATGCCGCATCCATTTCAGGGATATCCGAAAAGTCGATCTGATCTTCTGGCAGCGCCTCAATCTGGGCCAGCCGCTCTTTCGAGATGTTCATAGAATAATCTCCTCTCCTTAACGCTGGCGCACCTAGCGCTGATGATACGCCGAACGCCGCTGCGGTCGGTATGAACCACCGCCAACACAACGCGAGATCCGAGCCACCCAAAGCTGATCTCTCGAAGCTCCCCATAGGCGCGTGGGTCGGTCGCCGTTAGGACTGGCCCATCGAAAATGGCAATCGCCTCTTGGAAACGAATGCCATGCTTGGCGAAGTTTTGCCTATTTTTGGCGTCATCCCACTCATATGCCATAGTCGCGTCCAATTGTATATACAAATGTATGTAAATTTTGTCACGCACACGGGTTAAGCAGAGCCTCAGCCTGCAGCAAGTGGATTCACTTGAAAAGCCTTCGAACACAGAAATTGTTTCTCCCCGCTTCGCAGGGGAGACCATCACCCTACCCCCTTTTCACACCAGTCCTTGAACCAATGCTTCGCCCACTGCGTATCTAACCCCATGCCGTCCTTACCGTTTGACCCCACCCCACAAGCCTTAAGCCGCGTTGATTGGACGGGGACGCGAGCGGCTGGGTTGGCACGTTTAGAGGCATTTTTGCCCGCAGCAGGCACGGCCTATACCCGCACGCGCAATAGCGACCTGGGGCCAGATGACCGATCAAACGTGTCTGCCTTGTCGCCTTGGCTCGCGCGCCGCTTAATCACCGAAGAAGAAGTCGTCAGCCGCGTGATGGCGAGCCACGGCTTTGTGAAGGCAGAGAAATTCATCCAAGAAGTCTATTGGCGCAGCTATTGGAAGGGCTGGCTGGAGATGCGGCCGCAAGTGCTGACGCGCTTTAACCAAGGCCGCCTCGCCCTCAATCAAGTGGTCGTAGAAGACCATGAGCTTGCCCAAAAGCTTTTACGCGCCAAGGCGGGGGAGACTGGTATTGCCTGCTTTGACGCATGGGTGCGCGAACTGACCACTTTGGGCTGGCTGCACAATCATGCGCGCATGTGGTTTGCCAGTATCTGGATATTCACGCTGGAATTGCCTTGGCAATTGGGGGCGGATTTCTTCTTTAAGCATCTTCTCGATGCCGATGTGGCGTCCAACACCTTGTCTTGGCGCTGGGTCGCGGGTCTGCATACCAAGGGCAAGCATTATGTCGCGCGCGCCAGCAATATTGAGACCCACACCTCGGCGCGCTATAACCCTGCAGGCCAACTAGCCGAAAGCGCGCTGCCCTTAAGCGAACCCTTTTTGGAAACCAGCCCCGGCACCCTGCCCGCTGGTGACATTTTGTTTGAAGAGCGCGTCGGCCTGTTGCTCCACGGGGATGATCTACATCCAGAGTCGCTGCCTTTGACGGCCAAAGTGATGGGCGCGGGCCTGTTACTTGTGCCTGAAATTGGCCCTGTAGATGGGGCCAAAAATAAGTTTCTGCGCCGGGCGGAACAAGACGCCTGCACCCGCCTCGAGCACGCGTTCAATATAGATGCTCCGCAGATGACCTCACTAGACGAGGCGCTGAACTGGGCGCTGGGTCTGGGCGTGCGCGAGATCGCAACACCTTATGCGCCAGTTGGGCCGATCGCTTGGCATCTGGCGGACTTAAAGCGCGCCTTAGCCGTCCATGGCGTCAGGCTTGTGCGCCTGCGCCGGCCTTGGGACAGCCGGACGTGGCCGTTGGCAACCGGGGGCTTCTTTAAGCTGAAAGAGAAATTGCCCAGTCTAGTGCGCGACTTGGGGCACTTATGATCGAGATCGTCTGGTTCAAGCGCGATTTGCGCGTGCACGACCACGCCCCCTTGCTGGCGGCACAACAAAGCGGCAATCCGGTCCTGCCACTCTATCTTTTTGAGCCTGAGCTGTGGGTTCAACCTGAACTTTCTGGCCGCCATTTTGACTTTCTTACGGAATGTTTGGCCGACTTAGATGCGGCTCTGCAGGCGCGGGGTGCAGGCTTAGTGGTGGAAATAGGCGAGGCGTGTGACGTCTTTGCCCGCTTGCATGCCCAATATGGAATTCGCGCCATTCATGCACATGAGGAAACGGGCCTGCTCTGGACCTATCGACGCGACAAGTTGGTGCGGGTGTGGGCCAAGCGGGCTGGTGTGCCCGTGTTGGAGTACCGCCAACATGGCGTTTGGCGCGGCCCAAGCACCCGAAACGGCTGGGCCAAGCGCTGGGACACGATAATGGCGACTGCGCCTGTGGAAGCACCAGTGGCGATCCGCTTTGCTGAGGTGCCTAGCGGCGCCTTGCCCAAGGCCGAAAGCCTCAACATCGCCCCCGATCCTTGCCCATATAGGCAAAAAGGCGGGCGGCACGAGGCCGTCCGTCTCCTCAAAAGCTTTCTCTCAGTACGCGGACGGCACTACCGGAAGGCCATGTCCAGTCCCGCTGAAGGCGCTGAAGCGTGTTCTCGCCTCTCACCCCATTTGGCCTTTGGCACGATTTCAATGCGCGAGGCTTTTCAGGCTGCGAGTCGTGCGCGAGCGCGACACCTTGCGGGAGGTGACAAAGTTTATGCCGCCTCCATCGCCTCCTTTTTGGCCCGCCTTCATTGGCACTGCCACTTCATTCAGAAACTGGAAGATGAGCCTGAAATTCAAATTAAAAATATGCACCCCGCTTATGACCGTCTTCGGCCACAGCGTCCGGAAGATGGAGCGCTAGCAGAAGCTTGGATCGAAGGTCGCACTGGCTTTCCCTTTGTTGACGCTTGCATGCGGTCGCTAGCAGCAACGGGCTGGCTGAACTTCCGGATGCGCGCGATGGTTATGAGCTTTGCGAGCTATCATCTTTGGCTGGATTGGCGCTTACCCGCTACCCTGCTTGCCCGCCGTTTCACCGACTTTGAGCCCGGCATCCACTATAGCCAAGCGCAGATGCAATCGGGCACGACAGGGATCAACACTCCGCGCATCTATAATCCGGTCAAACAATCCCTTGATCAAGACCCAGAAGGGTCTTTCATCCGGCTATGGGTGCCAGAGCTGGCCCATCTGCCCACCGCCCTCATCCATGAACCTTGGAAAGCTTTGGCAGACGATGTGCCGCAATCCTATCCCGCCCCGTTAGTCGATCATGTGGCGGCGGGGGCGTTTGCGCGGGCCGAAATTCATCGCGTCCGCAAGGCCGATGGGCACACGGCGTTAGCTCATGTCATTCAAGAACAACACGGCAGTCGAAAGTCTGGGATCAAGCAAGTATCAGAGGCCAAGGCACAGGCACGAAAAAGCGCCAAGAAGTCCACCGATCAGATCAGCTTCGACTTTTAAAAAAAGGCGCGTCGGCCAAAAAACCAGCGCGCCCTTCAAACGGGTAGATAGTACAGCTTCTCTTACTATATCGAGCGAAGAACCGCACTGGCTGCAGCAACTACCGACGCAATGCGCAAGGCTGCTTGGATGTTGAGGGCTGGAACCCCATGCTTCTTCAGTTCAACTTCATGGCTATCGAGGCACATGCCGCAGCCATTGATCGCCGAGACCGCGAGGCTCCATAACTCGAAGTCGACTTTCTCGACGCCTGGATTGGCCAGCACATTCATGCGCAAGCCTGCCCGCAGGGTCTGGTACTCGTTATTGCTCAACAAGTGCAGAGAGCGGTAATAGACATTGTTCATCGCCATAATGGCGGCAGCGGCGCGCACAGCGTCTTTGGCTTGTGGAGTCAAGCGCGTAGCGGCTTCTTGCTCAAAAGCCTTCACGACCTGGGGCTGACCAATCGCAATGGCAGAGGCCAAGAACGCGCCCCATTTTTGCTGGTCGGTTAAGGTCGTCTCATTGGCTAACGAGCCAAGATTTAACCGGATGTCTTTCGCATAGTCGGGAATGAGTTCGCGCAATTGTTCGAGCGTCATGGGGGAAATCCTTGGGGAGGCCGATCAAGAAAGGGCGCCGGATGGACAAGCAGGCCCGCCATCCGACGCATCTGGTTTAGAGTACAGCGCCGCCAGCTGGGCGGTTGCACGGGCACAATTCGTCGGTTTGGAAACCGTCGAGCAAACGCAGAATTTCGTCTGGGTTGCGGCCGACGTTCAGATTATTGACCGAAGCGTGCTGGATCATATTGTTTGGGTCGACCAAGAAGGTTGCGCGCAAAGCAACACCTGCATCTTTTTCACGAACACCCAAGCCATCGACCAAGTCACCCTTGGTATCTGCGAAGGCATATTGCTTCATGTTCGCTAGATCTGGATGCTCGCGACGCCAAGCCAGCTTGCAGAATTCATTGTCGGTCGAACCACCAAGCACGACGCAGTCGCGGTCACCAAACTCACCCACCAATTTGTCAAAGCCAACGATTTCGGTTGGGCAAACAAAGGTGAAGTCCTTGGGGTAAAAATAGATCAGCTTCCACTTACCTTCGAAGCTGTTCTGGGTGATGTCGAAGAAAGCGCTTTCGCCGTTTTCTTCATGGGCTTTAAAACCTGGCTTTACGCCGGTTACGGTGAATTCAGGGAGGGTGTCACCAACAGTTAACATTTTATTTTTTCTCCTTGGCTGTTCGACTCATGGAACAGCACGAGCGCGACATAGAGCGCGTTCATATAAAAGCAAACTTATTGAATGAATTAATTCAATAAATACAAACTATCAGCAAACAGGCCGCTGAACTGCCGCTGGTCTCGAAATCGAAGCACGTCGCACAGAAAATGTGCAATTTCTTGAGGTAACCACAAGTCAAAAATGCCAATCTTACTGGCATTTATCACGTTGAATTCGATAGATTTTGTGATGATCATGTATTGAATAAATCAATACGACTACGCCAATATCTCCAAGCACCATCGAGTAATATCCATTTATTAAGCATTTTAGAGTTAGCTGCGACCATGATTTCAATGGCTCAATTCTGAGCATTCGTGGGACTTTCGGAAGCAAAAATTCGCGCGATCGTGGTGGCTTCGATCAGAGTTCTGGTCTTCGGCCACTGGGACCCACCACTATAAAAATTAATAAGGTGCGGAACCTCTCGAAGACGCGTCGATCGCTTGAAAGCGGGAGATGCAGGTTATGAAGCTACAGACGAGAGCCTTGGCCATTGCGGGTCTTTTGGCTTTGTTTCAGGCAGCCACGCCTGTTCTTGCCGAAGGTAAGAAGCCACTTGATGGGTTGCGTGGCACTTTAGAGCCTAGAGGTTTGTCGATCGAGGCAGAATATACCGGCGAAATGGTCACCGCCCACAAAGGTGCCGCCGACGGCAAGTCCTATTATCTCGACAACGTCAATGTGATGGTGACTTGGGACCTCGAGAAAGCATTCGGGTTCAGCGACACCACTCATTATAGAAGCGACAAGTCCCACTCCGCCGGATCGCGGAAGCTATTCTATCAACCTGTTCCATCCAAAAAAAATCTTACTTAGGGAACACGACCATGCCAGCCGCCAGCGCATTGAACGTTTTGATTGTCGATGATAGCCGCACCATGCGGCTCTTAGTCAAGACGTGCCTAGACAAAATTGGGGTCAAGGAAATTCGCGACGCCGCTGATGGAGAGGCGGGCTTACGCGAGTTAGTTGGCAAGCCTGCCCATCTTGTTATCTCCGACTATAACATGCCCAAAATTGATGGTTTGGCCTTTTTGCGCGCGATCCGGGCCCACCCACCGATCGCCAATACAGCCTTTATCATGCTGACAGGGCGAGCGGATGCGGAACTGGTTCAGCGCGCGGTGCAATTCGGCGTCAACAACTTTCTGGTAAAACCCTTCACCACCGACCAGCTCAGAGGCAAGCTTGAGAGTGTTTTTGGAAAGCTGACATGAGCTTGACAACAGACGTCGCCAGATTTGCCAAGCGTGTCCATGTGAACCAGGGCGAACACTACGCCAGTAGTGACCCTGAGGTGTGCCTGACTGCAATTCTGGGCAGCTGCATCTCAATTTGTCTGTACGATCCCGCCGCAAAAGTCGGCGGCATGAACCATTTCCTTTTGCCCGAGAACCCCGATTCCGTTTATGATGCGCATGGCCGCTATGGCGCTTATCTGGCAGAGCTTTTGATCAATGATCTGATGTCGTTGGGCGCGATTAAGTCGCGGCTGAAAGCCAAAGTGTTTGGCGGTGGCAAGATGTTCCAAGGCCTCCGCGATGTTGGTGCCGCCAATGCTGCCTTTGCTAAAAAACTCCTGATGGACGAAGGCATACCCGTTCTGGGTGGCAGCACCGAGGGGACCAGCGCGCGCCGCGTAGAGTTTTGGCCAACGACCGGCCGGGCCTTCCAGAAATTTGTTAGCCAAGTCATGCCGCCGCCACCGAAACCGGTCATGGAAACCTCTATCGGCGATGTGGAGCTGTTCTGATGACAGCCCTACCGGCCCCTATTCTGGCAAAGCTCGCGCAAGAACTTACGGCCATTCGGGCTGAGACCGCCTCATTGGAGGGTTTGGTCAGTGTTGGTGCCGCCAGTCTTGGTCCCGCTGGCACAGTTGAAGCTCAAAAGCTTGACCATATTCTGCAATCCCTTGACGGCTTGACGACATTGTTGACAGGGCTGTCGCAAGGAACACCGTTTGAGCGCGCAGTTGCAGAACTGCCCTTGGCCCAAATGGCCGATCGCCTTGGCGATGCACCGGCGAACAAGCCGGATGGTTTTGCCCACCGAACAACCATGCTGGTGGATCCAGAGCTATTCTAAGAGGGGTTTGATAGCGTGAGTAGCAAATCCTCAACCCCAACCCAAACGGGCTTAACGGCTCTTTTGTTAACCGATGGGCCCCACACCATGGATATGCTGTCGGCCGTGACCTCTGGCTTTGGCATGACCAAACGCTTCAAAGCGCGCACCATCGCGGAGGCCTTTGACCATCACAAGATCCATTCTATCGACTTGATCATACTCGATTGCTCGACCGCCGAGATGAATGGCATCGAAATCACCCGCAGGTTCCGCATGGAGTTTGAGGGTGAAAAGTCCGAGACGCCAATTCTCGCCGTTGCCGGCCATGCCAGCCAGCTTCAAATCGGCCAATACCGCGATGCGGGGGCGAGTTTTGTTGTGGCCAAACCTGTAGCCCCAGGGATTTTGCTGCAGCGCATCCTTTGGCTCGCAAAAGATACGCGCGACTTGGTCAATACGCCAACGTTCAGGGGGCCGGACCGCCGTGTTCGGGCGAGCGGCCTACCCGCAGGGATTACACAAGGACGCCGTGCCACAGATCTTGATGCGACCGTCAGCGAGATTGCTGGGCAAAATCTTGATCAAAGCAGAATTGATGACATGTTAAAACCAGTTCGGGTAAACCTCTTATGACGACCAAGCCAAACCATAATTCTTTGAAACGCAAATTGTCCAAGGTCAGAAAACTGTCTGTTGAGGATTTGTCAGCGCTCAGTCAAGTGAACATCGACGGGATGCAAGAAGAGTTCGAAGTGGTTATGCGAAACCAGATCGAAGAGCTCACCGATATTGTGCGAGCCAAGGACCCTGCATCCATTCGCACCATCTATGAGATGTCATCCCAGATCATCTCTAGCGCAAGCTTTGTAAAAGCAGATTGGGTCGCTCGCGCCGCACAGTCGCTGTGCGAAGTGCATGAAATCATGAGCGCCGGTAAATGGGATTGGGAAGCAATCGGTGTGCATGGCAAGACCATACAATTGCTAGCGACGCTGGAGCCTAGCCAAGAAGCCATCAGCCAAAGCCTTTTGGAAGGCCTTGGTGCGGTTGTGGCCGCCAAGCGGGCATAGAGCAGGTGAGGTCGTCGTTCGACGCGTCGCCTCAAGTGCTACCGGCCATTTTTGTTTGCTTAGAGGGCGGTCCCGCTGGTGTTGGATCACGTGCGGCGCAGTTTGCTGATCAAGCCAACTTAACTAACGCGAACACCGTTCTCATCAATCAGGACCGCGCCATCTTCCTTGTAGAATGGCCCTTTGGGAAGACGATCCATTATATCCAAAACGACTTCACTTGGCCTGCACATGCGCACCCCCTTTGGGCTGGCAACCAATGGACGATTGACGAGGATCGGGTGATCCAGCATGGCGGCGAGGATGGCTTCGTCCGTCACACCATCCTCTAAAAGCCCTAAGTCCTGAGCCGGCGATTTTGTTTCGCGCAAAGCTGCACGCGGTGTCAGGTTTGAAGCAGCAAATAGAGCCAAAAGCTGCCCACGGGTCCAGCCTGCTTGCAGATAGTCCACGATTTCCGGCGAATAGCCCGCTGCTTGGAGGATCGCCAAGACATTACGCGACGTTCCACAATCTGGGTTGTGGAAGATAACAATGGGAAAGACGTCACTCATGGCATGTTTGCCTTCAGCCTAGCTTGCACTGCCTTGCCACGCTCATACCAATCGCGGCTTCGGTTCACGATCGCGACGACCGCCAACATGACGGGAACCTCAATCAAGACCCCGACGACTGTCGCTAAAGCCGCGCCACTCTTAACGCCAAAAATCGAGATGGCCGCGGCAACCGCAAGCTCAAAAAAATTGCTGGCCCCGATCAAAGCAGATGGACCGGCCACACAATGCGCCTCGCCACTGGCGCGGTTAAGGAGGTAGGCCAAGCCAGAAGTAAAGAAGACTTGGATTAGAATTGGTACCGCCAAAAGCGCGATCACCAAAGGCTGGGCCAGGATTTGTTCGCCTTGAAAGCCAAACAGCAAAACGAGGGTAGCCAGCAAGGCTGTCATCGAAACCGGGCCAAGTGCCTTTAGCGCGCCTTCCAAGCGCGAGGAATCTCCCGATTGCAGCAGAAGCCAGCGAACAACTTGTGCCACCGCGACAGGCACAATGATGTAAAGGCCCACGGAAAGAACAAGTGTCTCCCAAGGTACCGTGATGGCAGACAAGCCCAGCAATAGCGCTACGATCGGCGCAAATGCGACAATCATAATCGCATCATTCAGCGCCACTTGGCTGAGCGTGAAATGGGGTTCGCCCTTGGTGAGATTACTCCACACAAAGACCATGGCGGTGCAGGGAGCGGCTGCCAACAAAATGAGGCCTGCAATATAGCTCTCAATTTGCTCAGGCGGCAAAAGCGGGCGAAATAGCCAACCAATGAAAATTGCGCCGAGCGCTGCCATTGAAAACGGCTTCACGGCCCAATTGATGAAAAGCGTAATCCCGATCCCTCGCCAATGGGCGGCAACGCCACCGAGTGCACGAAAATCGATCCGCAACAGCATCGGGATGATCATCGCCCAAACCAGAACAGCGACTGGCAAATTTACTTGGGCTACTTCTAAAGCCGCAATCGAACTAAATGCGGCAGGAAACGCCTGCCCCAAGCCAATGCCTACAAGGATCGCAAGACCAACCCAAAGCGTGAGATAGCGCTCAAACAGGTTCATGTTCAGTCACTTCTGTTGGGATTGGCGCACAGCACGCGAGGTCGGCGGCAGCAAATACTGGCTGGCACAAATCAGGCCGTCCGCCACAACAATCCGCCATTAGAAAGGCAAACAGGTCGCGTGTCCCGCCAACATCTAGCGCATAATAGACAATGCGACTCTCCCGGCTTGGGCGGATCAGACCCGCGCGGCTCAAAATGCCCAGATGCGTGGACATCGTGGTGACTGGTACGCCCACCTGGCGGGCAATGTCGCCAGCAGGTACGCCTTGCACGCCCGCCTGAACCAAGAGCTTGAACACCCGCAATCGTGTGGGATGTGCAAGCGCGGATAAGGCCTCTATAGCTTCCTGATCTTTCATGGTACGAGGATTCCAGAATTATCGGATTTAGTCAAGAAGACCGCACCTCATGCCTTATAAACTCTTGCTCTGGCTGCTGTTCAGCTTGCCTTTAATGGCACCCAATCTGGCGACATCCCAAGTTACGCCTCCAGCCCCCTTCAAGGTCGATCAGGCATTAGACCTGCCAGCTTGGTTGACGGTGCGCGGCGAAGCGCGAGCACGTTATGAGACATTGGACGGCCAGTTTCGTGCTGGCGGAAAAGGTGGCGATCAGGTCTTAGCGTTTCGAACCTTGTTGTTGACTGAGGCCAATCTGGCTCCACTTGAGCTGCCGCAGGTAACTGCAGGCTTGGAAATACAAGACTCGCGCCTAGAGCTGGACGATGCAGGGACGCCCTTGTCTACCAGTAATGTCAATGCACTCGACGTCCTACAGGCCTATGTGCGCTTTGATCTTGATGGCGCGCTCGGCCAAAAGGATGCAAGCCTGACCTTGGGGCGGCAGACCTTAGATATCGGCAGCCGTCGTATCCTCGAACGCGTGGATATGGCGAACGTCATTTTTGCCTATACCGGTGCCTATTGGCGTAGCGTCTCAGCGCGCGGGAATGAATGGCATGTGGTCTATGTCTCGCCCGTTGGCCGACTGCCATCAACCTTTCCCGAATTGGCTAGCAATGAAGTCGTTGCCGATCAAGAGGAATGGGGGCGGGTATTTTGGGGCGCACATTATCGCCACCCAAAAGCCCTAGAAGCCCTGGTTCCCGATACTTGGATTGAAGGATTCATTTATCGCCTCAAGGAGCGGGACACCAAGGACTTTGCAACGCCCAATCGAGACTACGTTCAGCCCGGATTTCGCGTGTTTCGTGCACCGAAGGAAGGGCGATCCGACTTTGAAGTCGAGGCATCGTGGCGCACAGGATCGCGTCGTGCCACAAATGCGACGACAGATGTTCGTGACCTGGATGTCAATGCTTGGACACTCCATGCCCATTGGGCTTGGAATTTCAAAAGCGATTGGAACTGGCGCGCCGCTCTCGATTACGACTTTGCAAGCGGTGATAAAAGCCCAACGGATGGGCGCTTTGACCGATTTGAACGTTTGTTTGGCGGTCGGCGGACAGACTTTGGCAACACTGGCATTCATGGCCCCCTGACGCCCGCCAATATCAATGCGCCGGGAGCAAGGGTGGAGTTTGCGCCGTCTCAACGATTAGACATCAGAGTGTCCTATAAAGCTGCGTATCTGGCACGTGCAACTGACCTTTGGAGCGATGCGCGACTGCAAGACCCATCGGGTTTGTCGGGCCGCTTTATTGGCCATTCCTGGGACAGTCGGATGCGCTATTGGGTAGTGCCGGGCACCGTGAGAGCGGAAACCGGCGCGTCGGCTCTATTTCCCGGCCGCTTTGCCAAGACCGCCCCTAACGCGCCCAAGCAAGGGCGAACCCTTTTTGGCTATGCCGCTTTAGTTGTTACTTTCTAGCCTCGATGCACCACGCCAAGACTTTCCGCCAGAGTGGGCCATACAATTTGGGCTGAACTTTAGACCATCAATGGCTTCGCGCCATCGAGTGCATTCCAGCCTTGGAATGCACCTTGGTCAGGCACTTCCGGAGGTCGTTTATGTTGGTTCGCACCCAACGTAATTGGAGCGGGTGATGAGAATCGAAAACAGCTTCCATTGGGTGCTTAATGTCACATTCAACGATGATCAATGTCGAACACGAAATGGACATGGAGCCATCAACATGGCTCTCGTCAGACGCTTCAGCCTCAATCTCATCCGCACAGCAAAAGATAAGTCCAGCCTCAAATTACGCCGAAAGCGCGCCGGATGGGACCCCAAATACCTCGCAAACCTGCTAAGTGCTAAACTGAGTTAACCTAGATTCGGAGCTTTGACTAAAGCTGTCTCTGCCTTGAGTTTGGGCAAGATGTCGAGTATGTATCCCGGGTTAACGGGGAATCCAGAGGCCCAAGGGGATATTATCATGACTGTATCAGCACGCGCTTTGCTTTTTGCGATGGGCGCATCCGCCTTCGCATGTCCTGTTTTTGCGCAAAACGCGCCACCAGCTCCTGCGCCCGCTCCTGAGGCCGAAGTCGTTGTTGTGACGGGTACGCGCGAGGCCGGGCGCACGCAATTCCAGACATTGGCGCCCGTTGATGTGCTGTCGGCTGCCGCTTTGGATCAGACTGTATCATCGGAAGTCGGCGACGCTTTGGCGGCCACGGTTCCGGGTTTTGTACAACAGCGCTTGCCTTTGGCCGATGGCGCGACCTTTGTTCGTCCAGCGTCTTTGCGTAACCTATCGCCAGACCAGACCTTGGTTCTTGTCAACGGCAAGCGCTTCCACCGCTCTGCGGTCTTGGGGAGCCGTGGTGCGCAGGCCCCTGATTTAGCCCAGATTCCAGGCCTTGCCATTAAGCGCATCGAAGTGCTGCGCGATGGCGCTTCGGCCCAATATGGGTCTGACGCGATTGCCGGGGTTATCAATATCGTGCTTGATACGACTCCTGGGTTTCAACTCAATGCCCAGGTTTCTGAATATTTCGAGGGTGACGGTCGGAAAACCCAAATCGGGGGCCAAGCTGGCTTTGAAATCCGCGATTCAGGCTTCTTGGTCGTCAGCTTAGAGCTGAATGAAGGCGAAATTACCTCGCGCTCGCGCCAGCGCCCTGATGCAGCAGCCTTCCAAGCCGCCAATCCATCATTGGTGGTGCCAAATCCAGCGCAACGCTGGGGTCAACCTGAGTTGTCAAACTGGCGCTTTGGCGCCAATTTCCAAATGCCGATTAATGACACGATTGATGTTTATGCATTTGCGACTTTAGGAGCAGGTGAAGGCAAGACCGACTTTAATTATCGCCTGCCAAGCCCAACAGCCAATGCCGCCGTCTATGGCATTACCTCGGTTTTCCCAGGTTATGATTTGCGGACCCGTTTCCCCGTCGGCTTCTCGCCCATATTTGGCTATGAGGACGAGGACCGCCAGATTGTTGGCGGTGTTCGCGGCGGCAGCGAGAAGTTTACATGGGACTTTAGTGTGTCTGAAGGTGGCAGTACGGTTGACTATAATTTGTCAAACACCGTCAATGCGTCGCTTGGTCCCGCAAGCCCCACGAGCTTCAAGCCCGGCATCTTGGAGCAAAACGAGCTGAATGTGAATGCTGATTTTGTCTATCAGTTGGCC
>Ga0247831_1006645_pt1 | contig 13508 bp, 8 predicted proteins | sample LaCruzMarch2015__9_FD_192406 | JGI IMG/M metagenome (GOLD analysis project Ga0247831, IMG submission 192406) | Freshwater microbial communities from meromictic Lake La Cruz, Castile-La Mancha, Spain - LaCruzMarch2015_1m | ecosystem: Environmental > Aquatic > Freshwater > Lake | place: Spain...
GCCTGCGGCTCGACGGTGAGGCGGAAATTTCCGCGAAGGCAAATGTCCTCGGCTCGGAAGTGGAAGCCACGTTCTGGGAAGGGGGCGGCGGGATCGTATTCGAGACAAGCTGCACCTGTGGCGCGGGGGCTTTCTGTGAGCACGGCTTTGCGGTGCTGGGAAAGATGGCGAAGGAGAAACGGCTTGCGCGGCTTTTCGGAAGGTCGCCCGCCGAGGCGGTGACAATGGCGATCGGCGGTGTGGGGAGGAATGTGACGAGAGCCGATGGCGCGCCGGAGCCGGTGTTCCAGCTGGCGGTGCGGAAAGGCGAGGTGGACCGCGCGACGAAGCTCCTGCTTCAATCGCTCGGTGAGAAGGAGCCGCACGAATGGATTTTCGGCGAGGCTTTCGTAAACTACGGTGATCTCCGCACTTCGCTAGCCGACGCCGGCGAGGGCGGCAAGAGCCCGGCGGAAATGCGGGCCATCCGCCAGCTCCGCGACACGGGGCTTTCCTCGATGATGTCGAACCCCGCGTGGCGCTTCCTGCTCAGCATGAAATCGCGCTCAGTGTCCGCCGAGGAGGGTCAGGACAAATGGTTTCCCGATCCCGGGCGCATGCCGGTGGATGCGTTCTGGCATGAGTTCCGCGGCGAGAAAGTGGCGGAGCTGGAGTCGCTGGGATGGCGCATCTCCTTCGGCGAAGGCGTCGGCCATCAGGTGCACGAGGCGGATCCGGGGAAATGGGAGACGAAACTTTCCGCAGAGGAATACGACGGCGATTACTCCGACGGCGGCTGGTTCAGCTTATCCGTGGGCTTCGATGTGGACGGCGTGCGCCACGATCTCATGCCCATCCTCGCGGGCTTGCTGAAACAGGATTTCCTAGAGGAAACGCTAGACCGCCCCGACGGCAGCTATGTCTATGCTCCGCTGAAAAACGGCGATGCCCTGAAGCTCCCCATCGGCCGCGTGCGGCGCATCCTGCGGCATCTCTCCGCACTGGTGGATCCGAAGTTTTTCGGCAAAGCCCGCGTCCACGCCCTCGATGCCGCTGCGCTGGCCGGGTTGGAAGGCCTGGGGATTGATACTCCGAAAGGCCTCGAGAAACTCAAGAAGCGGCTGGAGAATTTCTCCAAGGTCGAGGAACTCGACGAGCCGCCGGAGCTGCGCGCCACCCTCCGCGATTACCAGAAGGACGGCTTCCGCTGGATGCAGTTTCTCGCCCGCCACGGACTGCATGGAATCCTCGCGGACGACATGGGTCTCGGCAAAACCCTCCAGACCCTCGCCCACCTCATGGCGGAAAAAACCAGCGGTCGCAGCGGCGGCAGGCCGTCGCTCGTCATCGCGCCGACCTCGGTGGTGCCGAACTGGCGGGCGGAGGCGGTGAAATTCGCGCCCGGCCTGCGGGTGCTGGTGCTGAACGGCGCGGACCGCCGGAAATACTACCGCTCCATCCCCCACGCGGATCTCGTCATCACGTCGTTCGCCCTGCTCCAGCGTGACATCGAGAAACTACTAGGCTTCCAGTATCACATCATGGCGCTCGACGAGGCGCAATACATCAAGAACCCCCGCGCCAAGGTCGCACAGGCCGCGTGCCGGGTCGTCGCGCGGCACCGTCTCTGCCTTTCCGGCACGCCCATCGAGAACCACCTCGGCGAGCTCTGGAGCCTCATGCATTTCCTGATCCCCGGCTACCTCGGCACCGAGGACACGTTCCAGAAAACCTTCCGCAAACCCATCGAGGAGGAGGGCGATGCGGAGAAAAACGCCCTGCTGAAAAAGCGGATCGCCCCGCTCGTCCTGCGTCGCACGAAAGACCAAGTAGCGAAGGAGCTGCCGCCGAAAACGATCATGGTGCACCTCGTCGAGCTGCACTCCGACCAGAAGGATCTCTACGAAACCGTCCGCGCGACCATGGACAAGCGCGTCCGCGAGGCCATCGCCGCGCGCGGCATCGAGCAATCCCAGATCGTGTTCCTCGACGCCCTCCTCAAGCTCCGCCAGATCTGCTGCGATCCGCGCCTGCTGCCCCCCGATTTCGCAGATGGCGTGAAAAGCTCCGCGAAACTCGGTTACCTGACGGAACTGTTGGCGACGCTGATCGAGGAAGGCCGACGCATCCTCATTTTCTCCCAGTTCACCACCATGCTCGCGCTGATCGAGGAGCATCTCGTGAAAACGAAAGTCCCCTTCCTCAAGCTCACCGGCGGCTCGAAGGATCGGGGCGCGCTCGTTGAGCAATTCCAGTCCGGGAAATTCCCCGTATTCCTCATTTCCCTCAAAGCCGGCGGCACCGGCCTCAACCTCACCGCCGCCGACACCGTGATCCACTACGACCCCTGGTGGAACCCCGCCGCCGAGGCGCAGGCCACCGACCGCGCCTACCGCATCGGCCAGGACAAGCCCGTCTTTGTCCACAAGCTCCTCTGCCAGGACACCGTCGAGGAACGCATCCACCGCCTCCAGATCGAGAAAGCCAAGCTCGCCGACGGCCTCTTGGCGGATGCGGATGTCGTGCGGAAACTCGACGCCGCGATGATCCGTGAGCTGCTCGGTTAGATGGCGAAGCGATCCGGTGATTGCCGTCAGCAGGCTGACGGCAATCACCGGTTTTCTGGCGAAAACTCACTAAGGCTGTTGTGGCATGATCGGTGATTCCCAGCCGGCGAGGTCGGCGGGCTTCACCTTTTTCGCCTCGCCTTTGAAGGAGAACTTGCGGGGCTGGAAGGGGCCGACGAAGGAGATGTCCATATCGGGCTTGATTTCCTTTTCCATGCCCAAGGCCCAGAGGGCTCCGTTGAGGATGAGGCGGCGGTAGTTGTTATCGAGGACGTCCTCGGAAGCGCCTTGGGTGCTGTGGAAAACACGGTGCTTGGAGCCGTCCTTGGCAGCGTATTGGCGAGTCCATGTGGAGGGCATGGGCGGCTTCTTGGTATCCGCATTTGGATCCATGGAAATGAGTGGCTGCGAGGTGGTGAGGACGGTGAAATCCGGTGCAGCTTTTCCGACGTAGGCTCCGGCGTGTGTGAATGCGGTTTCGCCGACACCTGTTAGAATTACGTTTCCGCGCTGCTCGGGGATCGTGGTGATACGGGTGCCTTGTTTGTGGTTTTCACCGTAGTGACCCACCCAAGTATTGCCGAGGACTTGGTGGCCGAAGCCGTCCTCGTATCCGGCGATCTTCGAATTGAAATCATACTTCGCGTATTTCGAATTCGCCGGGATCTGGAAGGCATGGGACGAGGTACGCAGACCGCAAACAGGGCCGCCGCGTTCCAAGTAGGCTTCGATGTGAGCCATTTCTTCATCGGGCGGATTGAGGAAACGGGCGACGATGAAAAACAGATCCGCTTTTTCCAATGCCGCGAGACCGGATACGCGGGAAGAGCCGGCCTCGATGAAGCCATCCTTATCCACGCCGAAGACGACGGTGCATTTGAAGCCGTAATGTTTCGCGAGGATGCGGGCGAGGGCGGGGCAGGTTTCCTCGGCGCGGTATTCGTGGTCGCTGGCGAGGAAGACGATGTGCTTGCCGACGCCGGGGCCGGCCTCGCCTTCATAGACGATGGAGGAGGCGTAGAGCGGGCTGGTGGCAAATGCGGCGGTTAGCAGGATACGTAGTGATTTCATGGTGATCATTCGAGTGGGTGGTCTTTGAGAAGCTCTTCGGGTTTCCAGAAAATGTCGCGGGTTTTGTTGGCTTCGCGGACTTTTTTTACGGTCACGGAAAGGACAGGAGCGGCTTTGTTGCCCCATGAGTTCCGCACGTAGGTGAGGACGGCTGCAACTTCCTCATCCTTGAGGATCGAGCCGAACGCGGTCATCGGTGGGACGCCTTTCTCCGGGTCATAGACCTTGCCGTTCACCTCGATTTTTCCATGGATGCCGTGGAGGGTGATCTTGATCATGCGCTCTTCGCTACCGGTGACCCATGGTGTGCCGACGAGCGCTGGGAATGCCGGATCGAGGCCTTGGCCATTCGCTTGGTGGCAGGTTACGCAGTGAGCCTCGCGGTGGAAGACCTGGCCGCCGAGGCTGTAGGCTTTGGCTGCGTCACCGGTTAGATGATCCGGGACTTTGATTTCGATTTTTTTCACAATGTTCACAATCTGTGTCGGCGCTTTTCCTTTGGTGGGATCGGCTGGACCCCAGAAATGTTTCACGGTGGCGGCGGCGATGCGGGCGTGCGGCTCCGGGGATTCGAGCACGGCGGTCAGCAGTGCTTGGTCGCGCATATTGTGGCGCTGGTGATACCAGAGGGCTTCTAACAGATGGTGGGCGTGCTCGGCTTTTTTCGGATCGAACTGTTTGATCCATACGCGCAAGGCGGGCATCACGGTGGCGACATCTCGCCCGTCCAGTTCGGTGCGAGCGCGTTCGCGGACTCCGTCGATGGGGTGCTTCAGCGCGTCGAGCAAGGCGGGGATCGGCTGGCCGTGGATGGCGACGGGTTCCTGGAGCGGGCGGTCTTTGTAGATCATGCGGAAGATGCGGCCGTGCTTCTTGTCGCGCTTGGGATCGCGGATGTTGTGCTGCATGTGGCCGATGATGACATTCTGCCAGTCTGCGATATAAAGCGCGCCGTCGGAGCCGAACTTGGCGTCGGTGGGGCGGAAATTCTTGTCATCGCTGCGTAGGAAATCGGCGGTGGGTTCGCCCCAGATCTCGCCCTGTTTGTGGGAGTTGTGGCCGTCGCGCATGAGTTCGTAGCGTTTGATCCCGAGGTATCCGATCGTGTTACAGACCAGGAAATCCTGCTGGAGATCATCTGGGAAATTCGTGCTGGAAATGATGCCGTTGGCGGGGACGGGGCGCACCTCCTTGTTGAGCAAGGGGAACATCTTGAAGCCGTCTCCATCAGGCCGCACCTGGAAAGCGTTGCCGCCGGTGCCGTCGGAGGCGAAGAGATAACCCCAGCGATCGAAGGTGATGCCGTGCGGGTTCGGGTCGTTGGCCGCGATGAACTGGATGGTGTGGCGTTTCGGATCGAGGCGATACATGCCGGAAGCGGTGGATGAGAGCGATGCCCCCCACGGGTGCTCGTAATTGTGCTGGAGGAAAATGCCGCTCTGCCAGTAGAGGCCGCCATCGGGGCCGATGATAAAATTGTTGGCCGCGTGGTGGGTGTCGGCGGAGCCCAGTGGCCTGGAGCAAGACGATGCGGACATCGGCGACGTCATCGCCATCCGTGTCCTTGAGGAAAAGAATGTCCGGCTGCGAGGCCACGATCACGCCGCCGCCCCAGAAGGCGAAGCCCAGAGGGTTGTGGACTTTCGCGAACTCGATCGCTTTATCGGCCACGCCGTCGCCGTTCTTGTCGGGGAAAATGAGCAGACTGTCATTCATTTCCTTGCCCGGCTCCCACTTCGGATAAGTCGCCCAACAGGCAGCCCAGAGGCGGCCTTTCACATCGATCTGCAACTGCACTGGATTTGCCATGGCGGGGAACATGGATTCGTCTGCGAAAAGATTCACCACGAAGCCCTCGGGGACATTGATTTTCTTGAGGCTTTCCTTGCTACTGAGATATTCCGAACTGCCTTCCTTGTTCGCATCGGACATCGAGCTTCCGCCGCCGACGTTTGAGACGACCTCGACGGGTTTCGGGACGTTCGAATCATTTACCGTGTAGCTTTTTCCTTGGGCGACGGCATGGATTTTCGCGTCTCGGTTGGAGGTCATCACATCAAGCATGACCAACTCGTGCTGGAGCACCACAGCGTTGGTTTGCCCGTTGACGAATGTGAGTCCGGAACGCCCGCCCCAGATGTCGTTTTCATCGGTGGCGCGGAAGCGGTTGTGCCAGTGCCAATCCTTATCCATCACAGCCTTACGCAGCGGCTCCATGGCGGGTGTGGCGGAAACGGGTTTTCCGACAATGGCAGTGGCGATCACTTCGCCGATCTGGCGGTTACCCTCGGGAAGCGGGTGGACGCCGTTGAGAGTGAGCGGGGTTTTCGCCTTCGCGTAAAGCACTTGGGTAGTGCTGAAAAGATCAATATATGCCACGCCTTTTTCCGCGGCGACCTGTTTCATCGCCTCGGCGTAGAGGGCGAGGTTTGCGTTGTTTTCCGTGCCGTCCGGGAGGCTAGGATCGCGGAGGCTTTCGTGAGCGATGGGCGAGAAAAAGACGAACCGCGGAGCTGATTCGCCGTTGAACTTCGCGGCGCGGTATTTGTCGATCATCGCGGCGAGGTCGGACTTGAAGGAAGGGAGTTTCGCCTGGCCTCCGAAGGATTCGTTGTAGCCGAAAAAGGCGAAAATCACGTCCGCCTTTGTGTGAGCGAGGATATTTTCCACCGTGGGCACGCCGCCGCTGCGTGGGAAGGAGGTTACGGTATCGCCGGAGACAGCGAGGTTGCGGAAAGTGATATTCTTACCGGCGAGCTGGCTCTGGAGAATGGTTTCCACCCAGCCATCGTGCTGCATGCGGTCGGCGAGGGCGTTGCCGATGAGGCAGACGGTGTCATCCTGCTGGAGCGGGAGCTGCGCGGACGCCGGCAGGATGGTTGCGAGCAGGAGTAGTTTAAGTAATGATTTCATTATGTATTTCATCAATTCGGATTTTTGGTAACTTCAAAAGAACTGTGTCGGGATATCTTTCCTATCAATATTGGTCGTAAAAAAATCCGTGGTTGGGATTCTTTGTTTTATTTCTCATCTAAGCACCTCGTTTCCTTCGGAGATCGGCGAAGTTGGATAGGCATGAAGCAGGGGAGACTTTGGGAACTATTTCTTCCAAACAACCGACCATGCTAGGTCGGTGGTGGTGTCGGTGGTGAGGGTGAGTTTCACGAGGTCGCCTTCGCGGGTGATGGCCATGCCTGCTTTTTCCGGAGCGACGGGCTGGTGGCCGTTTGCAGCGAGGGTAATGACGGCGGGTTCACCGGCGACGACGCGGGTGTTTCCACTGAGGGTGAGGGTTTCCTGATTCCACACGGCGGCGTCTAACAGGCCCTGCATGAGGTGGCGGTTGGTGGAGATGGACTGCGGGTGGTCGAGCTTGCGGCGCAGGGCATAGACGAGCGATTGCTGCGGCTTGAGCGGGCGGGAGATTTTGCCGTTGCCGGGGATTTCGCCGAGGAATTCGTCGTTCCAGAAATCGTGGACGTAGTAGAAGGCGGCGGGATCGAGGCCGAGCGAGCCGGTGTCGGATTGGTCGCCGGTGAGCGGGGCGGTGACGGTGCGGGGTTCGTCGAAGTTGTTGGCGAGGATGAGCTGGGCGGCGTCCGTATCGTTGGCATAAACATAGATCGAGGGATCGGCGGGGGCGGCTGCGAGCATGTCCGTGGGGCGGAAGGAGCGGGTGCCCTTGAGCAACGGGTAGAGGCGGGTGAGGTCGCGCTGCTCGTCGGCGGTCATGCGGCCAAAGGAAGTGCCGAGTTCGAGGCGGCCGGAAAGCAGGCCGACTAAGGTAAGCATGGTGCGGCGGGCATCGGTGTCCATGCCCTTGAAAGATTTACCGTCGGGATAGTAACCGAAGACGCTGCGGTTCTTGTACCAGCGCAGTCCCATGCGGGAGGCCATCTCGGGCTCGAAGTGGGAGGAGTCGAACCAGACGCGCTGGAGATCGACGATGCCTGCCGTCACATCGAGCATGGGGGTGCCGTATTCGCCGAGGTTGCGTTCGTGGATGAAGGCATCGGGGCCGAGCCCTTCGCGGCAGAGTTCGAAGACCTTGCGGTAGGCGGTGGTGGTGGTGTGGGTTTTATCATGGAATCCGCCGGTGGGGATCCATGCGCTTTCGGGGTAGTCGAACTTGATGCCCTGGAGGCCGTCCTTGGCCATGCGTTTCCACATCGCGAGCGTGTAGGCCTGTAAGTCGGGGTGGGTGAAATCGAATTTCACCCAGGGCATGTGGTGGCGGTGCTCCGCGTGGAGGCGCGAGATGTCGCCGCCCATCATCCACTCGGGGTGGGCGAGGGCGAAGTCGTTCGACGGCATGTTGGTCTGGATGTAGGTGAAAGGGATGCCGCCGAGCTCGCGGAGCTTGCCGTTGAACTTGGCGAAGGTTTCGTAAGGCGGGGTGAGCGATCCGTATTTCGACCACATCTCGTCGTTCCACCATCCTTGCTGGGTGTCGCCGTAGTTCCGGTCGCAGTAGAAATCGGGTTCGAGTCGGATGGCGACGGGAGTGTGTTCGAGCAGGCCGGATTTGGCGGCGAGCTCCATCTGTTCGACGAGGTCTTTCGAGTTGTTGATCGGGCGGCCTTCGCCGTAGCTGCCCTGGGAGACGAGCCAACCGCAGAGGGTGGGGAAATCGTAGGGCTTCGGATTCGTCTTGTTGGCGGTGCGCATGGCCAGGCCGTATGCCTCGAGCGAGGCGAAAGGATCGCGGGTGACGATGTCGAGGAAAACGGTGTCAGCGGCGGCGTAAGTGGTGCCGGGCGGGACGGGTTTGCCGATCGGATCCTCGATGGTGACGGTGAGTTCGTTTTTCTTGTCGTCAAGCACGAGGCGGCGGAGGAACTCGCCGTAGCGCAGGCCGCCCGCGACGAGGGAGTGGCGCTGATCGCCGAGCTTGCCGGTGATCAGTAGGTTGTTGTGGGTATCGATGGCTGCCAGGTTCTCGACCTGGTTTTTTTGCGCACCGGCGCCACCGCGCAGCAACTGCGGCTGGATGAGCTTTTTCCCTGGAAGGAAAGCGGCCTTTTCGATCACGCCGATGCGGGCGACACGCATGGGGAAGGCTCGCTAGTTCGTGACGGAGAAACCGAGCGCGGCGAAGGGCTGCTTGTCATAAACCGTCAGGTGCAACGATTTGACGGGAGCATACCCGCCGCCGGGAGTCTCGGTGATGGTGAGGGTGCGGCCGATGCCGAAACCGTCGCTGACCTCGGATTGCTTCCACTCGCGGGTGACCCCGGCGGGCTTTTTCCAACCGGTCTCATCCACGGTGAAGCGGGCGTTGGCGAAAACGGTGGTCTGCGCGGCGAGGTCGGTGGCCGACCAGGTGCCGGATTTGAGGTTGTAGGATAACTTCAACGCGGCGTTCGCGATGGAAACCTGATCGCCGGTTTGGGCTACTTCCACGGCGTGGAGCGCAGTGAGGGTTAAGGCTGCGATTGCGGCGAAAAGAATCGGATGTTTCATGAGAGAGGGAATGATCGATTCTTTGGAGCTAATGCGGATGAGCTACAAGGTTGTTTTGCCGGTGATCGCGAGGTTCCGCTTGGGGATCGTGTAAATGAAAGCCACCACGCAGGAGGCCGTCATGCGCGCCGAGGAATCGTAGCCCGAGTTGTCGCGGTTGGGCTGGTAGTAGAAGGTTTCATCGCCGCACTGGGCCATGGTGAACCACCAGCGGTTCGCATCCATCAGCTTCCGGAAGTTTCTAGAATCAATGTTAGCCCCGATCGCCTCATAGCCCATGCCCATGGGCGGCGAGGCGTGGGTGTCGGGAAAACTTTGCGGATGCTCGCCGATGACGTCCGTGTGTTTTTTGGCAAGCCTGCGGTAAGAACCGCTGGATTTCGGAGCAAGGAAACAAGCGATGCCGGCGGCACCGGTTCTACCCATGTCCGCCCATTCGTCCGGGCCGCCGGCACCATCGCCATAGCCGACGTAGCCATTCTCCCCGGTGCCCCGCTTCAGGAATTCATAGGCGGAGTCAAGGCGCTTGGGGTCGATCTCGATGCCGCAGCGGTCCATCAGAGCAAACGAGAGTGCCCCCTGTGCGGTGATCATCGCGATCGGGCCGTAGCCCTCAAAGCCGGGATTGTGTCCCCAGCCGCCATGCGACTGCTTGGGGCCGGTGGGATAGGAATCAGGGTGTGATTCTTTGCTCTTCGGATTGATCTGGGACATGTCGAGGTATTGGCCTTCGTAGAGGATGTCGCGGATTTTCTCCAATTCCTTGAGCGCCCATGACTTCTTGGTGATCAGGTAATACTCGCTCAGCACGATGGCGGTGCCCATGTAAGTCCAGTTCATTAAGCCGTCCTGCCTTATGCCTTCGTCGGTCGATTCGATGGACTCGCAAAGGTGGCGCAGGTTGCGCTCGACATCGGGAAGGTATTTCCGCTCGCCGCTGCCGAGCAGGGCGAGTGCGGAAAAGGTGTTGTGCACCGGGTCGCCGAAGGAACCGTTCTCCTGCTGTTGCTCGGTGATGTAGTCGAGCAACTCATCGAGGATCTTCTCCGACTTGGGACAGTCGGACGGAAAGGTCTTGGCGTAACTGCCGTATTCCGTGCCGATATCAAGTTCGACATCCAGCGTTTCCTCGCCGCGTTTCACCATGAGGGTGAGCTTGCCCGATTCGCCTTGGCATTCTTCGAGGGCTTCCGCGAGTTCGGAAATGGGGCCCTGTGCGCCGAATACCTCCATGCCATAGCCGTTGAGGTGGGGTTTGCGGAATTTCTTCCCATCGACCCCGATGATCAGGTCATCGATCTCGATGCCTTTGCGTGCCGGTGTTTTTGGAAGAACGTATTTCACCAGCAGGGCTTTCGGTTCGTTCTCCACCAACTCTGCCCGGATCCCGGTGAGGCCGAGATTGTAATACCATCCCGGCACTTCCGCATCGAGGCCGGAATCCGCACGCTGGCTCCAGGGCGTGCCTCCGTCATAGTGAACTTGGGCTGTCAATGAGCCCGAAACCGCCGTGAGCAGAGCGGTGAGGGCGAAGGGTAAATGGATCGATGGGATTTTCATAGTGATTTAGTGGATGGAACTCTCTCGTTTGGTAATGCAGCTTGGGGCTACTTAATCAGTTTGAGATACGCCTCTGCGAAGGCCTTGCCCATCTGGGCAAAAATCTTTGCGCTGCCGAAATAGTGGTAGCCACCGTTGGAAGCGCCTTTGAGGGCTTCCCTGTCTTTTTGTGAAAGGACTTCCTCCAACGCGAGGTCAAGTTTTTGTTGGTCCGCTTTGGTGATCCCCTCAATCCGCACGTCGATCGCGGCATAGCGGTCGGGGGAATTTTCCTCATATTGATCATTGGCATAGACCGCCAATACGTTCTTCCCCTTCTTTAACAACTTCGTCTGATCATTTCCAAGGACGATGGAACCGTATAGCGGCTTGTCCTGCCACCAGATGTAGGTGTGGATCTTTTCGCCGTTCAAATAAACGTGGAATCCTTGTCTCGCGAAATTTGCGATGCGAAACGATTCGAAGTTGAGGTCTTCCACTTCAAAAGTGGAGCGCATCAGCAGGAATTCCCCATCACCCCATTGGGAAGGGAATTTGTCCATGGTGATCCCGCTGTGATTCCAGACGCCCTTTCCGATGGGTGCCTTGCCTTGCGTCCATTTGCGGTCATCGAAATCGGGCATGAACCAATTCTCCATACCGGCGGGCAGGGTGATGTCACGGAAACGCCGGGGGGTGTATTCCTGCATCTTGTCTTTTTGCTCGGTGGCATCAATCGTGGTGAAATGCCAGATCCGTTCCTCCGGCAGGGGTTTGCCAACCGGCTTCCAGTAGTTTTCCCATTTCCAATTTTTGTCGAGAGTGCCGTCTGCTTTGAATGTGTGCGACGTGCCGACGATTTCGTTATACTGGCCCTGCTTGGGTTCCGCAGCTTCAATGTCCTTATCCCAAAAGGGAGCGGTGTCCACCGCAATCACATTGCCCTTGAATTCGGGCATCGCAGCGGGAGCGGCCATGGCTTTGCGGAAATTCACATTCTTCTCGCCATCGACTCCCAGCACACCGATGACGAAGGGCATTTTCGGAGCCGAAAGATCCTTGCGAACATCGCGGATGAAGTGCGCCAAAAGGCGCGAGTATTCGTCGTAATTCCCATTGGGGTAAGTCGTCCCATCGACCAGGTCGTTGAAGCCCTGGAGCCAGACAAACCCGGCCAGTTCAAAGCCGGCCTTCTCGTCGTATTCCGGACAAACCCGCTTGGGATCCGCCAGCACCATTTTCACGTGTTCGACCATCATGCGGTAAAACACACCCGAGGCGGCATCCTTGTCTTCCTGCCATTTTTTCCGCTCTTCAAGCTTCGGAACTCCGTGAGCGCCCTGGGGATGTTGATCCCATACATCCTGGATTTCCTTGGGCAACTTGTATTGCCCGGCGCTGGGTGGACGGAATTCGGTATTGAGCGACCTGCCGCCCCAAGCGGTCTTGATGATCAGGATCGGCTCTTTCAACTCTTTCTCCATGAAGATGCCAAAGGTGAACTCGGGCCCGATCTTGCCGCTTAGCTGGGTCGGGTTGTCTCCTCGTTCACCAAAGCCCGCAGTCAATTTTCCCACGCCCTCGCCATTGGCACTGCCATCATAAGGGCCGGTCAAGTAAGACATCCAGACCTTATCACAGACACGCGATGTGCCATCGGGATTGCGCATTTCCTTGAGCAAGGGAGCGGTGGCCGGATCTTTTCCGATGTAGTCAAACGTGCTGATGGCGGCATGTCCCTCCATGTTGGACTGCCCGGCGAGGATGAAGACCTTGATCGGCTTGGCGAAGGAGAGCGGCGAGAGGGCGCACAGCAGTGCTGCGGTTAGGATTACAGTTGGTTTCATTGTCATTTTATTTGTTGGTATACAGATTTTTTTGGGACGCGGCTCAGGGTGCATCGACCTTGGGATGTAAAGGCTCGAAAATACCAGCCGCCTTGTTTTTTTGAACGTTGTCCCACGGGAACACGTGACCGTTCATGGCAACGTAGACACCTGACGGTAGGGACTGCACGAACGCGAGTGCGGCACCAAGATTGAAGAGCCCGTCCGAGCTGCCGAATTTGTAGGGGACCATGGCTCCCGTCAGGACGATGGTTTTATCCAAGCCACTGCGTCCAAGGGCGGCAGCGGTATCAGTCATGGTATCGGTTCCGTGTGTAACCACGATCCGATCTGCCGCAACCGTCCGGCAGCATTCGACAATGCCCACACGGTCGGCAGGGGTCATCTGCAAGCTGTCGACCATCATCAGGGTCCGGATCTCCGTCTTCAGGCCGCTGCGACCCAGTCTCAGCATCTCTGGCACATGCGTGTTCTTAAAATACAATTCACCATTCAGCTCGTTGTATTCCTTATCAAAGGTGCCGCCGGTAACGATGATGTGAATGTTCACGTGATAAATCTCTGTTCATCGTTGGTGAAATTCATCGCCGGTTGAATGTGATGAATTTGTTTTTTCACCCAGCGGGGAGAAAGTGGGGGTTGTTGGTTGGTGGCGGGAATACAGGATAACATGTTAGAAAATCGTGTTTGAAACAGGGTATCCTGAGTCGACAAGGGGCAAGCTATCCTTCCCCCCGAAACCCGCAAGAATTAATCTCAAAGTTACTTGTTCTGATTTCCGATAGTTTTCCGGTCACGTGAATAGAGTCATGAATGGGGTCACACATGAATGGGGTCAGGTGTCGCATTTTAACATTTTCTTCAGTTTTTCCAACTCCTTGGTTTTGGTGGCGTTATTGCTGCAGCTTACTACCAGACGACGGCTCGCGCAACCAGGATGCCCCATCGCCAACCGTTGCGCAATCCAGGGGTTTCCAACCGTCGTTCGTTCCCTCAACAGGGCCGCAATAAGAACTTTTTCCTGCTGTCCCTTCCGCAGGCT
>Ga0247831_1006650_pt1 | contig 13499 bp, 8 predicted proteins | sample LaCruzMarch2015__9_FD_192406 | JGI IMG/M metagenome (GOLD analysis project Ga0247831, IMG submission 192406) | Freshwater microbial communities from meromictic Lake La Cruz, Castile-La Mancha, Spain - LaCruzMarch2015_1m | ecosystem: Environmental > Aquatic > Freshwater > Lake | place: Spain...
CCCGCCACGGTGGCATTATTTTGAAAAATGTCTTGAGAGATCGGGGTAAACATTACATACCTACGTGTATAGGTGGAAGGAAGAAGCTCACTCTACATATATTATAAAATTATACTACTATATATGTACTACCCCACCTCATCATTAATTGCCATCACGCCAACTTTGATAATGGAATATATCCTCTCTCGCCATGACTATTGCAATAACCATGAAATACTTCTGGCATGTACTTCCCCTGACCTAAACTTGTATATTCATTGCCATCATGTTGAATTGTAGGTGTTGTTGTAGCAGTAATTAATGTCTTCTCTAAATCATGACGTATACGAAACCATTGTGTATGAAACTTACTACATATTACATCTTGTTGTGATGTACTACTAGTACTAACAAATGGACATTTCCATGGTTTGTTACATAAAGTAAAATGGACTGACATGATATCATTCACATTTTTTAATCGACAATCTTCACAACTGAATTGTCCATCACGACATAGTCCCCTGTGATTACGTGGTGCATCTGCCATAGCATTAATATAACAACGATTTAATTCTATGCCTGTGTTGGGATGATAGTAGTCGTAGTAGAATGATACAATGCCCTGTATTTGTTGTGCACCAAAGTATCCACCGTAGGTTTCACCGCCCTTGTGATCGTACCACCCGGCACCGTTGGCGAATTTTCCTTTAAGGACTATAGCTATGTATTCATTAAAGGCATTCATATTTGGTTTCACAATTAGTAATCCACCCTGTACACCCACATGTTTATGTCCTGGATTGATCATATTATAATCACGTGTAAAGTATGCAGCTATTGATTTTGCGTCGGTGGGTAATGATTTGTTATACATGACGGGTATACGTGATTGTATTGTTTCATTCTCATCATCATCATCATCATCATTGTTTTCATTTCCCAACATGGCTAAAAATAAATCATCTAACGGTTGCAATAGTAACGTATCCAAGTCTAAATGCACTACGATAGGATAGTCCACTAATGTATAGGAATATAATTTAATATATTCTTTTTCGCCACAACACCCGCTTTTACCAATATGTTCGCGTAGAAATTCACCTTGTATGTCGGATATATTAAAGGGTGTATCACGTATAAGTATTGTATAGCCTAGGGTAGTAAAGATGCGGGAGCAGTGTGCGGCCGAGGGATGAACGAATGCTATCATTTGATAGTCAAACATGCTCCTCCTCCTCCTTTGACTTGTCGTGTGATTATTATTCTTGTTGCGTATACTTGATAAATGTATCGAATGTTTCAATACAGCCGCACCCTCGTGAAAACTAGCATCGTGAGAATGTCCGCCGCCACTATCAGTCCCGCCAGTCCCACAGGATGTGAGGGATACGGCATATGCAATAGTTGCGCGTGGTTTGATTTCGAAGTCATCTGGTCGTCTATTAACCGAGGAAAAGGCGCCATAAGTGCTGCTGCTGCTACCAATGACTGCAACGTTATTGTTATTGTTCGTCGTAACGTCCACGTCCCATCCGTAAAGTAGTAGCTCAATATATAACACAAGTACTAATATAGTTGACGAAACAAGCAATACTAGTATCGTGGATGCATGCCATCGTTTTTTCTTCTTTCTTTTATGACGTTGTTGTTGTTGTTGTTGTTGTTGGTGTTGTTGCTGCTGCTGCCAATGACGATGAGGATTAATGACGTTGTTGTTATTGATCATTGTTAAAAATGGGGAAGGGGAAATAATAAGGGGCCGGCGGCAACTTTGTGGCGTCATTGCGACATTTCATTGGCCGGAACTTCTTTTTCTTCTCAAAGAGGAAGTTCAATCGGTTCCCACACCCAAAACGACGATGTTTCTCGGCAAGGAAGTTCTGTGGAAGTAGAATCGTTGCGGTGCACCTCCTCGAGGTGAACGTGAAGCCCTGACTGACTCGCGAATAATAACGCCTCCTCTCCTCCTGGTTTTCATTATCAAAACATCGCCTGATACAAGATGGAATCTGTCAATCTTGGTGATACCCGTCATGAGAAGCATCAGGATGATGTGGCCAATCGTCGTGCTTCGGATGTGGACACATTAAATAACATGGGATACTCCCAAGTACTCCAACGATCCATGTCCAAATTCTCAAACTTTTCCATCTATATTAGCCGGTGGCATTAATAGCTTTGCACAAGCTATTGCATCTATTGGCGGTGCGGGTGCAGGCATTGGTTGGCCAGTAGGATGCTGTTTGTCGGGATTGTTTGCATTGGCCATGGCACAAATTGCAAGTGCATTCCCTACCGCGGGTGGATTGTATCATTGGTCATCCATACTGGGTAATCGTTTCTTGGGGTACATTACGGCATGGCTAAATATTATGGGTCTAATAACCGTTTTGGGTGCTATTAACATTGGTCCAGCATACTTTTTTGCCGGGACCTTCGGTAGCATGGTTGGTATTACTGGTACCGATATGCAAGTTGTCATCTTTGTTGCGTTAATTACGATCATGCAAGCGATGATTAATCATGTAGGAATTCGTATCACGACCATGCTAACAAATGCTTCGGGCATGATCATATTTGTCACTTCAATCATTTTAGTGGTATCGTGCCTTGTCTTAGCGCCTGCCATTGACATATCACGTCTATGGACCTTTACAAACTATTCGGGTGATGCTGGTGGGGGGGTATTGTAAGTGTATGTATTTGTTTGTTGCCATAAGTGAATATTTTGTACTTTTTTTTCACTTACAGCAATACACAGTCCGGAATCAGAGAACATTGGCTATCTATTCCTTCTGAGCCTATTACTACCAGTCTATACAATCACAGGATATGATGCATCGGCGCATACATCAGAGGAAACTGTCAATGCTGCAGCTTCGGTACCGAAGGGTATTGTACATGCAGTGTTCTGGTCATCTTTAGTCGGTTGGGTAATGATCTGTTCAATCACGCTGGCCATCCCAGACATGGATGTGGCAGCAAGTCAAGGCTGGGGTATATTCTTTTACACCATGGACGCGATTATGCCATCAGGCCTAAAGTTTACGCTGTATGCCGGCATCTTAATTGCACAGTTTCTCTGTGGTCTTGCGACTGTTACGTCCGCCAGCCGCGTAATATTTGCATTTGCACGCGATGAAGGCTTTCCACTCGGTTCTAAGATCTTATCTACCGTTTCTCCCAAGTTTTTAACTCCCGTGGCTGCCATATGGACAACCACTGTGCTTTGCATCTTATATGTCCTACTGGCCTTGAGTATCAAGATTGATGGAACTTCAATTTATGTGATTGTCGTGAACTCAACACTTGTCTTCCTATTCCTTTCCTTCACTGTACCATTAGTTGTGGGAGCTTTTGCTTATGGCACAGAGAGGTGGCCAGAGCCTGGTCCATGGGCAATGCCTGGTGTCATCTACAAGTTGGTTAGCGCTCTGTCAGTTGTTGCCATGGGTGTGATTATATTCATTGCCGTGGCCCCACCGAATGAGCGAGTACTTTACGTAGTGGCCGGTTATTTAGTCCTGTTGGGAATCATGTGGCTCACAGTGGAAAGACGTCGTTTCAAAGGTCCACCAACCAAGGAACGCATTGCCACCTTTAAAGAACAGTTGGCGGAGAGACAAAGGACATCGGCGGAGACAGAAAAGGAGGCCCCAGTGAGCGAGACAGTGGATAATGATGCGTCGGCACTGGAGCAGGGAGATACTGGTAATACGGAGGATGATTTTGAGAGATTTGTAAAGTCAATCGATGTAAAGTGACTTTTTCTACAGTTGGAGACTAAGAGAGATTTTTGTTTGTACAAGATAACTTTTTCTACTTCAAATAACTTTTTTGACACAGATCCCCACCCCCCATGGTATTCATTACCACAGATATATATTGATTACTTAATAGCGATCATGCACCCTCTACTGCTTCCTTCAATCTTTCCTCTCTCTCACTTAGCCATCATGGTGGCAGTCACCTGTGAAGTAGACAAAGACATAGTATTATTCCCCTTATTCTTTTTCAAATCCTCTTTTCGTTTGTATAGCATATCAGCCAAATCCCGTGCAATGTCCATGGTGGCATCTGGTCTTGATGCAGTTAATGCATTACATCTCATTCGTTCGAGCATGTTGTTGCTATTGGTATCATTCGTGTCTGTTGTTGCTGCTGCTGTTGAGTTTGCAAACCATTCTTCGACTGTGTCTGCAATCCCCTCCGGATTACCCTGATAACAACCAAATCCTGCATCGACTACATAATCCACATTGCCCTCTTCTTGTCCTGGTAAAAAGCTTGATAATATACATGGCAAACCACATATCGATGCCTCGGCGATTGTACCTGGTCCCGCTTTTGTTACTAGTATATCGGACGCACGCATAAATTCATCCATATTATTCACAAATCCATAAATGTGAACATTAATATTACTTCCCCAATCCATTTGATTTGGTGATAATGAAGTTTGTGCCACCTTGTTATTACCACATACTACCACTAATTGATATGATAACTCGTTCGATGATGATGTCGACGATGATACTGATGCAAGTTTTTGTAATCTTTCACCTACAGCCAACGCCTGCTTCACAATTCCCCCCATCCCATCTCCCCCACCCACAATTAGTACAGTCGGTAAATTTTCCAATCCTAATTGATTTCGTATTGCCTGTTTATCAACACGTGTTTTAATCTCATCCACAACTTTACTACCACTACTACTACCCGTACCCCAAAAACCACGTCGTATGGGTAATCCATATTGTACAATCTGATTTCTTTGTACCTTCCTTTCTAACGCACAGTTACGTAACACATCACTTGGTACAAAGCATTTATCTACACCAGGATTAAACCACGAGGGATGTGCTCCACCTAAATCAGTCACGACTGTCACGAAGGGTGTGGTACGTCCCAATGATCGTGATGTACCGTCTGTATCTAAATATGTTAATATTTTTAATGGGATTGATTGACATAGTGGATGAACGGATATTACCATATCCGCTCTATTACTGGGAGTGGTACTGCTACTTTTCTTGTTGACTACCATGCCTCCTCCTTCTCCTTGACTGATACTATTACGCATGATACATTCCATGAAGGGATTAAAACATAGTAATTCACACATGACGTCATAAAACCATAATCCGAACGGCGTGCCTCCCGTCTCATAGGCCCATTTCCATAAAAAGCTATATTCTGCCATAATCTTGTATGCCGGGACGAATTGATTGTATGGGAACGGACCATAATCGGTGTAGATGTCCACTATATCACACGTTATGCGTACGGGGTATTGTCGAGGGTAGGCCTCGTGCAGAGTCGTGAAGGCATCGCGTAAGGCGTTGGCGGACGCACGATGCCCGCCGCCCGTGTCTGACATTAATATTTGTATCGTTGCTACTTCATCACTGTTGATGACGTCATTGTCTTTGATTGCGATGGCGTGTAGTATGTGCGCATCGTAGGGGGATGATAAACCGCCAACACTGCGACGAACGATCGATGAGCGAGGATTAAATGACGACGACGACGGTTGAAAGGCAGCAGTCGTCACTACTACTGCAGCTAAGACGATGCTCCAAAGAATGGTTGATGATGATTTTATGACAATTTGCATCCTTTAATAGTCCGTGTCATAGGAGCCATGCGGGGTGTCCTAAGGGAGAAAAGGGGGCTTTGGGGGTCCCGCCCGATCCGTAGAAGGCAGTGTCTCTAGTCTCCGCAGAACATGGTTAGGACAATATCAATGATATAAAAGCTATGTCTGGCTGGAAGAATAATGTGTTGATATTGTTGTTTATTGTTCATCTATGGGCAGCAGTGTTGATAGTAGCCGTATCAGCATTCTGTTAGCGCATTCATAAGCTCCTTCTTGCACTTTTCTAACTCTATCATTGAATGCACAATGTGAGCGGTGGTATCGATTCCGTGGGTCGCCAATTTCTTTAACAGCATTACAGAGTGGAATTCATCAATTCGTTTTGGAATTAAGTCTTTGTAGCATCCCGTGCCACCAAAGTAGTAATTTTACAAAGCCTCACCACTTTCCTCGCCAACTATGTAAACTACTTCTCGTTTCCACCCCCGCCTTTCTTGAGCACCATTCCACTCGGAATCACATTAAGCACCTCCATGCCCATTGACATCATGCTATACGTTTATTTGGGTAGTATTGAGGAGAAGTTACGCCTGCAACGGGAGCGGAAGAGTGGTTCGTACTACATATTTTAACAACATGGTGTTCCCCCTGGTCTGTCCGTCTCCCAACCGACCGACAGACCATACTGCGATTGGGAGGAGACGACTCTCTAACGCCTTGGACAATATGGCTGGTTGGAATGCTGTGACATTGTTGTACTTTATTGTTCATGTATGCTTTTCTAGTGTAGTAGTAGTATCGGTAGTCGCCGTATCAGCATCCACTACAACCTGGCGGCTATTACCGAGACGTTCGTTCCTGCTGTCAACTGCAACAGCGACGACGACGAAGCATTATCATTATTACCCGCGGCGGAAGTTTAGTTTACCACACCACATATGGAGAAAGGAGTGCACTGGTCAATTTCAATATTATAATTACACTGCTGCTAGGTGTAGGAGGATGTTGCTTGACTTGAGATGTGGCAGTGACACCCACAAAGAAGAAGAAGAAGAAGAAGCAATAATCAACGAATCTACAATCGGAGATGACGGAACCAAAAATAACAAAGAAGCAATAATTATTGCCGCTGTCAATGTAGCTACTGCTACTACAGCGGTGATGAATGTTGCGTACGATGAGAATGATGATGGCGATGCATCGTCATCAGAACAACAAGAAGTAGCAAATACTATTCATACTGTGATGATTGATGAAGAGGGAAAAGAATCATACAACAATAGCAATAGCAGCATGGAAGATGAAGAAGCAGAAGACAAAGCAAATGTCACAGCTCAGCAACATCAACAATTGTTACTACAGCAGCTTCAACTTGCCACAACCAATAAACGTACCGAAGCCAAAATATTACATGATTGTGGTAAACTTCATGATGCAGCTGTTGCATATTCTGATGCAGTAGTATTGTTAGATGAAATTATACGTCTTACCTCATTAGCAGCATCAACTTTTGATGACGATGATGATGATGCAGTTGTTAATAATAATAATACAATGGCAATTGTGGATAGAGCAACATGTAAATTACATGAGGCATTATGTCTATTAAAGGATGGTAGACCAAATGAATGTCTAACAGCATGTACCAACATCTTGGTAGACCAGCAGGGTGGTGATAATGATAGCATCAATATGCAGTACCACAGCAGTAGTAGCAGCAGTAGCAGCAATACTAATAACATACTACTACCAGCACAGATACGTGGACGAGCCTACCATCGTCGAGCCAAGGCAAAGTTGGCAATATATGATATAAATGGTGCATTAGATGATGCACATTCGGGTGCATTCTTGGGGGATAAGAATGCTGTACAATTATATGGCAAATTAATGCGACAACAACAACGATCGTCATCAAATGATGGTGATGGACTGTCGAAAGACTTATCATCGTCGATACTACATAATTTACTATCAAGTAGTGGGACTGGTAGTAGTAGTAGTAGTAGTAGTATTTGGGACAATCAACTTATTCGAGAATCCTTGGCTGAAGTGCTTATGGGTGAAAAAGAGGACAAAATGGACATGAACAAATCACAACAACGACGTAAGAAACGTAATACACATAATGGTGGGAGCACTAGTTGTAGTAGTACAAATGATAGTCTTGTAAAATCTATAGCCACTTCACTAATGAAACATATTGAAGATGAAGATACACAACGAACAATATGTAATATTATCCAATCGACCAACTCACAGCAAGTATTACAATATGCAAGTATGGCAGGTATACCCATGAAAATGGAAACAGCGTCTAAACTTATGTCAATAGCAAATGGTATAACACCCAAAACTATACATAATAGTTTATCGAGGATAAAAATTGGATATTCAATAATCATGACTGTGCGTCAAGTATTCAAACTTATTGATGATAACAAGTCTATCATTATTGTGATTGTACTATTATTTTGGTTAAGGAATGCATTTGTTGAACCGGTAATACGTTTAACAAAGTAACAACAGAGGATAATAGTCATCTGATGTTCATAATATTATTAATAGCTATCTTTTCTTTACTTTTTGATTTGTGTAGAGATGCACAGGTTTTATAATGACCAACTGGCGAGAGTGTTTGCGACCTCTTCTTCTGCAATTGTGGCTATGCCCCCACCAATAATGGCACCAAATGCTCCAGCATCCTTTAATGCCTTTATATACGTTGCACTATCACCATCAGCACCCACAAAACCGACACGACCTTCCACTAATATCGGTATTCCATCGCCATGCTTTTCTCGAAAAGTTTTTAGTTCTTCACTCTGCAGAAGCGTCAATGCTTGCCTTCCACTACCATCAAAGTCAAATGTTTCCAAGTCACGATTAGAAATCACCAACGCGACAATACTTCCAGCATTAAGCATATTAAGCATCGAAATTTGGACCTTCGTGGTAACACTTGCGACTACTTGAAGCTGGACAGTACGTGCAATCTTTGTTAGATATAGCAAGTCCTTGCCTTCTAAAGCACCCACAATTATTGTTACAGCATCAGCACCTGCCAAACGTAGTTTATACAGCTGATACGGATACAGTAGTAGGTCCGATGCAAGTACCGGGAGACCAGGCTCGACCAAAGCAGCAGCATCAGATGCCTCCCTTGCCATTGTTATATCATCCATCGACCCGCCGAATAATACACCATCACTATTGATGGATATTGCCGGTGCACCTGCGACGGTAAGTTGCTTAACAACCTTTGGTAGATCATATCGCTGACGTAAACTTCCTGACACTGGTTCCATTCGTTTACATTCCGGTATGATCACAAACTTTCCATTCTCGCCAGCAGCTCGTATTACCGACCCAATCCAATCTTTAGGCTTCGGAGTTTTGGGGTCTTTCATTGATGCCATAGTATTAGTCATTAATTGTGCTAGTGGTACACGCTCTCGTAGTCGATCAACCTGTGTCTCCTTCTCCCACATGTACCCCTCCAGTACAGATGTTGGCTTGGCCATCTTCTCGGCCACGCTCCATTCTACCGTGGATACCGATAATGTACGTCCAGAGTGGATTTCTCGACGTCGGACAATTAGCTCTCCATTCTCGGAGCGTGGGGCGGTACCACTGACATCAATTTGATCCTCTGTCACAGACGCAGCAAGCAGACGAGACACAGACTCCTCCTGTACCGCCTCTGTAACACGGGGCAAGTACAACGGTCGTCTCGTCTTACTTCGGAAGACGACGTACTGGGAACTGCTCCCGTGTAGCATGTTTTCATAGGCACCATCCATCGTTGATGAGCCATCATCTAACCTTCCTAGTACACCATTCGTAAAGAAACCAAATATACTCGTTGTGGATGGTAAGTACTTTGATGCTATACCACTCTCATACCCTGCCTTGCCTCCAAATAACTTAATACCACGATCAAGCGTTGGCAATATAAGACATGCCGTAGGTGGACCACGAGCATTATCCAATTCTTCTCCTTCTTCAATATTAAGCAACGTCATCGACGAATCCATCTCATTCTTCTTCTTCTTATATCCCATCCATAATGCCTCAACCTCTTTCTTGGCAAAGTCACCATCCCTAACGTAGAATCGACATCGATTATCAATATTAACACGAACACTCCCTAATGGAAAGGTCACACTTCCATCCTTCATTCCTGCACTTGCCACCTGATGGACTATATATCTATGTCCGTCACCTTGTGCCAATTGTTCTAATTCATTCGTATTCGACATTTGACCACTGCCAATATTACCGCTATTATTACTGCTCCCGCGGTCAAGGCCAATGAGTAATGTCTTACGCATAAATGATTGATCATCATCGGACAAACGTTTCATAATAAAATTTGCCTCGGCTAATGGTGGTTTAGGTATACGTGCCTTGGCATAGTCAGCTATAAATTGTGATCGCTTTACCTCGCGTTGTTTTTGACTCTCTGTCATAACACTGGATGAAGAAGAAGAATTCATCCTTTCATCATTGTCATCAGTCTCATCATTTGTTGTTGCAGTTGTTGCCAACTCATCGAGTACAATAGAAGTTATTGTTGAGCTACCACTACTACCAACAACAGAATTCTTCTCTTTGTCCTCATTGTTTGAATTGGATAAATCTCCTGCTGTTGCTGTAGTAGGAGTGGTTGCACTTCCAGTGGCAGTAATACGATAAACACCCCCCACAGGTTTGGCACCCTGTGCAATCATAGTGTCTACATATATATCACCGCTCATTACTAATCCGATACATCCATCACCATAGGTGCTAATTTCAGGTATAGTATTTGTAGTTGTATCTTGATTGTTGTAAGTATCATTCTCAATATTTGAAGAAGGTGATGAATAGACGAATATTCTGGCACGTGATAATGACGACACAGTCGAAGTAACACCACCAAAAATACATGACTTAGGATATGCATATTGTATATTGGATAATAAATTTTGTAATAGATCATTTTGAAATGCTGGTGTTGGTAATATCATAAATATTGGCTCGTCGTCATCATCATCATTGTCCTTTGTTGTTGTTGTTGTTGTTACCAATTCAGTAATGTTGTCCACTCCTTTCTTATTACCCTTAATATGAAATGTATGTATTGATACATCCGGGAGTAATGCCAATGTTATCGACACAGCAGGTACTCCCTCAAATTCTTCTGTAGTACCAATAATCCCCCCAGCAGATCCACCAATTACATGCTTGACTCCTCCATATCCACGCTGCGTACCCACATTCGTTCTTTTAGTGTTTGCTTCAATGCTAGAAAGTACCCAAGGGACGACTTGTGACAATGGTTCAGTATATAAACTTGATATAAACACTAGCGCTAAATCAATTTGCATTCGTGATACCTGCGCTCCAGAAGGTATAGAGGGGGGTGTTGGTAATTTGGATAACGCCCTGGATATTGCTTCAGATATGGCAGTTTGTAATTCAGGACTTGTGGATTGACCAGTGGCAAATACTTGCGGTAGTTCAGGTTCTGCAGCTTCAGCAGTGGTAGAAGTAGAGGCTGATGTTGATATTGCTGACATTTCATCATTGGTTGAAGATGATGATAATCTCAAAGGTTGACGAAGTGGAACGATTGTCATTCGTCGTCTACGGTTCATCAGCCGGTTCTTTATAGACACCAATGACGTGCCAACGCCACTGCCACCAACAACAACATGAAATGCAAATGACGACACAGGAAACAAGCTAAATAGGAGGAGGAAACATTGGAATAACACCATCATCAATGACAGGTTCGCCATGGAGTGTGTCTATGAGTTTACGCCATGTTCCCGCCAATTGCTTTGCCATACCTTGCTCAAATGATATGATGGCTAGTATTATCAAATTGTATCAAAAAGTACGTTTGTGAGACTATAAGCTATTTTAATAGTCTCTCCAGTGGTTGTTTGTTGTCACATTGTTCCAAAAGCAGCTGGGATAAATTATCACTCATCGCACAGTAATTCACTAACAAAATGCCCACAAATGCATGCTCCACTCATGGGGTTATGGCACAGGCACAAGCCTACTCCAAAGTGCCATGCGTAGGCAACAGAAGAAGATGGAGAAGAAAGAAGGAAAGACCCTACGGGACCCGCAGCGAGACGCGGCGCGGAAGCAGAAAAAGGAGGATCGGAGCGAGGCAAATGTGGAATACTTAATACTTGGAGTCACTGCACAGTGAGCAAAGCGCAAACGTCAGTCGACAGGCGCGCTCCCGCTGCACGACATTCCACCCAAAGACCAACCACCCCGCGACCACCCCTCTGACACACCGCTGCCTGTAAGGGATAAAGAACAACTCGGAGGAGAACAGAAGTCACCCAGAGGAGCAAAAAAGTCGCGTGAGAAATCACGTTTAGTGACAGGGCCTCATGCTCATGATGGGTTAGGGGTTAGGGACAGGGCCTCCGAGACAGTCGAGCAGCTCAATAAGCAAGGTGAGTCCATATCGTTATGCAGCCGCAGCCATTGTCAAACATCTACCCCTTTTTGTCAACGCTGCGAGAGTGGCAGGCAGGAATTCAAGTGGACTGTGGCCCAGATTGGGACATGACAACGTGCGACGCAGCAGTAGAACGAGGACCCCACCCTTCCGCCCAGACAGCGGAAGCCATTGAGCTCTTCGCAGAGGATATCAGTTACCAGGAAAAGGCAGGATTCTGTCAAGTGTTCCTGTGGGACGAGCTTAGAAGCCTTCACCCGAAGAACCTGAAGATCTCGCCGGTAGCAGTCGTACCACAGGAAGGAAGGCACGGGTGGATTATCCTTGACCTATCCTTCCCAGTCTATCAAGAGGTAGATGGAGTCATGACCATCATCCAGAGCAGTGTCAATGACACGACGGAAATCAAGGCCCCGACGATACCAGTCAAGGAAATTGGAAAGGTATTACATAGGCTACTCCATTTCATGAAAATGACCAGGGCGCCAGGCGCCAGGGCGGGCAAGTGGATCCTATTCTCCAAACTCGACATCAGTGGGGGAAGTTGGAGGTCAAGGAATCGAGGTCCGTGTCAAGCACAAGACTGGAGCGTCGGGAGAAAGGGAAGATGTCTCCTCTTGGGAAACTTCTTGGCTTGGCGGATGACGAGGCGAAACATTGGTAGCATGGTGGTGCGTGCACCGGGGCACGTACCATCACTGAGCTACAATTGTTTAGACATGTGAGTTCAGCAATAGTTGGCTACTCTAGGTTCGCTCGATGGGCTAACGGGGGTGCAATTGCGATGAGATATTCGTGCAGTTGAAGCGCACACCTGTCGGGAGTCTGTTGAAGCGGCAGAGTTAAATATTTTGAACGTGTCGGCTGGTCCACCGTTGCTGAGTTTGTCTACGAGTGTAGGGAGACAGAATCAGTCGTGCATTCTACAGCTGCACTGCCGGAGTGTCTGTGACTGGCCGGTTTACTGATCAGTCCAATCCTTGGAGACTACGGTGCGGACACCCAACATCAGCTGTGTCATATCACTTTGTCTGCCATGGATTGCTCACGTGGAGTTGGATGAGGAATAAATGAGACAGAGTCTCATTGTGCGATTATCAACTGCACTCTGAGAGCGTCTGGGACAGTCCCCGCTACTGGGATGTCCAATCCTCAATGAGGGCTGTGCTGACACTATTTCGTCTACTATGTGTCATGGCACTGCACGGCCTCTGTTGATGTATTGCTTATTTGATGGATAAATTTTGTCAGAGGTCGGCGTGGTGCAATCTCTACTGCACGGCCAGACCATCTGAGTCAGTCTCACCTCGTGGGATATTGATTCCACGTCTGTGGTTATGATTGCTTACGGGATGGATCAATTTTGACGTGGGGGCGTGGTGCATTGGATGATGATTGAGATGTTTCAGGCCATGTGGGCTGGTATCATGGGGGGGGGGGGGA